>ENA-UAIO01000411-UAIO01000411.1-human-gut-metagenome-genome-assembly--contig:-NODE-411-length-14578-cov-5.955312_pt1 | contig 14578 bp, 10 predicted proteins | sample MGYA00244415_ERZ654381 | MGnify/ENA primary metagenome ERZ654381 (study PRJEB26926, sample SAMN06165095) | human gut metagenome | biome: ENVO:00009003; feature: ENVO:2100002; material: ENVO:00002003...
ACGAGATTAGCTGCAGTCTCGTGGGCTCGGAGATGTGTATAAGAGACAGGGCTACAGTATTACGGTTAACCAGTTTTATGTTAAGGATAAGGCAATGTATTTTGATACGCGTCTGATAGCCCCGGATAAGGGCGAGAAAGTCAGCAATCAGGCGAGTTATCCGTATATAGTAATAAAGACGGAATTGAGTGAAATGCCTGTTGTGTTTGAGTAAAAATTTCGTAAATTGTATTAAAAGTTGCGAAAAAACTGACAATCAGTACTAATGCCCTATTGCTATCACTGCGATACTTTGCTATAGTAAAGTTACCAGATATTGTGGTGACATATTTATATATTCAAATATATTGATTGATATAATTGTTGATTAATTTGACCTGTTTTATATTTATACAGAGATTGATTTCATATATATGACAACGTCGTTACAATACTGGTTACCATGAGGACTATAGTTATGTGCCAGTGGGCATACCCACAATAAGGAGGCTTAAAATGGAACAGACAGAAATCAGAAAAGTCAGAGCATCGATCCACCAGCAGTGTGGCAACAGGGTAAAAATCCAGCAGGATCTTGGCCGCAACAAGGTTGACATCCAGGAGGGTGTTATTCAGCAGGCATACCCAAGTGTGTTTACGGTTCTGATAGATGATGAGTTTGAGCAGAATCCGCCACAGCTCTTATCTTTCTCCTACACTGATGTGATTACAAAAGATATAAGGATGCAGCTTTGCTAGTATCATGAAGTAAAGATGTTACATCTTTATTATAATGATCATGAATTTAAATATTTGCATCTGCATAAAGTTACTCCATCTTGAATATGTATTTTATATACATATTTGAAGTGGGGTATTTTTTATGGAATTAATTACACAAAAAATCAGACAATGCATAGAAAAGGTAAAGGATATGTCGCAGGTTGGCTTCGACAGGGATTATGTCATAAAGGACAATAAGCCTGATGTTTCCAAAGTGGTTTGCCAGAACGGGCAGGTAAAGCTTGACGAGATAAAAGCGTCAGGCGAGAATATCTGGCTGAGTGGAAGCATTGAATTTGAAGTGCTGTATACGAGAGAGGAAGTTTTTGAAGGCGATGAGCCGGAGGAAAATATCGGCGGAAACAGAGTGGAGCATATAAAGGATGCAATACCGTTTCAGGAGAAGCTTGTGCTTCAAGGAGTCTGCGAGAAGGATACGGTTCGTGTGTATACCGGGCTTGATGAGCTTACGGTTGGGGTTATCAATTCGCGAAAGCTCTCGGTCAGAGGCATTATAAGCGTGGAGCTTTATGGAGAGAGAGAAGAAAATCTTGAGGTTGCACAAAGGATTGATGACAAGGACGTGGAGCAGCTTATGGGGCAGATGAAGGTGCTTAAGCTTGACAGTGCTGTAAGGGATATTGTCAGAATTAAAAATGTCGTTACCTTGCCAAAGACTAAGCCGAATATATGCAAGCTAATATCAAGTCTTGTTGATATGAGAAATCTGGAGTATACATACGAGCGTGACCATATCACACTGACAGGCGAGTGTCATGCGTGTATAGTGTATCTGAGTGAAGAACAGGAAATTTGCTGCTTTGAGGTGCAGGAGGGTTTTTCAAATGAAATACGCTGCGAGGGTGATAATGCCGGAAATATTGCCTGGCTTCGCACACAGCCTGCCATGCATCAGGTTGAGGCGGAAAATGATTACGACGGAGAGCTCAGGCAGCTTTCGATTGAGGCAGCACTTGCGGTGGATGGAAAGGTCTGGAGTGAGGAAACAGTAGAGGTGCTCAATGACATGTACAGCGTATCATGTCCGGTAAAACCTGTGTTTGAAAATGTGAAGGTATGCAGCCTTCTTATGAAAAATGACACAAAATGCCGTATTTTGGAGCAGTTGTACAGAGAAAACAGCAAAAAGAGAATTTTAAGAATATGCGGTACAAAGACGCAGGCCGCTATTGCACAGATAAAAAATGCAGACACAGGAATTATTGTGTCAGGTGTATTGCAGGTGAACTGTGTGAATATTGTGGAGGATGATGGCTGTCCGATAGAGATGCATACAGACTCTGTGCCGTTTGAACAGTTTGTTGAGATACCCGGCATGGATGCTAACACCTGCTGCGAGGTAAATGTGCAGGTAGACCAGGTGCAGGTCAATCTACTCGACAACAGCGAATATGAAATTAAGGGTGTTGTCAGCATAAATGCTATTGCTCTGCAGCAGGATGAAGTGTCAGTCATAACATCGGTGGAGCAGGAAAAAACAGCGTCTGATACTGAAGAGGAAGCTGCTCTGGTTGGCTATATAGTGCAGAAGGATGATAAAATGTGGGACATTGCAAAAAGATACCGCACCACTGTTGAAAACATAATGGAAATAAACGCTCTGACCTCAGATAGCGTCAAAACTGATGATAGACTTATAATAGCGCGCATGTGAATCATAAATGAGGGGCAAAATAACTTTTGACCTTTTAATCATATCATTTTATAAAATGTGGAAAATTCTGTAAATTTACAAAAAGATGTGGAAAAAAGATTCATTTTGTGCGATAATATATCCGAATGTATATTGAACATAAATTGTGGAAAGAAAGGTCAATCTGACCGTCGTATTACAGGAGGAACAAAATGAATCGGAAATGGACACGTGCTATATGTACTGTGTTAACATCGGCACTCGTTTTTACAGGACCGGCAGTAGAGGGCATTACATTTAGCGGATACATAAACAGTGGACTTGAGAAGGTATATGCAAAGACACAGAAGCAGAAGGATGCAGAGAAGAAGAAGTCACAGGCTGAGCAGGATCTCAAGGATAAGAAGAATGAGATTAATGGTTTAAAGGATCAGCAGCAGACTACTGCTGATGATATAAAGAATAAATCCGCAAAGCTTGATGAGATTCTTGCAGCACAAAAGAAGCTTCAGACAGATATCACAAGCAAACAGGCAGAGATAGAGCAGAATCAGAAGGATCTTGCAGCAGCCCAGGAAAAGCAGCAGGAGCAGTATGACGCCATGAAGAAGCGTATACAGTTCATGTATGAAAACAGCGCTGAAGACAATATCTGGACAGCAATTATTGAGTCAAATGGTATCACAGATATGCTCAATCGTATAGAGTACGTGTCAGATGTATATGATTCGGATCGTGCTCTTATGGATTCTTATCAGGCAGCAGTTGAGCAGGTGAAGGAGATTGGTACTAAGCTTGACAACGACATGAATGAGCTCACAGCCATGCAGGATGACTATGAGAAGCAGCAGGCAGATGTCGAGGCGGCTATAGTAGCTCTTGAAAACCAGAAGGAGCAGTATGCAAGCCAGATAGCTCAGGCACAGCAGCAGGCAGATAATTATCAGAATATCATTACGGCACAGGGCAAAATCATTCAGGAGCAGGAAGCAGCGGCCGCAGCAGCGGCACAGGCAGCCGCTGCCAGAGCGAACAGCTCAAGCTATGATGGTGGTGGAGCCGGCAAGGGCGGAAGCATTGCCGGTGACTATGCATCAGGCGGTGGAAAGAACCCGGGTGCTTCAACAGGAGTTTCAGGAAGCTCTGTAGTATCATACGCTATGCAGTTTGTGGGCAATCCATATGTATGGGCTGGAAACAGTCTTACAAACGGTGTAGACTGTTCAGGCTTTGTACATGAGGTATATGCACATTTTGGTATCAGCACACCGAGATATTCACAGGCATTTAAGTCTGTGGGACAGGCCGTATCCTTCGATAATATACAGCCGGGAGACGTAGTGGTATATCCGGGACATGTAGCTATATATGCAGGTGGTGGTGTTATAGTGGAGGCACAGTCCACAAAGGCAGGAATCACAGCAAACAGAAACGTACAGTGTCATACAATACTTGCTATACGACGTCTTGTATAGGATGGTTAGGAGCCGATAAGTATATTTATTATACTTGCCGGCTCTTTTTATTTTTATCACAAAGAGCTGAATGGTTACCAATAAAGTAAGGGCGTAAGACGCGGACATGCCACGACCCAATGTTAGTAACCGGCAACAAACTCATTGTAATAAATAATAGCAATTTCCACCCATAAGGTGTATTATAGAGATAGACGGCACCAATTCGCACAAAACGAACTAGCAAGCCTGTAAATAAAGTAAGAAAAGCAGGAGGAACAAGCCATGCAGATGGAACAATTACAAAAAGACATGATTGCAGCAATGAAAGCAAGAGACAAGGTAAGAAAGGATGCTATATCCTCACTTGTATCGGCAGCCAAAAAGGCGGCAATAGATGAGGGCTGCAGAGATAATATACCGGAGGAGCTTGTCAACAAGGTCATCCTTAAGGAAATGAAGTCTGTGAAGGAGCAGATTGACACATGCCCTGCCACAAGAACAGATCTGCTTGATGAGTACAATACCAGATATGCAATCTTTGAGGAGTATGCTCCTGCAATGATGTCGGCAGAAGAGGTAGAAAAGGAGCTTACAGAGCAGTTTTCGGATGTAATCGCAACAGGAAACAAAGGACAGATAATGAAGGCAGTCATGCCGCATTTCAAGGGCAAGGCTGACGGAAAGGTCATAAATCAGGTGGTTGCAAAGCTTTGCGCAAAATAAGAAAACACATCACAACAATTATACTTGCAGTGCTGGCTGTCATGGCCGGCGTGTAGGCATATATATGCAGGGCTTGACAATGCCGATATAACGGATTATGATTTCTCGGGAGGCAGATATAAGAAGCTGCTGGAGAAAAATAACTATAAATAAAAGAAAAAGTGTGGAAAAGAGTCGATATGGGAAACGTTACTCTTGATCACTAGAAAGAAGATTTTATGTCAACAAAAATTGGAAGAAATGACCCTTGCTGGTGTGGCAGCGGAAAGAAATATAAGACCTGTCATGCGGCATTTGATATGAAGCTTGAAAAGCTTGCTGAGGCACATCATAAGATACCGAGCCATTCAATCATCAAGACACCTGACCAGATAGCGGGAATCAAGGAGAGCGCCAAGATAAATGTCGCAGTGCTCGACTACATAGGAGAGCATATCCACGAGGGTATGAACACAGCAGAGATTGATAAAATAGTCTATGATATGACCACCAGCATGGGTGGCATCCCTGCACCGCTCAACTATGAGGGTTATCCTTACAGCGTATGTACATCAGTAAATGAGCAGGTTTGTCACGGATTTCCTTCAAAGGACGTCATCTTAAAGGATGGGGACATCATAAATGTAGACTGTTCTACAATTTTAAACGGATATTTTTCGGATTCATCAAGAATGTACTGTATCGGAAATGTAAGCCCTGAGAAGAAAAAGCTCGTTGAAGTCACAAAGGAGTGTGTGGAGCTTGGACTCAAAGAGGTAAAGCCGTGGGGCTTCCTCGGAGATATGGGACAGGCGGTGCACGACCATGCATTTGCAAACGGTTACACAGTAGTGCGTGAAATCGGTGGACACGGAGTGGGACTTGAATTTCACGAGGATCCGTGGGTAGGCTACAACACCAAGCGCGGCACCGACATGGTCATGGCACCCGGCATGATATTTACCATCGAGCCAATGGTCAACATGGGCAAGGCCGATATCTACGTAGATGACAAGAACAACTGGGAAGTATACACCGACGACGGACTTCCATCAGCCCAGTGGGAAATCATGGTACTAGTCACAGAGGATGGCCATGAGGTGCTGAGCTGGTAAAACGGTAAGTATTATCAGAGTGCTATTATTAGCAGACATTATTTCATAGGTGACAACATTATAAAGGGCGTGTGAAAAACGAAGTTTTTTTCACACGCCCTTTTGTATAATTCCATACAGAATATAGTAAGTGAAGCGTTAGCTTCGGGAGAGCATTTCTGCATCCACGGACATGGTTTATAAACTCATAGTAGATTGCTTCGCATAAGTACCCTAAATTTACCGGAGAGTATGCGGTGTGTTCCGAAGAAAAATATAAACTGCCACGGCGTTCCATAAAATGTGGATACGATAATTCATAGCAAACTATCAATAAACTATCCGCAAATGCTGCCGTGGCTGATTTTATATTTTTCTGAGGAATATACTGCATGCTAGGCCGGTATCCACAGCCTAGATATGCGAAGCCCCATAAACGAAGCCCCATAAGCGATATCCTATGATGCGTCCCTACAGATTTGTATTCACCCCATTTATGGTCGCATTCTCATTCTCCCTCATAGGAATGACGAGACACTTCTCCCCATTGATGACCTGCGCATGAATCTGTGAAGCCTTCTCCGGCTTTACATGAAGCACCACATCATAGGTCTTAATTTGAGAAGTGTAATTATCAATCTCTTCCTGCTTCTCAAGAAGCTGTGAGGTGCGCTCCTCAATCTGATTATTTTTCTCCTGGATAACAGAATCCTTCTCCTCAAGCTGCGCATTTTTCTCATTGAGCTCGAGAGTTAAATCGCCGACCTGGCTCTCAAGAGCAAGCTTTTCCACGCGGATTTCATTAGCTGCAAGAGCCTTTGAATCAATGACATTGGCTGCGATAGGCGGCTTGTCACCGAAGGCCTCATTGACGGATTTTTCAATGCGAGAAATCTTTTCCTCAGAGACATGGCAGTCACTAAGCACCTTGTTCATAGCCTCGCTGTCGAGAATGAACGGATCGTCGTCATCATCGTGAGTCTCAGCGTAGTCATCGGCCATCTCGGACAGATTCTGCTGGATATCAAGCAGCTTGTCATCCGTGCTCTCGTCCTCGGCACCGAGCACATTTCTGACAATTGAATGAAAAGCCATCTTCTGCTCAGTAGCTGTGCGCTCCACACCGCAGCCGAGGCCGTTTGTCATAAACTCAGAGTGAGGCTCCTTGGTATTTTTCGTATAGAAAAGAGTGGAGTGTATGTCAGTGCTTCTATCGTTGAAGGCAGGGAATAAAAAGCCTGTCTCAGGAGCGCCGACTACCCAGTCCCTTATGCGGGCTCCGATACGCTGCTCCTTTTCCAGATAGCCAAGGCCCGGCTTTGAAAGTGTGACAGGGCAGATGGCGCAGAGCATGTATTTGTACACCTCCTCGGACTCATCCACGTTGATGTTGTCCTTTGTACGTGTCATGACATCGTAGCTGTCGAGATACAAAAGAATCAAGTAGTTTCCGGCCTCATCGTAGGTGTCGATGACCAGATCATAGTATGTATCGAGCAGAGTCTCATCATTAAGCTCGCTGTCGCGAAGCGCCATGAGAATCTGCTGTCGGCCTCCGACCTCTTCCTCCTCAAGCGGAAACTGCAGATTGAGCAGGTTGTTTCCGAGAGTGCCGGAAAGCACCTTGTTTGAAATCTCCAGATATTTGTAGTATTCATCCTCCTCCAGAGTGAGAAATTTGCCACCGAATTTGCAGACCTTTTCATGGTTGCAGTCCACGTAGCAGCCGACCAGACGACTGAAGGTTGCCTGGTCTTTTTTTAATCTTCGTTTTAGTTCCAATACTTCTTTTTTGTTCATATTATCCTCGCATTATTTTCATACCATTCAAAAATTTACGTAATCACATTATATGTATGGAATAAATATTTGTCAATTGAGCGGCGCCTTTTATGTCCCGCTGTCAATAAAGAAAAAAGATGACAGACCAACCACAAAATGATATAATTTAGGAAATCAACGGATTATGATATAAAGGCTGACACAGAGACATCCACAGGTGTCTCTGTTCTTGGATTGAGGCATAAATGGAGCAGAAAATGACAAACAATCACATTACAATAGGCATTCTCGCACATGTAGATGCGGGAAAGACAACCCTGTCTGAGGCCATGCTCTACAGCACCGGGCAGATTCGCTCACTCGGGCGCGTGGACCATCAGGATGCATATTTGGACAACGATGCGCAGGAGCGTGAGCGTGGAATAACCATTTTTTCAAAGCAGGCAAGGCTTGATATTTCGCGTGGCACAAATGCGGCAGATACAGCACATACAGCAGATGTAGCACGTACGGCAGATACAGCTCGTACATGGCATGTAGTCATGCTTGATACACCGGGGCATGTGGATTTTTCGGCAGAGATGGAGCGTACCCTTCAGGTGCTCGACTATGCAATACTTGTAATCAGCGCAACTGATGGAGTGCAGGGGCACACGCGCACACTGTGGAGACTTTTAAAGCACTATAACGTGCCGACATTTATTTTTGTAAACAAGATGGATATGCAGGGCACGGATGCGGAGAAAGTGCAGGCAGAGCTAAGGAGCGAGCTGAGCGATGGCTGCGTGGACTTTTCTTCACAGGATTTATTTGATGAGCTTGCCATGTGCAGCGAGCCTCTTTTAGATGAATTTATGGAATCGGGAGAGCTTGCGGATGCGCATATTGCGCAGGCGGTGGCGCAAAGGGAAGTGTTCCCCTGCTTTTACGGCTCGGCACTTAAGCTTGACAGAGTGGATACGCTGATTCAGGGACTTTCGCGGTTTATGTGTGAAAGAAATTACCCTGACGATTTTTCTGCCCGCGTATACAAGATAGGCAGGGATGACAGAGGCAGCAGGCTGACATTTTTAAAGGTTACCGGAGGCTGTATTAGAGTCAGGGACAAAATAGAGTACAAAGCGCATGGCGGTGACGAGGCGAAAGGCCTTCTGATTGAGAAAATCGATCAGATAAGAAAGTATTCCGGCGAAAAATATGAGATAGCTGATGTGGTAGAGGCTGGGGAGATAGTTGCTGTCACAGGTCTTAGCTCGACATTTCCGGGGCAGGGGCTCGGGGGTGAGCAGCAGTCCAATATGCCAATCCTTGAACCGGTACTAAACTATAGGATGATTCTGCCGGATGATGTAAATCCGGCGGCATTTATGGAAAAGCTAAAGCAGCTTGAGGAGGAAGACCCACAGCTTTACATAGTGTGGGTGGAGGAGTTTAAGGAAATCCATGTGCAGCTCATGGGACAGGTGCAGATGGAGGTGCTTGTGCGTCTCATAAAGGACAGGTTTGGTGTTGTTGTCACGTTCGGACCGGGCAGCATTGTATATAAGGAAACGATAGCAAGGGCTGTCGAGGGAGTAGGACATTTCGAGCCGTTGCGCCACTATGCAGAGGTGCATCTGCTTTTGTCGCCGGCGGAGCGTGGCAGCGGAATCACAGTCACATCCACCTGCAGTGAGGACGTGCTCGACAAAAACTGGCAGCGCCTCATAGCCACACACGTTGAGGAAAAGGAGCACAGGGGTGTGCTCACAGGCTCAGCGCTTACCGATGTGAAGGTCACTATTCTTACAGGAAGAGCACATGTAAAGCACACGGAGGGAGGCGATTTCCGCCAGGCTACATACAGAGCAATCCGCCAGGGACTTAAATCCACAGAGAGTGTGCTGCTTGAGCCATACTACAGCTTTATCCTACAGGTGCCGATGGAGTATGTCGGCCGTGCAATGACAGATCTGGAGCAGAGATTTGCAAGAGCCGAGAGCCCGCAGTTTGCCACAACCGCTACGAGGGAGATGGCAACAATTACAGGAAAGGCACCGGTTGCGACAATGCAGGATTATGTGAGTCTGGTGCATGCGTATACAAAGGGGCTCGGGCACCTGACACTGGAGCTGTGGGGTTATGATGAGTGTCACAATCCTGCGGAGGTGATTGCGCAGATGCACTATGACAGCGAGGAGGATTTCCGCAATCCGACAGGCTCGGTATTTTGTGCGCACGGCTCAGGCTACGTAGTGCCGTGGGATGAGGTCACGGAGCATATGCACCTGCCGTATGTCTACCACGGAGATGAGTCTGAGGAGGCACTTGCAGCGAGTGCCCGCACGCAGAATGCATTTTCAGCGGAGGATGCGCAGGCGCTTGCAGGAAACCGCCGCAGGATGAGCTTTGAGAAAGCTGTTTCAGGTATGTCATCAGTGGAGCTTGATGCGCAGCTTGCAGATGTTTATGCCAGGGAGTTTGGCATGGGCAAAAACGATATCGCAGAGGATCAGAGGCGCAAATGGTCAGGCAAAAAGAAAAATGAGTATGAAGGCCTAAGTGGTAAACCGCGCACCGTAAAGCATGATAAGCACGGCAATCCGATTTATCCGAAGAAATCCCCGGGGGAAGAGTACCTGATAGTTGACGGATATAATATAATATTTGCATGGGAGAATTTAAAGGAGCTCTCGCGCATAAACATCGATTCGGCGAGAGATGCGCTGAAGGATGTTTTATCGGATTACCAGGGCTATAAGGGCTGTCATCTGCTGCTGGTGTTTGATGCGTACAAGGTGAAGGGCAATGCCGGAAAGAGAGAGACCTTCCACAACATAGAGGTTGTGTATACAAAGCAGGATGAGACAGCCGATGCATTTATCGAAAAGACTGTGTTTGGCATACGTGACAGGTACAAAGTAACAGTGGCAACCTCGGACGGACTGGAGCAGCAGACGGTCATGAGCCTTGGGGCACTGCGAATGTCAGCCCGCGAGCTTAAGGAGCATATTGAGATGACGAAGCGTGCCGGGATGGAGGCATTCATATCAGGATAAACGGTCACGAATGGTAACAATATGTGTATAAAGAGATGGTTATAAAGACATTTGTATGTCATAAGCTAAGATAAGGAGACAAGAAAATGGTAGTAAACGAAAGCATGTACCAGCTCGGAAGCGTGCGCTCAGCAATTAGGGAGCTTTTTGAGTATGGTAAAAAAAGAGCAGCAATTGTAGGTAAGGAAAATGTATATGATTTCTCAATAGGAAACCCGAGCATACCGGCTCCGCAAGTAGTAAACGACACAATAAAGGAGCTTGTGACAGATTATGATTCTGTTGCGCTGCACGGCTACACCTCAGCACAGGGAGACGTGGAAACGAGAGCGGCGATAGCTGAATTTTTGAACAACACACACGGCACACATTTTAATGCGGACAACTTTTATATGACAATGGGAGCAGCGGCATCGCTGTCAATCTGCTTTAGGGCATTGACAAGTGATGCATATGATGAGTTTATTACCATAGCGCCATATTTCCCGGAGTACAAGGTATTTGTGAATGCAGCAGGAGCAAGGCTTGTAGAGGTGCCTGCAGACACAGAGCATTTTCAGATAGATTTTGAGGCTCTTGAGGAGAGAATCAATGCGCACACCAGAGGTGTCATAATCAATTCACCAAACAACCCATCCGGCACAGTCTATTCTGAGGAGACCATCAAAAAGCTCTCAGACCTCCTTGAGAAAAAGTCTAAGGAGATAGGAAGACCGATATTCATTATCGCAGATGAGCCGTACAGGGAGATAGTCTACGACGGAATCAAGGTACCGTTTGTGACCAAATATTACGACAACACGCTGGTATGCTACTCATACAGCAAGTCACTTTCACTGCCGGGAGAGAGAATAGGATACGTCCTCGTGCCTGATGAGGTGTACGATAAGGCAGAGCTGTATGCAGCAGTCTGTGGTGCTGGAAGAGCACTCGGTTACGTGTGTGCACCAAGCCTGTTCCAGAAGATGATAGTAAAATGCCAGGGGGCAACCGGTGATATCAATGCCTACAAAGAAAACAGAGACCTTCTGTACGAGGGACTCACAAGGATAGGCTATCACTGCTTCAAGCCGGACGGAGCCTTTTATATGTTTGTAAAGGCACTCGAGGATGACAGCAATGCATTCTGCGAGAAGGCAAAGGAGGAGGATGTGCTCATAGTAGCAGCAGACGGCTTCGGCTGTCCGGGCTGGGTGAGAATATCATACTGTGTGGATAGGGAAATGATAAAGCGCTCCATGCCTGCGTTTGAAAAGATATACAAAAAATATAATAAATAATAGTTGATTATAACGAATAAAAAATGCACAAATTCCGAAAAATATCTAAAACTGTACAGCTTTCGGCATTTTTAATGTATACTTTTTACAAAATCCGTGGAAAAGGGCTCCGTGTGACCGTTGTGTGACCAAAGAGGTGTATAATCTTATTCAAGAGGAAAACGTATAAATAAAATATGAGGATAAGAACGCGTGCTTTGAGATAAGGAGCCGGAATATAATAGATTATCACAGAGCATACATAGGGACGAAAATGGAATTAAAGCCAGAAGCATTTAAAGGGATAATGTTCAAGGTAAAGAGATCGGAAAAAATTTTTAAAAAAATTTAAAAAAGTACTTGCATTATTCGTTTGACCATGATATTATAATACACGGTTCGTTGGTCAAGCGGTTAAGACGCCGCCCTCTCACGGCGGAAACACGGGTTCGATTCCCGTACGGACTGCTAAGTATTTAAAGCCGGTACATTCATGGAAGCATGATGTACCGGCTTTTTCGTTGTATATATTCATATGAGATATTATACGAGTATGGTATAACATGAAAATTTCTCAATAAGGAAATCTGCCCTTGCAATATACCCTACCGGGGTATATAATGCTCTTAAAGACAGATACCCATAAGGGGTATGGTTAGACATATGCAACAAATGTGGAATGAAGAAAGAAGGGAGGTACCCATGACAGAAAAAGAAACCAAATGCTGTTGCTGCAACCGCAAAAAAGAGCGGTCAGAGCAGGAATATAAGGATCTCATCAACAGACTTAGCCGTATAGAGGGGCAGATCCGTGGAATCAAGCGTATGCTGGATGAGGATTGCTACTGCCCTGACATCATCACACAGGTGGCGGCCGCAAATGCCGCGCTCAACAGCTTCAATAAAGTCCTTTTGGCCAATCATATAAAGACGTGTGTGGCAGATGACATAAGAGCCGGCAAGGATGAGACAATAGATGAGCTTTTGAACACACTGCAGAAGCTTATGAAGTAGTATTATAAGAAGGCAGGTATAAAAATGAGTACAATAATCACAATATTAATAATAGCAATAATTGCCGCTCTGGTGATTGTGGGCTTAAAGGAGACAATAAAGCATTCAAAGGGCGAGGGCGCCTGCTGTGGCGGTGGAGCCATGAAGGAGGACGAGGAAGCCACAGTACAGCTTACAGGCGAGATAGTCACGAGAGCAGATGTGCACATAGACGGAATGCACTGCATGAACTGCAAGAACTCAGTCACACGCTCGCTTCAGAAGATGAGCGGAGTATCGGCAGATGTGGATTTAAAGCATGGCGTGGCACATGTTGAGGCAACCAGAGAGCTAAGCGATGAGGAAATCACATTTGCCATCGAAAGACTGGATTTCAAGGTGACAGGAATTGAGAGATTTTAGAAAAGGCTTCTGAATAGTTAGATTCGAATAGTAGAAAGAAGGAAATACAGACAGTATGAAGCAATATACAGTTACAGGAATGAGCTGTGCGGCATGCTCTGCCAGAGTGGAAAAGGCGGTCTCTAAGGTTGATGGTGTGACGAGCTGCTCTGTCAGCCTTTTGACCAACTCGATGGGAGTCGAGGGAAGCGCGACAGATGCGCAGATAGTGGAGGCAGTAGAGCAGGCGGGCTATGGAGCGAGTCCCAAAGGCACAGCAACAGAATCAGAAAATGACAAAGCGAATAACAGCTTAGAGCAGCTAAAGGCAGCACAGGATGCGCTTGTAGACAGGGAGACACCGAAGCTGCGCAACAGGCTTATAGCATCGCTCATATTCTTAGTTGTTCTCATGTATTTTTCCATGGGACATATGATGTGGGGCTGGCCGTTGCCTGAGTTTTTCAATGGAAACCATGTGGCTATGGGGATTTTGCAGCTTCTGCTTACAGTGGCGGTAATGGTCATAAACCAGAAGTTTTTTATCAGTGGCTTTAAGGGCTTGATTCACGGCGCTCCCAACATGGATACGCTTGTTGCGCTTGGCTCTGCGGCATCGTTTGGATACAGCGTGTATGCACTTTTTGCCATGACAGCTGCGCAGGTGAATGGCGATATGGATGCGGTCATGTCATATATGCATGAGTTTTATTTTGAATCCGCAGCCATGATCTTGGCACTGATTACTGTCGGAAAAATGCTTGAAGCGCACTCAAAGGGCAAAACAACAGACGCTTTAAAGAGCCTGATGCAGCTTGCCCCAAAGACAGCAACCGTTGTAAGGAATGGCGTGGAGCAGGAAATTTCTGTGGATGCAGTGAAAAAGGGCGATATTTTCGTGGTCAGACCGGGGGAAAATATCCCTGTGGACGGTGAAATAATAGATGGAACAACCGCTGTCAACGAATCGGCACTCACAGGAGAGAGCATCCCTGTGGATAAGCAGCCGAAAGATGCAGTAAGCGCTGCCACAGTGAACCAGTCAGGCTTTATAAAATGCCGCGCAACGAGAGTAGGCGAAGACACCACACTCTCACAGATTATACAGATGGTTTCTGATGCCGCAGCGACAAAGGCACCTATTGCAAAAATCGCTGACAGGGTATCAGGAGTATTTGTGCCGGCGGTTATTACAATTGCAATCATTACAATAATAGCATGGCTTATAGCCGGTGAGACCGTGGGCTTTGCGCTTGCCAGAGGCATTTCGGTGCTCGTGATAAGCTGTCCGTGTGCACTTGGACTGGCAACTCCTGTTGCGATAATGGTAGGAAATGGCAAAGGCGCAAAGAGCGGTATACTCTTCAAGACAGCGGCAAGCCTTGAGGCTGTCTCTTATACACATCTCCGAGCCCACGAGACTGCAGCTAATCTC
>ENA-UAIO01000415-UAIO01000415.1-human-gut-metagenome-genome-assembly--contig:-NODE-415-length-14480-cov-4.965130_pt1 | contig 14480 bp, 8 predicted proteins | sample MGYA00244415_ERZ654381 | MGnify/ENA primary metagenome ERZ654381 (study PRJEB26926, sample SAMN06165095) | human gut metagenome | biome: ENVO:00009003; feature: ENVO:2100002; material: ENVO:00002003...
ACGAGATTAGCTGCAGTCTCGTGGGCTCGGAGATGTGTATAAGAGACAGGATACATATTTTAACAAAGTAGAAGGATTGCCGTCATTATGCACTATATGAATAGCCGGTTCAAAATAATCTTCCATGCCATGAGTAAGATATGCTTCGCTGCCCTGCGGCAAGTGGGCAATATCTGTAGCATGATTCAACCTCTTTCCCAAATAACTTTGATATAGACGTCCATTATCACCAACCCGGTAAATAAGGTCTACATTTTCTGTACTAATTTTAATTACTGGCTTATCCGCCGCCTTTAACATAAATGATATGCATAAAAAACATATCAAGAAGAGCAATCTTTCTTTCATGGTATTATTCATCGATTAAAATTATAGTGCAAAAATAGAGAGAGAAGCTCAAAAATCCCTACTCAAATGCGCCATAAAATAAGAATTTTGACGCTTATACCCTCAAAATCATCGAAATCAAGCCTGTATTGTAGGTAAAATCAAGGAAATATGCTATCTTTGTTATCCAATTCTAATACATGGATATATGCCACGAATTAAAGATGGATTTAAAGGAGAACGCGCTATCGTACTTCCTGCTTTTCTGATTGAAGAATTAAAGCAAGATCCGTTAGGCAGTGAACTTTACATCACAGATATAGGATATTATCCTCATGCCTGTTTTCATTACCGGAAACGCGACACCGAGGAAGTAACCGAGTTTATCCTCATTTATTGTATGGAAGGAGAAGGGTGGTTCGAGTTAGACAAACATCAATATGCAGTTACCGCCAACCAATTTTTCATTCTACCCGAACACCAGGCACACGCTTATGGCAGTAATGAGGAAAATCCCTGGACTATTTACTGGATCCATTTCAATGGAACAAAAGCTGCATTTTTCAGTGCCGGTTTTGACCGTCCGAAAAGCATCACTCCACAAGAGGATTCACGAATCAAAGAAAGATTAGTACTCTTCGAAGAAATCTACTCATCCATCAGTTTCGGATATAGCAAAAATTATATGCTTTATGCCACTACTAGTCTCTTCCATTTTTTAGGTTCCATGAAATTTATTGGCGAATATCGGGATTGTGGCTCTATGCGCAATAGTTACAGAAACAAAGATGTAGTGCAAATAGCGATTCATTTCATGCAAGAAAATTTGAGCAAGACCATTCGTCTGGCAGATATCGCTGCGGAAGTAAACCTCTCGATTTCCTATTTTTCTAATCTGTTTGAAGAAAAGACAGGCTCCTCTCCTCTTCGATATCTTACCTATCTCAGAATACAGGAAGCCTGTCACTACCTAGATTTTACTAACCTAAAAATTAACCAAATAAGTCCCTTGGTAGGCTATGAGGATTCTCTTTATTTCTCCCGGTTATTTACTAAGACGATGGGAATGCCTCCATCAGCTTATAAAAAGAAGAAAAAAGGTTAAGACTTACACCATCTACCAACAGTCAGTCCGGAAAGGAGCAACCGGAAGTCCGTTCTCTCCGTACAAATTACAATCCGGATTATCCGCCCAGCCATAACGTGCAGCAAGAGGGACAGAAACTTTAGGAGAAGAAACTATAATTTTCCCATTCTGGACCATAGCCTCTGCCGAATAAAATACACGGTCCGGTCCTGCAATGGTAAAGCCTTTTAAAGTTGTATCTTTAATCTTAAATCCATCTTGCTTTTGTCCGAAATCCAATTCCATTTTATCCCCTTTGATTATATAATTTTGGAATACAGGAGCCGAACTAGAAACATTTTTTCCATAACTACCGGCTAGGGCAAGCAAAGCCAAACGACGTCCCACCTCTTGCTTATTCTTAGGATGAATATCATCAGCCAAACCAATATCAATGGTCACAGCCATACCAACTTGGTCAAGTTTTAATGCTTTAGTTTGCGCTTCACGCAAAGCCGCCCATTCGGAATTCGGCTGTATTTTCTTGGATTCCATAAAATTAGCCAATTGTACAAAATAAAAGGGGAAATTACTTCGCCATTGCCGGCGCCAATCCGTAATGAGAGCAGGAAACAAATCTCCATATTGTTCCGAACGACCTACATTAGCTTCACCTTGATACCATATTACTCCTTTAATGGGAAAAGCAGTCCATGGTTTGACCATCGCATTGAACAGCACCGTAGGGTAACTGGAACTTTGAATGGGAGAAACCGGTGCGGGTGGAAACCCTTTTAAAGAAAGTCCGATACGATATTTCCAATCTCCTGCCAAACTGATCCGCTTTCCATCAGCTTCTACATAAAGTTCCTCCGCCTTGCCATGAATACCGCCCTCTCCACCAAAATCAGAAACACGAACAGCAAGAACCGCCTTACCAGCCTTCACTAATTTTGCAGGAATGGTATAAGTACGCGGTGTCATATAGCCTGCCCCTCGGGCAATCTCCACCCCATTAAAATAAGTAATGTCTTCATCATCAATCATCCCCAGTCGCAGCGTAAGCGGTTTTCCCGCCCACTCGGCAGGAATTTCCAAGGAACGGCGAAACCAGATGATGCCGTCAAAGTCTTTAAGTCCTTTGCCCTCCCAATAACCGGGTAGGGATATGGTCTGCCAGTCCTCTTCACTCAAGGAAGGTGCCGTCCAACAAAGCTTGCCGTTCTCCATTCCTTTGTCTTTTTCGGTGAACAGGGACTGCCAATGGGCGCGTTCTTCCGAGTAAGCTTGTTCCATCCGATTGGGATCAAAGCCGAGCCGCTCCAGTTTGTCCATTTCTTCCCGAAAGCCCATTACTTGCCGCAAGGTTTCATGATTCATCCATGCTTCGGCGGGCGTGCCTCCCCATGTACAGTCAATCACTCCTATCGGGACATTCAGTTCTTTCCACAACGCACGGGCATAGAAATAAGCCAATGCGGAGAACTCGGGCACCGTAGCGGATGAGCATTCCTGCCAGCCTCCCAGGGTAGATTCCACTTCTTTGAGTGGAGCCAAGGAGGTATTCTTCTTCACCTGAAACAGACGGATGGCGGGATAAGCCGCCTCTGCTATCTCCTGTTCATAGTTCATTACCTTTCCCCAGCCGGCTACCGGCATTTCCATGTTGGATTGTCCGGAGCAGAACCATACTTCGCCTATCATTACATTTTTCAGTTGCAGTTTCTTGCCGTCGGAGAAGGTGATCTCGTAAGGTCCTCCGGCTGCCGGGGTAGGAATCTTCAAACTCCATTTTCCCTGTCCGTCCGCCTCCGTATGATACTCTTTTCCGTTCCATCCGGTTTTAACGGTCAACTGTTTATTCTTTGTTGCATCTCCATAAAACGTGATATCCGTTTTTTGCTGCAATACCATGTTATCTGTAAAAACAGAAGGTAATACGACTTTTGCTTGTAACACTCCGGTACAACCCCAGAGTGCCACAGCCATACATATACATTTCCACATAAATATAAACATGATTATTCAATTCCCCATCCCGGATTCTGAACCAACTTCTCTACACGAAGAATATCTTCCTGCGGAATGGCAAAAAGATAATTCTTCTTTTCAAACTTACGGGTATCAAACACCACTTTCTCAAAGAATGCAGGCGCATCGCTCCGATAGTTCATGCCATGCACTTCGCCGCCTTCTCCACCTTTGTGATAAGTAGGATAAACCCATCCGTCGCCCACTGCCATATCTGCAACCTTCCAACGGCGCACATCAAAGTAGTGATTCCACTCAAACATTAATTCCACTGTCCGCTCACGGCGAATGCGGTTGTCTACCTCTTCCCGATTTTCGGGATAGGCAATACGTTGGAAACCGTTATCATCCTGTCCCACCCCATATTCTGGAATGCCTGCACGGTGACGTACCTTATTGACATATTTCATTGCTTCCTTGTAATCTCCCGTAGCACTCAATGTTTCAGCATAATCCAAATAAACTTCTGCCAGGCGGAGCAAGATATTGTAATAGAGTTCCTGTCTTCTATCTTCTCTAGCCATCTTACGTATACCATATCCACCCATCGGTGCATTATCCAAACATTTTTCATAGCCGGAATTTCCATTATTGGTCAAATCCGTTGTAATTTTACCAAATTCAGTACTTGTATTCAACCAAGTAGAACCGTTAAAAGTAATATTGGCATAAAAACGAGGCTCCCTATTAATCCATTGTTTCAAAACCATGTTATCATTCTTTAAAAAATAATTACGTGAAGGCACTAACGGATCATTATAGTCTTCGGGCCACCCATACATTTCGGCGGATGGAATTCCCGTATACTCAAATTTCTGATACTCAGGATCATCATCTATTCTTAAGCCATTCTTGGTGAAATACATATCTACCATTTCCTGAGTAGTAGAGAGCCCCATATCTCCCCTGACCGCATCATTATTCACATGACGGTGTCCAGGTGTCACATCAGAACTGCGCTCAATATCCTTTCCTTCACGGAACCAAATAAGTTCGTCAGTAAATTTTTCACCGGCAGTTGCCTGACGATAAGACTCATAGAAATCGATTTTCTCCTCTGCTGTATTCACAGTATGCAACTTGAATATTGTTTGGTCAAACTCTCCCAAGAAATCCTGATAAGCTTTTTTTGCAATCTCCCATTTTTGGGCATCTTCTGTGGTAGGAATTAATTGGGTACCATCATGGTTTTTCAAAGAAGCCATATCTTGATTCCCATTGAACAACGGGCTGGCAGCAAACAATAATGTTTTCGCTTTATAAGCTTTACAAAAGGCTTTATCTACCCTACCCTTATTTACTCCTATAGCACGTTGCCAAGCTACTTCTGAGTATGCTATGTCAAGTTGCTTGGTAATAAAATCCACACATTGGTCTATTGTTCTACGTTCGCGCAATACTTCTTCAAGTGGCGCATCTACCGGAATAGGTTTTTCACCCAGTAAAGGCACAGGTCCATACATACGCATCAATAAAAAATAATAGTAAGCCCTCAATGCACGTGCTTGCCCTCTCATATTGACACGTTCTGTTTCTGGTATTTCTAGACAATTATCCACATTGGCAATAAACGTAGAGGCACGTTCTATTCCTTTGTAAAGTTCTCGATAAAAATACTGAAACTGTCCACAGGATGCATCCACCTTTCCACGAGCAACATCGTGTGATGAATGCCAATCATATGTATAATGTCCTTCTAACGAAGCAACAGTCCAAAAACCGCCATGGTACTCTCCGTCCCAATAATATTTTTCTCTTGATTCAGCCGGAACAAAGCTATATACATTTGCCAAAAAAGCCTTTGTCTTCACTTGATCTTTAAAACTCATTTCAATATCATACCGTATTCCCGGCATTTCGGCAAAAAAACTATCGCAAGAACTCAAACCTAACATTAGTCCTAAAGCAGCAACACTTACTTTAACTATATTTCTCATAATCTTTTTTTATTGTTTTCATCTTTGCTTAAAAACTAAAATTCACTCCCAAAGAACAACTCATTACATTCGGATAAGCTGCTCCATTACTGGAATATACTTCCGGGTCCCATAGCTTGAACTTAGAGAAAGTCAGCAAATTAGTTCCCATCAAATAAATTCTAGCACCTTTTACACCAACTGATTTTAACGTATTTTCCGGCAGATTATAAGCTATATTAAACTGTTTCAACCGTAAATAGTCCATATTTCTTAACCACCATGTGCTAGCACGGTAGTTATTACTATTATTTGAGTTGCCATAATGCAAACGTGGATAAAATACATCTTCATTAGTAGGATCATCAGGAGACCAGCGATCTTCTATGTTATCAAACAAGTTATCTATACCAGCCTGACTTGAAAATGGAATAATTGAATTTCCCGAAAGGCAAGTAGTAACATCTGCCGCTCCTTGAAACAAGGCACTTACCGAAAAATATCCAATTTGCACATCAAAGCCGAATCCGTAATTATATTTAGGAATAGTTCCTTGACCAATACGGCAGATATCATTTGAATCAATTTTCTTATCGTTATTTAAGTCGCGATATTTAATATCACCTATGTATACTTGACCAAACTGTGTGGCATGCTTTTCAATTTCTTCTTCACTAGTAAACAAGCCATCAGCAATAAGGCCCCATTGTGAGAACACATTAGTGCCTCGTTTTTCCATCCAAGGATAAGGTTTCGGCGCTTCATCATTCTCAATAATCTTATCTCTATTCCAAGAAGCATTTCCACGCAAAGTAAACGAAACCAAATCATTCACTTGCTGATTCCATTCTAACTGAAATTCAAATCCACTATTATCAACAATTCCCAAATTACCTTTCGGAAGAGAAGATAGACCTAAATAAGTAGGCAATGTCTGACGATTTAAGAAAATACCTGTACGATGTTCTTTAAAATAATCCATCGTGACAGACAAACGGTCATTTAAAAACTTAATATCAATACCCCAATCTTGCTTATGTGATTTTGACCAAGTAACATTGGAACCATAAGTATAAACCGCCCATCCTCCAGGACTACGCCAATCACCAAAATAATAATCCTGCGCACCTCCCATGGTTGCTTCATACAAGAAACGTGCTCCGGCATCATCTGAACCTACCCAACCGTTAGTATATCTCAACTTCAAATAAGATATATACTTTTGTACTGGTGCCCAAAATTTTTCATTTGAGACAGCCCATCCCACACCAAAAGCAGGAAATACCCCAAAGCGTCTGCCTGGCATAAAGTTCTCCGAACCGTTATAGCCTACATTAAATTCAGCAAAGTAACGGTCATTCCAAGAGTAAGTGGCACGTCCAGCAATGCTTTGGCTATTATAAGGTAATGTAGAAGCCATATCGCCTCCAGTAGTATTACGATAAGTCTTCTGGTTATAAAGGAACAAGCCACCTACCCGGTGCAAACCGAAAGCACGATCATAGTTCAATGAAGCTTCAAAATAAATGCTACGGTCACTACCGGTATCACCTCCACCATAATTCAACTGATCGTCACCACTAATATAAATTTGATTCAAACGATAGGTCCCGTCTTCATTAAATACATCATTATTCCATAATCCGGTATTCGGGTCCTTAGAACCTGCATACCAATAGGTACTTTCCATTTTATTGTACTTCAACGTACGTCCAGTCCATGTATCAAATGCCAACGTCGCAGTTACAGATAAGCCCTTGCTCCAATTCCAAAAGTCCAAGTCATGAGCAATACGTAAGTTTGTATAAATCTTTGAATTATATTCATTTCTATAGCCCCGACGAGTAAGCATACCGTAAGGATTAGGATTATAGTTATTACCATCTATCCCTGGAATGCTTCCATTTTGCATTAAAGTAGGATAATAAACAGGATTAATAGCCATAGCTGCTTCGTACAAAGTACCCGAATCTTCTTGTGGATAATTTGTTTCTGCAATGTATCCATTGACCCCCATATCAATACTTAACCGCTTCGTCGGCTTCAAATTCAAGTTCGAAGTAAAATTAAAACGATTATAATCCGTATTGATATTATAGTTCTGTTCATCCATTGAAGTTGTTTTCAATAAACCGGTTTCATTGTAATAAGACAATGATGCATAGTAAGTGGCATTGACAGAGCCGCCGCGGACATTGATATTGGCATGACGGTTATGCCCCATATCTCTAAACAGTTCATCCATCCAGTCTACTGCCGGATACAAATAAGGATTATACATTTTCGGATTATCATTTGGCAACAAGCCATTCGCTTTTTTAGTTGCTTCAATATATTGAGGTGTATAGAGAACCTGTCCAGAATGGTCATTGCCATATGCCTCATTGGCAGCATCCATGTATTGATAAGCATTAGCTAATTTTACCTGTTTGGTCAACATCGTTACCCCTTCATAATAATCCACAGAGAATTGGGGTTTCCCCACTCTACCTGGCTTTGTCTTTATCAAAATAACACCATTCGCACCCCGAACACCATAAACAGCAGTAGCCGAAGCATCTTTTAAGATAGTAAACGATTCAATATCCTCAGGATCAAGTTGATTAAAAGTACGCTCCACCCCATCTACCAATACTAACGGAGAGGAAGACGTGAACGTAGAAATCCCACGAATCCATATTTCAGAACCAGACTTACCCGGTTCTCCTGAACGTTGAATAGTCACCACACCTGGAATGCGTCCGGCAATAGCCGAAGATATATCTCCCGTTGCTGCTTTAATATCAGACATTTTAATAGAGCTCTGTGAACCAACTACTGAAACTTTACGCTGCGCCCCATATCCAACAACCACAACTTCATCTAATGCCGAAACATCTTCCTCCAATACAATATCAACAACATTCTTTTTTCCTATCCTCACTTCCTGAGTTTTATAACCAATATATGAAATTACCAATGTCGGTTGAGCCGATGATGTACTGATGGAGTACTGCCCATTTATATCGGTTATCACTCCATTTGAAGTGCCTTTTTCTAAAATAGATACCCCAATCATCCATTCTCCTTTTACATCTGAAACACGCCCTACTATAGGGGCACGACTTTGCGCATCCACATATATACAAGCGCATACTAACAAGATACTTAACAAGTATCTTCTCAATTGATTTACTACTGTTTTCATACTATTATTATTCAAGCAATCTGTTATTCTACAAAAGCAAAAACCATCCTTTTTTTATTCTTTACAAAAGTTTAAATTCCCTACCTCACTATTATTGTCCGCCTTATTCGGATATCATCAGAAGCTGATCCTATCTGTAGTTCAAACTCCCCAGGTTCTATAACTTCCTCCATATCGGCATTATACAAAGCAAGTTCTGCTATTGGAAGTACTAATTTAACTTCTCTAGTATATCCTACAGGAACAAGCTCTTTTTGAAATGCCTTCAACTGTTGAATGGGAGTAGCCACCGTGCTTACTTTATCACGTACATAAAGCTGCACAACCTCCTTGCCATCGCACCTACCCGTATTCTTGATCATAACGGATACTTTCAATGTATCACTTGCAGCCAATAACGTATCACTCAGTGCACAATCCACATAATCAAACGTAGTATAACTTTTTCCATGTCCAAAGTTCCATAAAGGTTCCGGTTTATCAAAGATATAATGACCTTTAGGTTCTTCAGGAGTACCCGGCTGGTCAAAAGGTTCTTCACGATCTGTCACGAAATGATTATAAAAACAAGGAGTATTACCTGTGCTACGCGGGAAAGATACATTCAACTTACCCGACGGATTCACCTTTCCAAGCAAAATATCTGCCAATGTACATCCTTGCTGCTCACCTGCATACCATTGCACCAACACTGCATCAGCATTTTCTTTCACCCAAGGCATAGCAAGCGGTTTACCCGCAATCAGAACGACAATCATAGGCTTACCCGTTTTCTTTATCTCCTTCAACAGCTCCTCCTGCACCCCAGGAAGTTCCAATGAGGAAAGATCAAATCCTTCACCTGCCGTAGAATATTTAGGACTTCTTCCCAGATAAGTGCTTCGTGTACCTACCGCCACCACAGCTATATCACTGTTACGGACAACTTCCACAGCTTCGGCAATATGTGATTTGTCCTGGCTCCACCAATCACATCCTTCAGCATGACGAATCATTATTTTATCACCTGCACTTTCCTGCAATCCTTGCAACAAACTGACCGCCTCTTTAGTATCCCCCATCGTCCAAGCGTAATCGCCCAACACGGCTTGATTACTGTTAGGCCCCACCACTGCAACAGACTTGTATTTATTCAAGTCTAAAGGAAGAATATCATTTCTGTTTTCCAATAATACGGCACTCTCGTCAGCCACTTTCTTAGCCAATGCCACCTTTTCAGCATTGCGAACGACCTTCTTCACCAGTTTAGGATCACCATAAGTTTCATCAAATAAGCCCAATTCAAACTTCACCGTCAATATTCTGCGCACAGCCTGATCTATATATGCAACATCAAGCCTTCCCTCCTCAACTTGTTTTTCCAATGTTTCGTAAGTCGAATCAATGTTCAAGTCCACTCCGGCCATTAATGCCATACGCGCAGCCTCCTCACGGCTGCCTGCTGCATGATGAAAAGTCATCAGACGCTCCACCGAACCCCAGTCAGAATAAGCGTATCCTTTAAAGCCCAGTTCTCCCCGAAGAATATCAGTCATATAATAAGAAGAACCTGTAACCGGCACTCCATCATACGCACTGTAGCAAGTCATCACCGCCCACGGAGAAGTTTCCCTTATAGCTTTACGGAACGGATAAAGATAGAGACTACGCAATTCACGTTCTCCTCCACTTACTCCCGCACAATTCAAGCCTCCAGACGGAGTACCATGGGCTACAAAATGCTTGGGCATACAAGTAATTCTGTATTTTTGATACCCTTTAATAAACGCCACTCCCATTTCCGCTATCAGATAAGGGTCCTCTCCGTATGTTTCTTCAATACGTCCCCAACGTAACTCGCGGGCAATGTCAAAAACCGGAGAAAGAATTTGATGAATACCTATCGCCTTAGCCTCTTCGCCAGCCGCCTCAGTCATTTGTTGTATTAATTCAGGATTGAAAGTGCTTCCCTGCGCCAAAGCATGAGGAAACAGCGTACAATTATTCTGAATAATACCCTGTATGCCCTCAGCAGAAGTTAACAACGGAATTCCCAAACGGGTCTTAGTACGCATATAATGCTGTAATTCTTTATACATCACGGCGCAATCATAAGCAGACATACTCATTTCATGAGTTGTCCCATAACTTTCCCCCAAGAAGATCCGGTCAATCTCATCCAACCGACCAGACGCACGATTCTGCAATTGCAATACCTTTTCGTGCAATGTCATTCTAGACATAAGGTCGTCTACACGCTTCTCTATTGGAACTGTTCTGTCTTTATAAAGAGGGGTGTCATCTCCAGCCCAAGCTGAAGATGATACACTCATCACTATCCCCATACAGAACAGAATAAATTTATTAGTACACATACTAATCTGAATTATTTGTTATTATAAGGAGTTACCACTAACTTATATTTGTCGCCCTGCAACAAATTCTCATCAAATGTAATACTCAAATTCTTTGTTTCTCCTGGCATCAACGTAAAATAGTTGTCATTCATCAATGCCGGCAGAATGCGTTCGCCATCCGAAGCACGAACAGCCTGCACATGTACAGCAAAAGCTACCCCCTTAGCCGATTTCGGAAGTGTTATGGCTGCTTGTATCTCCGCCTCACCATTTTTACGAATTAATTTGGAAGAAGTCTTCAGTTCAGCTTTTGGCAAAGTATTCAAAGCCGTAAAATCCAAACGGTCGTTGCCACGCCAGTAATTGTTTTCTGACACGATCTTTCCTGATTTATCTTTCAACGTCAGGCGGATAAAATGTACATCACTCAAACCCTCACTAGGCTGCGTTCCGCCCAACACATCAAAACTCCATAATGAGTAACCAAACCACCAACCTAGTTCCGTCCCAAACATACGTACATAACGGGCATCAACTTCGGGGAAAGTAATTTCATCTATTCCTCCACGTCCTTCATCAGTTTTATATACTTCTTTCCAAGTCTCGGTGTCATCTGACACCTGAATCTTATATCCTTTACCAAAAGATGCCTCCCAATCCAAGCGAACCCCACCTACGGGTTGCACACTGCCCAGATCCACATAAAGCCATTCATTTTCCGCTTTTGCCGCTGCCCAACGAGTATCTTTTTTCCCATCCGTAGCATCTGAAGGCTGTCCATAAGTGGTACTTGAAGCAAAGGTCGGCTTATTTAATGACAGATTTTTACGTTCTTTATTGAAATCTATCGTAAAACATTGCACAGTAGAATTGCTAGGAGAGTTCACGATAGCTGATTTTGTATAAGCCTCCACAGACTTTCCATCCAGATTGTAAACTTTTACTTCAGCAGTCAAACCTTCCATATCACATGCTGTGGTATTAGCAATCTTCACACCGTCCGTCACAGGATTCCAAAGAATATGCACCGGTTCACAGGCTGATTTTGCTCCCCAAAAAGCTCCTGTCAAATCATAATAATAATCATAAGTTTGCCAAACCATAGACGGATATGCCGACTGTCCCATCCAAGTCATGATACCTGATGCATCCTCCCACATACGATCCAGCCAACCCTCATACATAGCCTTATTAGATTCAATATTGACAAGCTGAGCCTTACGGCAATAATCTTCAATCCCTTCGGGCTTGCCAAAACCTTTGGTTATAGAAGCATCATAACGATCGGGAGCTGCATTAAAAGCATTTTGGCCAAAATAGTGCTTGTTCCACATTTCATCACGAGGCCACCAGTTCTCCTTGGGCATAAATTTCTTGAAGCTTTCAAAGGTAGGAACTACAGCTGTGCCAATTTCTGTACGAAATCCCCAGCCACGCGCCGGATCTCCTTCCAAGCCATCAGGATATTTAGTAAAATAAAAGCGAGGCTCAAATGCTCCCCACGGACCACTACCGGTCAAGCCCTGAGCATGGGAATTTGCTTGAAAATAACGATCACCTCCATCAAAGGTCCTGATATTTTCCGCCATCCATCCTTCTAAAGGAGGCTGAGGATTAGATTCATTATCGCCACACCACACGGCTATACTAGGGTGATTACGCACACGTTTGATTTTCTCCATCATATTATTATTGAACACATTGAGGTCATAAGGCAAATTCGGATTAGAGTTTATCCAAAAATCATCCCATACCATAATGCCATATTTATCACATGCCTCGTAGAATTCATCATCTGTAACAGAGCCGAGCCAATTACGTATCATATTAAAGTTCATTTCCTTATGCAGGCGGACTTTGGTATCATATTCCGCGCCACGGCAACGAAGCATATATTCAGACATCCCCCAATTCGCTCCCTTAACAAATACCGGAATATCATTAATATAAATATGGAATGTATTGCCCTCTTTATCATAAGAATATTTCTTTATACCAAAAGAAACATCTTTAGTTTCTGAAACTCTTCCATCCACCATCACCTCAAACTTACAATGATAAAGATTGGGGTCTCCATACCCATTCGGCCACCACAGACGCGGCTGGTCTATACACAGTTGTGGGAAATAGCGTTTGTCAAACTTTACCTGTTCAGTAGTATGGGCATTCACGTCTAATTCTTTTTGAAAAACAATGTTTCCTGGGGTAATTGTTCCGCGCACCAATACCTTCGTCTTTTCTACCGAATTATTCTTGACATCAAGCGCCACACTCAAATCCGCTCTGGCACGGGTAGGTAAATTAGTACGTATCCAAGGATCAATTAAAGTAGCTGTTCCCGTATTAGTAAGAAATACCTTATCGGTTATACCACTATTCAACCCCGGCACATAAGGCATCCAATCCCATCCGCCACTAGACAAATAGGTTGGACTGCCCTGATTAGCCAATGGAGTATCAGGCATATGGACAAGTACAGCCAATACATTTTCTTTATCACGATTTACTATTGAAGTAACATTAAAATGTCCACGATGCATAAACCCATCCAGTTTACCTAATAATGTTCCATTCAGATAGACTTCCGCACGACGGTTTACCCCATTAAAATTCAACCATATCAATTCTTTTGTAAAATCAGCAGGAACACGGAATGTAGTACGATACCAAAAGCTACGGTCGTATTTGTCGCGATTTACCTGATGAATATTGTCACCAAAATTAGGATCTTTCTCTATCCCTGCTATTACATACGAATTAAAAGCTGTTCCAGGCACAACAGCATCTACCCAAGCAGAAACATTGTATCCGTTTTCGCAAAGTGACTTCACATCCGTTCCGACTTCAGCCTGAGGCTTCAATTTCCATTTCATTTGTGGGTTATCGCTATGTAAATATACTGTTTGGGCATGCAGTACTTGCATACACCCCATTAAAGCTAATACAGCCCATGTTTTTTTTACGTTTTTCATATTATAATCTTTTCATATTTATCAATCATTTATTTCTCTCTTTGCACCTGAAAACTAAACAAGGTGCAATGCTCATAAGCTTTCTCCGGTAACACCAGGCAGGAAGGAAAATCCGAATGAGAAGGAGTATCCGGATAAAATTGTGTTTCCAAACAGACGGCTGTATCCGGTCGTTCATAATATCCCGCTGTGTACAAAAGAACAGCAGGCAAATCAGTCATTACTGTCATTTTTCTTCCTGTAACAGGTTCGTATAAAGCAGCGGCCTCTAACATCTCCTCAGACATTTTATCTTTCAATATATAGCAATGATTATATCCTTTATTCCAAAGTAATTGCTCATGATCAGCATACAAGTCTGCACCTATCATTTTTAGAGAAGTAAAGTCAAATGGAGTATTTTTCACCTTCATCTTTCTCCCTGTAGGAATAAATGCCGAGGTCGTATCCAATATCCGGTCGGCCGGAATATGCAACCGATGCTCCGTTATCTTTTTTCCCTTTCCACACAAATTGAAATATGCGTGATTAGTCATATTGATGTAAGTAGCACAGTCAGTTTCCGCATAATGCCGTATAGAAAGTTCATTGTCCTCATTGAAACCTGTCTCTTATACACATCTCCGAGCCCACGAGACTGCAGCT
>ENA-UAIO01000429-UAIO01000429.1-human-gut-metagenome-genome-assembly--contig:-NODE-429-length-14261-cov-5.430311_pt1 | contig 14261 bp, 10 predicted proteins | sample MGYA00244415_ERZ654381 | MGnify/ENA primary metagenome ERZ654381 (study PRJEB26926, sample SAMN06165095) | human gut metagenome | biome: ENVO:00009003; feature: ENVO:2100002; material: ENVO:00002003...
ATTAGTTATCATACAATGAAGATTAAAGTTAGTAATGTAAACACTCCTAACTGGAAAGATGTGAATGTGAAATCGCACATTCCCGCCGAACTGGAGAAACTGTCTGAACTGGCACATAACATCTGGTGGGCATGGAATTATGAAGCCACCGAACTGTTCAGAGACCTTGACCCTGCTCTCTGGAAAGAAGTGGGACAGAACCCCGTACTTCTGCTGGAACGTATGAGTTATGCTAAACTCGAGGCACTCGCAAATGACAAAGTTATTCTGCGCAGAATGGATGACGTATACTCCAAGTTCCGCACATACATGGATGTGAAGCCTGACAGCAAGCGCCCGTCCGTGGCTTATTTCAGTATGGAGTATGGTTTGAGCCATGTACTTAAGATATATTCCGGCGGTCTGGGTGTACTTGCCGGTGACTACCTGAAAGAAGCTTCCGATAGCAACGCCGACTTGTGTGCAATCGGTTTCCTGTACCGCTACGGTTACTTTACACAAACATTGTCTATGGACGGCCAGCAGATTGCCAATTACGAGGCACAGAACTTTGGCCAGTTGCCCATCGACCGTGTATTGGATGAGAAGGGCGAGCAGATGGTAGTGGATGTTCCTTATCTGGACTACTACGTGCATGCTTATGTGTGGAGAGTGAACGTTGGACGTATCTCTCTCTATCTGCTTGATACTGATAATGAAATGAACAGCGAGTTCGACCGTTCCATCACTCACCAGCTGTATGGCGGTGACTGGGAAAACCGCTTGAAGCAGGAAATCCTGCTCGGTATCGGTGGTATTCTGACGCTGAAGAAGCTGGGCATCAAGAAAGATATCTATCACTGCAACGAAGGACATGCTGCTTTAATCAACGTACAGCGCATCTGTGACTACGTGGCCGAAGGTCTGACTTACGACCAGGCTATCGAGCTGGTACGTGCTTCTTCTCTCTATACTGTACATACTCCGGTTCCTGCCGGTCACGACTACTTCGACGAAGGCCTTTTCGGCAAGTACATGGGCGGCTATCCTTCAAGAATGGGTATCAGCTGGGACGACCTGATGGACCTCGGACGTAACAATCCGGGCGACAAGGGTGAACGTTTCTGTATGTCTGTATTCGCTTGCAACACTTCTCAGGAGGTGAATGGTGTGAGCTGGCTGCACGGAAAGGTTTCCCAGGAGATGTTCGCTTCCATCTGGAAGGGTTACTTCCCCGAAGAAAGCCATGTGGGCTACGTTACCAACGGTGTACACTTCCCCACTTGGAGCGCTACGGAGTGGAAACATCTCTATGCTGCGCATTTTGATGAGAACTTCCTCTACGACCAGTCCAACCCCAAGATTTGGGAGGCTATCTATAACGTGTCCGACGAAGAAATCTGGAAGACGCGCATGGTGATGAAGAACAAACTGATTGACTATGTTCGCAAGCAATACCGTGAAACTTGGTTGAAGAACCAGGGTGACCCTTCACGCATCGTTTCCCTGCTGGACAAAATCAATCCGAACGCTCTGCTGATAGGTTTCGGACGCCGTTTCGCTACCTACAAGCGTGCACACTTGCTGTTCACCGACCTCGACCGTCTGGCCAAGATTGTGAACAACCCCGACTATCCGGTACAGTTCCTCTTTACCGGTAAGGCTCACCCGCACGATGGTGCCGGCCAGGGCTTGATTAAGAGAATCATCGAGATTTCCCGTCGTCCGGAGTTCCTGGGCAAGATTATCTTCCTGGAAAATTATGACATGCAGTTGGCACGTCGCCTCGTTTCAGGTGTGGATATCTGGCTGAACACTCCGACACGTCCGCTCGAAGCATCCGGTACTTCCGGCGAAAAGGCGTTGATGAACGGTGTTGTAAACTTCTCCGTACTCGACGGCTGGTGGTTGGAAGGCTATCGTGAAGGTGCCGGTTGGGCATTGACCGAAAAGCGTACTTACCAGAACCAGGAACATCAGGACCAGCTCGATGCCGCTACTATCTACAGCATTCTTGAGCAAGAAATTCTGCCGTTGTTCTATGCACGCAACAAGAAGGGATATTCTGAAGGTTGGGTGAAGACTATCAAGAACTCCATCGCACAGATTGCTCCCCACTATACAATGAAGCGTCAGCTGGATGACTATTACGACAAGTTCTACATCAAGGAGGCCAAACGTTTCAAGATGCTGGCTGCCGACGGTTGTGCCAAGGCTAAGGAAATAGCTGCTTGGAAGGAAGAAGTTGCCGAGAAGTGGGACAGCATTGAAGTGGTGTCTTGCGAAAAGACCGAAGACCTGGTGAAAGGCTCCATCGAGAGCGGTAAGGAATACACCATTACTTACGTTATCGACGAGAAGGGCTTGAACGATGCTATCGGTCTGGAACTGGTGACTACTTATACGGCTCAGGATGGCAAACAGCACGTTTATTCCGTAGAACCGTTCAATGTAGTGAAGAAAGAAGGTAACCTTTATACTTTCCAAGCTAAGCACAAGATGGAAAATGCGGGTAGCTTCAAGGTTTCTTACCGTATGTTCCCGAAGAATGCAGACCTGCCTCACCGTCAGGACTTCTGCTACGTTCGCTGGTTCGTATAAGAGCATAAAAAAAGATAATGTGCCTGCGGATATGGCGGAACACATTATCTGTTCAGATAAAAGATATCATCTGCATGATGCAGGCAGACCATCCGTTTAAAGTAAACGGATGGTCTGTTTCTTTTCTAGAGCTTGCTTTTTATTTCGGCTGTCCAGGCGTCAATGCGTTCGGCGGTTTTGTTACTTTCGTTCACTTCGTCGAGGGGAAGTCCTACGAATGCACCGTCTACCACGGCGATGGAAGAGGAGAAGGAATACCCGTCCGTGCTAACTTTGTTGCCCAAGAAGGTACACCCGCTATCCTTCAGGTCCTCGTAGAGTACTCCGATGCCGTCGCAGAATGTGTCGCAGTAGGATTCGGAGTCACCGCAACCGAATAGGGCTACGAACTTCATGGAAAGGTCGGCGCTCTTCAGTACTTTTACACCGTCATACCAGTCGTCCTGCAGTTCGCCGTCTCCCCAAGTGGAGGTACCTAGAACCAGCACTTCATATTCCTTGATTTTATCGGCGGTCATCTTGTCAACACTATGTACGTCGGTGGAGGAAACTCCCAACTTTTCGGCTATCTGGTTAGCCAACTCTTCGCAGGTTCCGGTACTGGAACCATAAAAAACACCAGTCTTTTTCATTGTAAATAAAGTGATTAAATTGTTTGCTGCAAAGTAAAGGCTTTGCCGGAGAACGTGAAATACCTACATGTAGGGCTTTTAGTGTTGTGCCGCTCCCCATTTCGGGTTAGCTTGTGGCGTGGTTTATAGAGGTCGCGGCTACCTACTAATTGGGATGGCAGACTCTCTTTTTGATGAAAAGTAGGTATTGCCGGATTGTTAAAAATGAAGGACATTTGTACCGGTAATAATAGACAAGTGTTTATGGTTAGATTCGTACATTCCACTCATTCGCAATTCCATCCTTCCGTGGCTGGTAAGTGGCTGGTGTGGGGGACTTTGATGATGCTTCTTGCGGGGGTGGCTATCATTGTTTTTTCGGTATTCTCGCATGATGCACTCGATGCGTGCTGTAATTGCATAATCTGTACTTTCAACCGTGTCCCGAAGGAAGGGGAATATTTGTATAACCGCTACCTGCCGGTCATCAGCATGGTGTGGGTGGCGTTTCTGATACTTTTGGTATATGTGGTCCGCTATTGCATGAACAAGAGGAGGTAGCCGGGTGTTCTATAGGTAAAACTGAAAGGAGACTATATGAAAAAGATTGTTTTGCTTCGCCACGGCGAGAGTGCATGGAATAAGGAAAACCGCTTCACGGGGTGGACGGATGTTGATTTGACAGAGAAAGGCGTTGCTGAAGCTGTAAGGGCGGGTGAGCTGCTGGCAGAAAAGGGATTCCGTTTCAAGAAGGCGTATACTTCCTATCTGAAGCGTGCCGTGAAGACACTGGATTGTGTGCTGGACCGCCTCGACCAGGACTGGATTCCGGTGGAGAAATCGTGGAGGTTGAATGAGAAACACTACGGCCAGTTGCAAGGGCTGAACAAGGCAGAGACGGCTGCCAAGTACGGTGACGAGCAGGTGTTGGTATGGCGCCGGAGCTTTGATGTGGCTCCGCATGCATTGGCCGAGGATGACCCGCGTAATCCGCGTTTTGAGGACCGTTATCAAGAAGTGCCCGATGCCGAACTGCCCCGTACGGAGTCGTTGAAAGATACGATTGAGCGTATCATGCCTTACTGGAAATGTGTCATCTTCCCGAATCTGAAGACGGCCGACGAATTGCTGGTAGTGGCTCATGGCAATAGCCTGCGGGGTATTATCAAGCATCTGAAGCATATTTCGGACGATGAAATTGTGCATCTGAACCTGCCTACGGCGGTGCCCTACGTCTTTGAGTTTGACGATAAGCTGAACTTGACGAAAGACTATTTCTTGGGTGACCCCGAGGAGATAAAGAAATTGATGGAGGCTGTGGCCAATCAGGGAAAGAAGAAATGATTTTGGCGCGCGGAAGCGCGCTATTTCTTTATCCTCTCATTCCATGGAGCAGCGTCATGCTGAGCAGTACCCCGACCACTATACAGATGAGGATAAGGAACCAGTTCATGAGCCGTGCGCCCAGCTTGGTTTCCTTGTGTAAGTTCTGTTCAAAGTAGTTCTTGAAGAACAGATAGATGGCAGGTACGGTGGCGCTTGCCAGCAGGAGGTCTTCGGGAATCTTGTAGATGTAGACTTTGGAAAAGGCGATGAGCGCCCAGTGGCAAAGGAACAGAATGACGAGCAGGTTGACCCTGCGCGAGAAAGCCAGCAGCAGCCCGATGGTGAAAACTGCTACCGAGCAGGGCATCACGGTGGTGGTCATCATGGGAAATTCCATTCCGCGTGCCCACGAAAGGAGCGGGTAGAGGAAAGGCATTGCATAGAGTACCCCCACCAGTACCTTGTATTTCGGGTTGCGCTCGAACGGAGTGTAGCCGGTAAACAAATCCCATAGCCACAACACTGCAATCACTCCCCAGAAGATGGCGAGTATATGGTGGTGTCCGCGCGCTCCGCAATACATCATGTAGTACACGATGGATATCCACCCGTTCAGAAATACCATGTAGATTTTCATGGAGCGTTTTGCCCATAAGGTCGGTTTCCGGTAGAGTTGCGTGGTGAGCAGGATACCTGCTGCGGTGATGAGGAGCTGTGTCCACCAGGTGGCCTCGTTGTATTGTGCGATAGTATTCCAGAATATTTCCATTTGTGTCCATTAAAAAAACGGCTGCAAAGGTAGAGTTTTCTGCCGAAAGAATGAAATCGTTTTCTACATTTTGCCTATCTTTGTGCCTCCAAAAAAATAGGTAAAAAGATTCATGGATAAGACTTTGACTGAACAAGAGATTGCCCTGCTGCGCAGGAAACTCGATTTATTGCTTCGTACCGGACAGCTGCTGGTGGAGAGTGCGGCTGATACGAACCGTGTTGTTCGTAACCTGAACCGTGTTGCCGCCTATCTGGGGCTGCCGGAAGAAAAGCTCCACATCGACGTAAGTTATACCATGCTGGTGGTGAATGTGAGTGACGGCCTGCATTCGTTCTCCAAATTCCAGAAATGTGAAAAGCATGGCATCAACATGACTGCCATTTCCGAAATCAGCAAACTGTCCTGGCGGGCTATTGAGAATGACTATTCCCTCGACCAGTATGAGGAGGAACTGGAAAGAATCAAAAACAAGAAGCGGAATTATGTGCCATACGTTGTTGCCATCGGTGCCGGCTTTGCCTGCGGAGGTTTCTGCAAACTGTTCGGTGGTGACTGGATGGCGTTTCTGTTTACCTCTATCTGCGCTTTTGCCGGCTTCCGCGTCCGTGCCCGTTGCATGGAGTTCGGCATCAATCACTATATGAGTATTGCCATTGCCGCATTGATTTCTACCTGCCTGGCCTATGTGTCTTCGTTTGCCGGGCTCTCGGAAACTCCCTATCATCCGTTGTTGGCGTGTGCACTGTTCATCGTTCCGGGGGTGCCGCTGATAAACTTTGTGGATGATATGATTGACAATTATATCCAGGTGGGCATTGTGCGGGCTGTGAATACGGTGCTGATGGTCTGTGCAATGGCCTTCGGCATTGTAATAGCCATGCGCCTGCTGACGGTGGAGGATGTCGTGATTGACAAGAAGTTCAGCGAATTGAGTATGGTGCCTCATGACAGTTATCTGGTGTATGCCATTGCGGCGGCGATAGCTGCCATGGGATTTTCCATGATATTCAACATACAGCGGCGCTTGTTGTGGGTTGTTGCGGTGGGCGGTATCATTGCCGTTTGTACGCGTAACTTTGTCAATTTCGAATTGGGTTACGGACCGGTGATAGGTTCGTTCATGGGCAGCATGGTTGTCAGCCTGATAGCCGTGAAGGCAGTGCATTGGTTCCATGTTCCCAATCATGTGCTGACGATTCCTTCTGTCATCCCGATGATTCCGGGAGTGCTGATGTATCGTGCACTTTTCGGGCTTATCAATATGCACGGTGTGGTAGGCGAGGTGACGGTGGTTGTTTCCAACGGCATCACGGCTTCACTGATTATTCTCTGCATAGCGCTGGGAGTGGCGGTGCCCAATATCTTTGCCCGCCGGTATATTGCCAAGGATAGGCAGCGCTTTCTTCAGGAGGAGCTGCAGAAGCGCAGGGAAAGAGGGAAATTTATAGAATGGTGATATAGGTGGAGGGTGTCAAAAAACTCTTAACACTTTCTTTTAGGCGCGGATTACGCGGATTTCACGGATTTTGTTTATTGAATCCGTGTTATTCCGTGTAATTCGCGTCTGATATTATAACATTATAAAAGTGCTCATATATTTTTGAAAACTTCTCTTCTTTTTTAAATGCCCTTTTTCGGATTATAGTGGTAAATGACGGTTTCGCCTTTTTGCAGGGATGTTTGTACGTCAATCAGACGCTGGTTGCGGCTTCCCCGGAAATAGAGTTCCTCATCCCTCAGTTCTTTCTTGAATTTGCCGTCCACCAGTACGTCGATGTACTTCAGCAGTTGGGCTTGGCGCGGGTTGCGCAGTAGTTTTTCGAAAGTATAGCCCGTATAGCACCAGATGTTTTTCCGGCTCCGCTCCTTGATGGCATGTGCCAGTTGGGTGAATCCTTCCGGCTGGAACATCGGGTCTCCACCACTGAAGGTGACGTCTGCAAAGTTGTCGGCAAGGACTTTTTCCAGAATCTCTTCCGTACTCATCCAGTGCCCGCGGTTGATGTCCCACGACTCCGGATTGTGGCAACCGGGACAACCGTTGGGGCATCCGGCAGCATAAATGGCGGTCCGGAAGCCCGGACCGTCTACTGTGGTATCTTCTAAAATGTCGAGAATAGAAAGCATGAGTAGGGAATTAATAATTAAAAATTAAACATCGCAGGTAGGAAGCTGAACATTAATCATTAAAAATTAAACGTCAACCATTAAAAATGAAGCTCCGCTTTGCACTGCGCAGCCCTTTAATTTTCAATTTTTAATTATGAACGACCCTGTCGTTCAACTCTGCCAGCTTGGCATTGTTCCAGCGGTCGGTTGTCCCCACCAGGTAGCCGGTGATGCGTTGCAGCTTGTCGATATGCTTGCTGCCGCACTTCGGGCATTCTTCCAGGTTTGGGGTGGAGTTTTCGTGACCGCACTCCAGACAGCGGTTACGGTTGTGGTTTACCGAACCGTAGCCGATGTTGTATTGGTCCATCATGTCCACTACACACATAATGACTTCCGGATTGTGGGTGGCGTCACCGTCTATCTCCACATAGAAGATGTGTCCGCCGCGGGTCAGCTCATGATAAGGAGCCTCCACTTCCGCTTTGTGGCGGGCGCTGCATTTGTAGTATACGGGCACGTGGTTGGAGTTGGTGTAGTAGTCACGGTCCGTAATGCCCGGCAGCGTGCCGAACTTCTTACGGTCTATGCGGGTGAACTTGCCCGACAGCCCTTCGGCAGGAGTGGCAAGCACGCTGTAGTTGTGCTGGTATTGCTCCGAGAACTGGTTGGCACGGTCGCGCATGTAGCTCACGATTTTCAGTCCCAGCTCCTGGGCTTCGCCAGATTCGCCGTGATGTTTTCCGAGCAATGCCACGAGACATTCTGCCAACCCGATGAAACCGATTCCCAGTGTTCCCTGGTTGATGACGGAAGCAATCGTATCGTTCGGTTTCAGCTTCTCGCTGCCTATCCACAAGGCAGACATCAGTAGCGGGAACTGCTTGGCGAAGGCGGTCTTTTGAAACTCCATGCGCTCGTGCAGCTGGCGTGCGGTCACTTCGAGCATACTATCCAGCTTGGCAAAGAACCGGGCGATGCGCTGTTCCTTGTCTTCGATGTTCATGCACTCAATGCCCAGACGGACGATGTTGATGGTAGAGAAAGAGATGTTTCCGCGTCCGATGGAGGTCTTCGGTCCGAAACGGTTTTCGAATACACGGGTGCGGCATCCCATGGTGGCAACTTCATGCTGGTAGCGTTTCGGGTCATCGGCTTTCCAGTCCTCGCTTTGGTTGAAGGTGGCGTCCAGGTTCAGGAAGTTCGGGAAGAAACGCCGTGCCGTCACCTTGCAGGCCAGTTGGTAGAGGTCGTAGTTGCGGTCTTCAGGCAGGTAGCTCACACCCCGTTTCTTTTTCCATATCTGGATGGGGAAGATGGCGGTTTCTCCGTTTCCTACCCCTTGATAGGTGCTTTTCAGCAGCTCGCGGATGATGCAGCGCCCCTCGGCAGAGGTGTCTGTGCCGTAGTTGATGGAGCTGAACACCACTTGGTTGCCGCCGCGTGAGTGGATGGTGTTCATGTTATGGATAAACGCCTCCATGGACTGGTGCACGCGCGATACGGTCTTGTTGACAGCATGCTGCACGATGCGGTCCTCGTCCGTCAGTCCGTCCAACGGCTGTAGCAGATAGTCGGCCAGTTCCTTCTGATAGAGATGGGAATAGTCTTTTCCATTCAGTTCTTCCAGGTTCTTGACTTCCTCGATGAAGCTGTTGCGCACGTAGGGGGCAAGGTAGAAATCGAATGCAGGGATGGCTTGTCCGCCGTGCATCTCGTTCTGGGCTGTTTCCAGCGAGATGCATCCCAGGATACTGGCAGTCTCGATGCGTTTGGCCGGGCGCGATTCGCCGTGTCCAGCAGAGAAGCCGTATTTCAGAATATGGTCCAGCGGATGTTGCACGCATGTCAGGCTCTTGGTGGGATAATAATCCTTGTCATGGATGTGCAGATAGTTCTGGGTGACAGCATCCAGCACTTCTTCACTCAGCAGATAGTCGTCCACAAAAGGCTTGGTGGTTTCGCTGGCAAACTTCATCATCATGCCTGCCGGGGTATCGGCATTCATGTTGGCATTTTCGCGTGTGATGTCGTTGGACTTGATGTTAATGATTTCCAGGAACATGTCGCGCGTCTTTGCTTTGCGGGCAATGCTTCGCTGGTTGCGGTAAGCGATGTATTTCTGGGCAACGTCCTTGCGGCTGCTCTTCATCAGCTCCACTTCCACCAAATCCTGGATGGCTTCCACCGTCATCTGCGAATCTCCCTTGAAAGAGATGCGGTCCGTAATCTGGTGTATCAGTTGCAGGTCTTCCCCCTTGTCTGTATGCAACATGGCTTTGCGGATGGCCGTTGCTATTTTTTCTTCGTTGAATCCGACGACGCGCCCGTCGCGCTTGAGTACTGTCTGTATCATAACCTTTTATGCTTAAATGTGACTGTCTTTTTTAGTTTAATTGCGGAAACAAAGATATTATAGTTATTGATAGGTTTTGCTTTTTGGAAAACTTTTTGTTGTTTAAAAAGTGTTAATCTATTGGTTGTTAATGATGTAATTGTTTAAAGTGGAAAACTTCTAATGAAAAATAACTTTTAAAGTTATTCATTACTGACTATTATTGCATACATAAACATCATCTGATTTCGAAGTGTCAAATGAAGATAAATCTTTTGGGCAGATTGTGAATCTTCGATTTTTTTAGTTATATTTGCAACGAATTGGTTTATTTAAGGTTTTTAGTCCTTGATAATACTTCTTGTTGCCATTCGATTGTATTGCTTTGCTGCTCATGGTATTGGGGCAAAAGTATCATTATTATAATAATCAAAGAAAGGATGAACATGGCAAATGTATTTCCTCCGTTTAAAATTGATATAGCTGGGGCTTTTTGTGTACCTCGTGCATTGAAGGATGTCCGCGAGCAATATCAGAACGGGCAGGTGAGCCGGCAGATATTGCAGGCTGTTGAAGATGCGGAAGTGCGCAGTCTGGTGGAACGGCTGGAGCTGGGAGGCATGAAGGTTGTTTCCGATGGTGGTTTCCGAAGTCGCGATTTTTTGGAAAGCTGGGAGGGTATTTGTTCCAAAGACGGCCGGCCTTTCTCCGAAGGCTCTCCTTTGGAGATTACAGGACGGCTCAGTTTGCTACGGCATCCTATTCTGGAAGAATTCGCATTTCTTGATTCCATTGTGGACGGAGGGGTGATGAAAAAACAGCATATCCCTTCGCCGGCAGAGGTTATGACCCAGATTATTCAACGTGTGGAGCGGACTCAGATAGAAACCGTTTACTCCGACATCCGGCTTTTGACGGATGATATTGCTTCCTGCTACAAATTTTTGCTTACCAAACTTTATGATGCAGGCTGCCGCTACGTCCAGTTCGACGGGGTACATTCGGTGATAATGGAAGATACCATCCGGCTCAACAACCGGGTTTTGCGTGAGCGTCCTGCAGGGATGTATGTTGCATTCCATGCACCGACGGACATGCTGGTGCAACTGCATGGGGCCGATGCTTATTTCCTGAATTACGACTGTGGCGCGTGCGACCGTAACCGTCTGCTCTGGTTCATACACGAGAAGGAAGCGGTGTTCGGTTTCGTGCTGTCCCATTATCCTCAGGAGGACGAGTTGGATGAATTGCAGGCAAAAACCGAAAGTGTATTGAACTATATTCCTTTGAAACGTTTCACTTTATGTCTGCCGGATGCCAATGCGCTTCTTTCGCCTTCGGAGGCCGATGAGGAGAAACAGTGGGAAACCGTAAGGTTGGGGATGGAAATGGCTGCGCGTATCTTCTCTTGAAAAACGCCGCATTCCATCATTCCGAATGCCACACTTCAGCAAGGGAAATGCCACACTTCACAGAGGCAAATGCCATTGATTGGGCCTCGTGAAGTGTGGCATTTCGATTGACGAAGTGTGGCACTCCTCTTTTAGTCTCCGGTGTGTCCGGTTTATTATTTGACAGCTTCGGCTATCTTTTCCTGAAGCTCGTCACCGTGCAGTCCGCGTGCAAGGATAGTTCCTTCACCGTCAATCAACACAGTGTGGGGGATGCTGCTTACGGCATAAAGCTGTGCGCCTTCGCAGTTCCAGTATTTCAGGTCGGACATTTGCGGCCACGTGATGTTCAGCTTCTTGATGGCTTCTTTCCATGCGTCAGCACTCTGGTCCAGAGATACGCCTACAATCTCGAAGTTCTTGTTCTTATATTTGGCGTAAGCTTCCACCAGGTTGGGCATCTCGCGACGGCAGGGGCCGCACCAGCTTGCCCAGAAGTCAACAAGGACAACTTTGCCCTTGCCTACGTAGTCGGACAGTTTTACCGTTTTTCCTTCCGGCGTCTGCATCTCGAAGTCTGTAAACTTCTGGCCTACGGCAGTGGCTTTCATCTTTTCAACGTTGTTCTTTATCTTGACGATGGCTTCGTCGTTGTCGTAAGCTGCAGGGATTTGGGGCATCAGCGGGTCGAGGTCTGCTACATCCATGTAGTAGTAGTTCTGCTTCAGCAGGAGTACACCCACCGGGTTGGTGATGTTCTTGTTGATGCCGGCTTTGATGGCGGATATCATGCTGTTTTCCAGATTTTCCATCTCTTTGCCTTTAGCCTCGCGTTGTTCGTCGGTCAGTGTGGTGTCCGACATGGATTCGTAGATGCTCATCATTTGTTTGTTCAGACCGTTGATTTGGGCTCTGATTTCCTGGTAGGCATCATTGTTGGCAGTACCGGTGGCAGAGTTGTTTTCCTGCGACAAGTTGATTTTAATCTTGCCGTTTTCCAGGAAGAAGTCGATGGCTGCGCCGTCTTTTCCTTCGGCTTTGTAGGAGATGTAGCGGTTGACAGCAGTATCTTGTGTACCCTTGAAGGTGAATGTTCCATCTTTGATGACAGCAGAGTCCAATTTTACGAATTGGCGTCCTTCCACGGTTTCCAGATATACGGTGTCGCCGTCGGCTGCACCCTCTACAGTTCCGGTTACGGTGTAACCGTTGTTTCCACTGTTACAAGCTGTAAATACAGCGGCTACAGCGAGCAGATAAGTAAACTTTTTCATTGTTTGTTTTTTTAATGAATGATTATAGCTGCAAATATAGTAATAAAAAATCCCCTCCGATATGAACCGGAGAGGATTTTTATAGTTTTAATCCCATTTTTAGCGATAACGCTGTGCTTACTATTATTCGGCAGCAGCTTCTTCAGCAGCAGGGGCTTCTTCGGCAGGAGCCTCTTCGGCCGGTGCTTCGGCAGCGGCTTTTGCAGCAGCTTCAGCAGCTTTCTTTTCAGCCAGTGCTTTTGCTTTTTCTTCGTTTATCTTCTTTTCAGCTTCCAGACGTGCTTTTGCTTCAGCTTTCTTAGCTTCGTCTTCCTTAGCCTTCAGAGCAGCCAAACCGCTTTGTTTGTTGTTCTTCCAGGCTTCGAACTTAGCATCAGCTTCAGCTTCGCCGAATGCGCCTTTCGCTACACCGCCCAGCAAGTGCTTCTTCATGTAAACACCTTCGCGAGAGAGGATGTTACGAACTGTGTCAGTAGGTTGTGCACCCTTCAACACCCAGTCAAGTGCGCGGTCGAACTTCAAATCTACTGTGGCAGGATTGGTGTTAGGGTTGTAAGTACCAATCTTCTCAATAAATTTACCATCACGTGGTGCTCTTACGTCTGCAATAACGATAGAGTAGAAAGCGTAGCTTTTACGTCCATGTCTTTGCAATCTGATTTTTGTTGCCATTTAAATAAATGTTTTTAGTTAATGATTTGAATTATGCTGCTATCTCGTAACAGCGGGCGCAAAGATACGCTTTTTCTTTTGATTGACAAAGAGTTTGCCTGATATTTTCATTATCGTGCCATAAATGCGCTTCTGTGTGAAAGACGGATGTGATTGTGTCCTGTTCTTTAAAATGTCTCCCTGCCGTGTCCGGTTGTAATCTGTTTAAATTTCACTTTTCCAATAGTTTAACCCTATAGGTGTTATCCTCTTATTTGTCCCCCTCTCATTTTTCCCGATTTCATTGTTTCCACGTAATTTTGCCTTATCCGACAAACGATAACATATCAGGAACAAACGGATCTATGTTGTCTTTGTCGGCAGACGAAAACTTTTAATACTAACACTAAAAACAGATTTGTAACAATGAAGAAAATTACAGCAATTTCAGTTGTTTCCCTGCTTTTACTCGCTTCCTGCGGCGGCAAGGGAAAGGATGCCGCTTCCATGGATTATGGATTGGAAGAAGCAAACGAGGTAATATCCTATTACAACACAAGCATCGACATCACCAAGAAAATGGTGGACATGGGAGAGATCTCCAAGATTATCGATTATATGCAGAAAAACGGTAAGACTCTTGTAGCGCCCGTTGTTATCCGCACGCCGGTTTCTGCAACAGACACGACTGCTTTATTGAACCCCGGCGATTGCTTCCCGCCCTCGGCTGCCGACAGTCTGAAGATGTACTACCGTCGTTTCTTCGATGTGTCCAAGCGTCTGTATGCCAATTATGATACTTACCGCGACTACATCAAGGCCGAAGATTATAAGGACGACAACTATGCCAAAGGTAATGAAATCTGTAAGGAAGAGAAAGAGTTGGCAGAGCAGATTCCCGGACTTCGCTCCCAAATCTATGCCCTGCTTACTCCCTATGCCGATAAAGCCGAAGAGGCCACACTGATGGATAATCCGCTGAAGGACCATATCCTTGCCGGAAAGGCTTTGATTTTTGAGATAGAGAAGACTTTGGAACTCTATTCGCCCGAAGCCAAGAAGGAAGATTTGCAGGCTGCTTACGATGCTGTCAACGCCAAGAAAGAGGCAGCTTCGAAGTTGGAGAAGAAGGCGGATTTCCAGAGTGAGATGTCGAACTACGATAATTTGCTGAAGCTGTCTCTTATACACATCTCCGAGCCCACGAGACTG
>ENA-UAIO01000451-UAIO01000451.1-human-gut-metagenome-genome-assembly--contig:-NODE-451-length-13910-cov-5.834645_pt1 | contig 13910 bp, 10 predicted proteins | sample MGYA00244415_ERZ654381 | MGnify/ENA primary metagenome ERZ654381 (study PRJEB26926, sample SAMN06165095) | human gut metagenome | biome: ENVO:00009003; feature: ENVO:2100002; material: ENVO:00002003...
ATATTCTTCTGGCCTGCATGTTCGTTCTGTTTATATCCGGTTTAGGAGCAATTATCATCTCCGGAGCCAATTAACCGGCTCCTCACTCTTACTAAATAAACGCTTTCTTTTTCTACTTCTCACGGAGTGAAAAAGGAGAAGGGAATTGCCTGAACTAAAATATATTTTTCGTTCAACCTCTAAAATTTTAATACATGAGACCGATTCAAATAATAGTATTCTGTCTTTGCATGTGCTCGCTCAATTTGTACGCACAAGTCAGCGTCACAGGCACTGTAAACGATAATACCGGGGAAAGTCTTCCCGGAGTATCCATTCTGGCGAAGGACGGTGACCGTACTTTTGGAAGCACCACAGACATCAACGGTAGATATGAAATCAAAGTGAATCAGGGGGCTACCCTCGAATTCAGTTTTATCGGATTTACCAAGCAAAAGGTGAAAGTAGGCACTAACAATGTCATTAACATCACATTAGAGCCTGAAAATGAAATGTTGGATGAAGTAGTTGTAATTGGTTACGGCTCTGTCAAGAAGAAAGACCTGCTCGGTTCCATTTCTACGGTAAAGGAAGACGCTTTGGCCGAACGTGTTTCGGGCAATGTGGTGGAAGCCATGCGCGGACTTACTTCGGGCGTAAAGATTACAAGTAGTGGACAGCCGGGTTCCAGTGCCACCATCAACATTCGCGGTCTGGGTAGTTTGACCAACAACAACCCGTTATTCATCATCGACGGTGCCTATGGTGGCAGTGATTTGGGTGTCAATGTAGAAGACATTGAGTCTATTCAAGTATTGAAAGATGCCTCATCAGCAGCCATCTATGGTTCACGTGCAGCAAATGGAGTTGTAATCATCACTACCAAGCAAGGTAAAGAAGGCGACCTGAAAGTGAAGTTTGATTCACAACTGACACTAAGTTGGCTCCCCCGCTACGACCTGATGGATGCAGAGACTTACAAGATTTATAACGACCGTGCTTATGACGAAGCCATCCTGGCAGGAGTTTCAGGCGTTACAAAACGCCAGAACCACTATGATGGAAATACAGACTGGCAAGATGAAATGTTGGGTACAGGTGTATTGCAGAACTACAATGTATCCCTTTCCGGAGGTTCCAAGACTGTAAAGTATTACGCATCTCTGAACCGCATGGTCGATGATGGTGCTCTCTACCGTACCGGTTACGACAAATACGGCTTCCGTATCAACACTAGCGGACAGAAAGGTATTTTCTCATACGGTGAGAATTTCTACTACACCAAATCCGACAGGAAGATACTGAACGGTAATCCCTGGAGCGACTTCATCGGTATGCCACCCACTATTCCGGTATATGACGAGTCACATGTCGGCGGATACGGATACGGCGATGTAGACCGTGCCAACTCTTACGGCCTGAATTCAGTAGCCATGCAGGACTTGTATATACGAAACAATGAAGAGGAATACCTGACCGGAAACATCTACGGGCAGATTTCACTCTTTGGGATGTTCGATGCAAAACTGAATGTTGCCTATAAAAGTTATATGGGCGTTACGAACTCCCTGCGCAAGAAAGGTAATTGGGTTATGGGACAAGGTGACGATGCCGCGCATCTGGGTTACGATAGTGCCAAGAATCATGATATACTGATTGAGCAAACCTACAATTTTAAGCATAAATTCGGTAAACATGATGTGAATGCACTGTTTGGTATCACTTACAATAAGTTCCACGAAGAAAAACGTTGGATTACCAAACTCGATCCATTGACGATAGGCGACAAATACATCACATCTCTGGATGCTGCCACCGGAAATACCACCGCAGGCGGTAGCTATGGCGAATCAGCATTGATATCTTATCTTGGACGCATCAACTACTCCTATGCCGACAAATACCTGGCACAAGTAACAGCCCGTCGTGACGGTACTTCCCGCCTACCTAAGAATGACCGTTGGGGAAACTTCCTTTCCGTTTCATTGGGCTGGCGTATTAGTGGCGAGAAGTTCTTCAATGTACCTTGGATTGATGACCTGAAAATACGTGCCAATTACGGTACTCTCGGTAACAGTAGTATCGGTTATTGGGACTACCAGTCCACCATCAACACAGCTCCGCGCGCCGTATTCGGAAGTCCGGAAAACATATTGATTGGTATGACTCAATCTCAGTTAACCAACAATGACCTGGTTTGGGAAAAGAAAACAACCGCTAACGTCGGTTTCGACCTGATGGCATTCAATAACCGTTTTCGTTTAAGTGCTGAGTATTTCTATTCAAAGAGTAAAGACCTCTTGGTTTACCTCCCCATCCTGATGAGTTCGGGCAATGAAGGTGGTGCACCTGCCGTGAATGCTGGTAGCCTGGAAAATAAAGGATTTGAAATGGAAATCGGCTGGAACGATCAGATTCGCGACTTTGCCTACTCCGCTTCACTGAACATTTCACATATCAAAAATAAAGTACTTGATTTGGGATACGGACAAACAGTCTACAATACGACTCTTGCCAAAACCGTAATCGGTGAACCGCTCGGTATGTGGTATCTCTACAAGATGAATGGTATCTTCCAGTCAGAAGAAGAAGTACGGAACTATGTAAACTCAGAAGGCAAGATCATACAACCTAATGCTTTGCCAGGTGATATTAAGTATGACGACTACAACGGCGATGGCAATATATCATCCGAAGACCGCCAGATAGTAGGCAGCCCTTGGCCCAAACTTGAATTAGGAATAAGTCTCGGTGCATCCTACAAAGGCTTCGACCTGAACATCAACGGCTACGGTCGCTTCGGACAGAAAGTATGGAACGGTTCGGCATCAGCAGCCGGTGACTTTGCCAACAACCAGAACAACTTCAACGGCATTATCCCCTGGACACAAGAGCACCCGGTTAACGACCGTCCGCGCATTGTATACGGAGACTCCCGCAACAGTCGAAGCGATCAGGACCGCTGGTTGGAAAACGGTTCATTCTTCCGCCTGAGCGATATTACATTAGGTTATACAGTACCTACCCGTTACATTAAGAAGATTGGATTAGAAAGACTCCGTGCATCGGTTACTTTACAAAACCTAGTGACCTTTACTGGATACTCTGGTCTAGATCCTGAATTTGCAGACAGCGGTATCTTCACTATAGGAGCTGATTATTGTTCGTTCCCTAACCCACGCGCTGTTCAGTTTGCATTATCATTCACCTTCTAAATATTGCTGAAATGAAAAAAATAGCTCTTTATATATTATGTGGTGTCATGGCATTATTTACGTCGTGCGACCCCTCTTTGCTCGATCTGCAAAATGAAAATACCCTGAGTACAGGCATATACTGGAAAACGGAATCTGACATCGAGGCTGGTGTAATAGCCGTATACGGAATGTTCTACCGTCAGGGAACCTGGACACGTAATATCTATACACAGATGATAGGTATGGCGGACGAAGGCGTAAGTTATGCCGGATGGACCGAATTGAACGAGTACACCAAGTTCATCTTTACCGATTATAACTTCTCAGAAGTCAATACCAAGATATGGCGAGAACACTATACTGCCATTTTCCGTGCTAATCAAGTATTGGACCATATAGGTAACGTACCGTTCAGTAATGAAACGCACAAGGATGACCTCATTGGGCAAACTAAGTTCCTGCGTGCTTTCTATTACTTCTACCTTACTGCCTTGTGGGATAATGTACCTCTCGTGCTAAATACCTCTTCAGCAGCCGATAAGCCCATGCAGGCTAGCGCTGACGAAGTCTTGATACAAATAGAAGAAGACCTGGAAGATGCCATCACCAAACTCCCTTCCACACGCGACGCCAATAACTACGGCCGCCCAACGAAAGGCGCCGCCTACGGATTACTGGCCAAAGCTTATGCACAGCATCACAAATGGGAAGATGCCAAAAGATGTCTCGAATGGCTCGTTGATGGCGAAGGAAAGAACTATTACACACTGGTATCCAATTGGGCTGATAATTTCAGCAACTATACGGAAGATAACAAAGAGTCACTGTATGAGATTCACTTCTCTCTGACCAACAAGGTGGGCTTCGACCAGACAGACAACTACCTGGACCCGAATGCGCAACTGGGTACACAGATTGAAATGAACCAGGCTCCTACCGGAATCGGCTGGAACAACATCGAAGCAAGACGCTGGCTGGTGGACTACTACAAGCGCGAACAAACAACGGATGGAAAGAACGATTCCCGCTTGTTCTACACACTGTGGTATGATGGTGCAGCCTCCGACTTCCCTGAATACCCCAACCAGTTGATATACGGCTCTCCATGGAACAGCGACTGGGGCAACCGCGTTTTCATCAAGAAATATAGTACAGATGCCTCCCCACTGTATTACTGGAATGATAATAACTTCCGTTCCCTGCGTTATGCCGATATGCTGTTACTGTATGCTGAAGCACTCAACGAACTGAATGCCACACCGCCTTCAAAAGCCATTGAATGCCTCAACCGCGTACGCAACCGCGTCAATCTGCCCAACATAGAGGATAGCAAATACTACAACGGCTCCCAGATCAGCACCAACAAAGATGCTTTCCGCGAACACCTGAAGATAGAACGCGCTCTGGAGCTTGCCATGGAGTGTGTGCGTTGGGTCGACCTGAAACGTTGGGGTATCAACGACCAGACCACATTGAACGAACTGAAAGCACGCGACAGCGACTTCAATAACTTTATAATCGGTAAATCCATCCGTATGCCAATCCCGCAAAGCGAAGTGGACAACAATCCGAATTTGAACCAAAATGACCAGTACTAATTGAAGACATTTGAGCTATGATCAATACAAAATATTTAATAGGAGCAGTCATTATACTGCTGACGTTATGGGGATGCGGAAATGATTCCGATTACGTCATCGAAAGCAATCCCAATGAGTTTGCCATATTTCCGGTAGCCATACCTGTAAGCGCTAATGGTGGAAGCTATGAACTTACAATTAACGGTAATGAATCGTGGACAGCTGAACTAACTAATTCTAACAGTTCAGCTAAAGATTGGTGTACACTAAGTGAGACATCTGGAAGCGGTAGAAAAGTAATTACTATCAATGTAAAGCCAACAACTTCTTTCGTCAAAAACCGTTCAGTCATTGTCGAAGTAAGTTCTAATACTAAAATATTAAAGACCAAAATACTTCAAGAGACAATGGTATTAGGTGAAGACGAAGTACTAATAAATGGTCTTGTATGGTCTACCAAGAATGTAGGCACCCCAGGAACTTTCGCAACCTCTCCCGATGATATAGGACAACTCTATCAGTTCAACCGAAAAGTAGGTTATCCGGCTGGACCTCAAGATGATCCAGCACCAGCTAACTGGCCTTCCAACTATACAAACGATGACACTAACTGGACTACCGATAATGACCCTTCTCCCGAAGGATGGCGTGTGCCTACCACGGAAGAGATGGCAGCTCTTTGGGAAAAAGGAGCAACATGGGTTACAGCATCCCAGACCGGATTTAAGACCGACGGTATCATTATCGGTGTTGATGAGGTTACTGCCAAACGTGCTACAAAAGATAATCTGAAACAACTCGGCTGTCTCTTCCTGCCTCAAAGCGGTTGGAGAAATGAAACCGGAATGATGGACCGCACCTGGCTCTGCGCCGTTCGCAGCGGAAATTCATTAAGTCCTACCCACGGTGGCATGTCACTGGGAGACTCCGGCGGCTACCGCGACACATGGGGTTGGGGTGACGGACAAAAAGCACGTGCAGCCATGATCCGGCCTGTCAAAAACATACAAGTCGAGGATTGATTTATGGCATCTATATACCCGACAACTCAATTATTAACGAACTAAATTTAAAGAGATGAACAACTATAAGACCTATATATACCTTACCTTGCTCACACTCTTGAGTTGCAAGGGCAATGACGGTAATGAACCGCAGAAACTCACACCGCAAATCCGGTATGAGTTCAGCGGCGGTGCCGGCCATTATAACTATGCTCCGAGCATCATAGAAGACCAGTACGGCATCCGGTACGGCTTTGTATGTGAGAATCGTGATCCGTTCAAGATTGTGGACTATGTTTATCTATACAAAGGAATCCCCACGGAGAAAGGCTATGTATGGCAACCCGGCACACAGATCATCGAACCTTCCGAGACAGGTTGGGATAACTGCCACATCTGCGACCCGGACGTACGTGAGTTTAAAACGACTTATAAAGGAGAAACTTACAACTGGATTATGACCTACCTGGGCGTAGACCGCTGGGACTGTAACCACAACCAGATAGGACTGGCCATTTCCAAGAACATCGAAGGCCCGTATATCAAGTTCGACCGCAATCCGCTGGTGGCTTATGAAGATACTACCAAATGGGGTGTGGGGCAAAGTACAACAATCGTCAAAGACTCTACGACCATACAATTATTCTATCATTCGACTACGGAGAACGGACCTTTCTGTATGCGCGAAATAAAATTGAATGATCTGGATAATATCATATTGGGCGAAGAGAAAGCAATTCCTTTCCTGAGCGCCAACAGCTATCCTGCCATGTCCGACAAGAATATATATATGGTTTCGGAAACCCGTGTGTCCCCCATCAAAGAGATACCGACTTGGGTAGGAGATGTCTGTCGGCTGGCATACAAACCAAGAACAGAAAGTCTCTTTACCGAGGAAGACGGATGGATTGAAATCGGCCATGCAGGACCGGAAGAAACAGGATTCCCAAGAAATCACAATCCGGGTATCCTGACGGATACGAAAGGTTACATGCTTAATGACGATGAATTGGTGATGTACTTCACTCCCGCCATGACAGGCGAAAACTGGCTATGGTCATACGACCTATACTCGGCTACGTTTAATCTCAAAAACTATTTCAAATGAATAAAACAATCCTGCAAATAGTATGCATTGCTCTTATTCTTGCCTTCCCTTGTGGGAAGGCATCAGGGCAATACAAAAAGATTCCCGTAGTGGTAATCACCGACTTATATCATCCGTATCAGGACCCGGGAGATAACATGGACCTCATTATGGGCTTCGGACTGCCCGATGTAGACCTGAAAGCCGTCTTATTGGACATCACAGACGCATTCAGGAAAGATACCGCCGACCATCCCACCCTGTGGAAAGACCCGCGTGGACCGAGAGAAGCCGGAATTATCCCTGTGGAACAATTAAGTTATATCTTCAACAAAAAGGTACCTTATGGCATTGGTCCGTTATCCATGATGAAATCGGAAGAAGACCGGATGGAGTATCTGCCAGGCTATGAGCAGGAAGCAATCAATATACTGCTGGAAGTTCTGAAAAAGAGTAAAGAACCCGTAGAGGTATTGTCATTCGGTTCGGCAAGGATACTGGCGGTTGCCTACAACCGTGCCCCCAAGCTGATGAAACAGAAGATACACAAAATTCATCTAAGTGCCGGGACAGCAAGCAAGAACCATAAATTGGGAAGCGATGCCGGGGCAAATGCTATTCCGGGCGGTGAGTGGAATGTAGCACTGGACGTGTTCGCTTTCAACAGAATATTAAAATCAGATTTACCCGTAGCCATCTATCCATGTGCAGGCAAAGACGGAGGCTTCGTAAAAGACTGTAACAATACCTACTGGAAATTACCCGATATGGATTTTATCCGAAAGATGAATCCCCAATTGCAACGGTATCTTGATTTTGCTTTCACCCAGAAACTGCAATATGACTTCCTCCGTGCCATGAATGCCGACTATCCGGTTGATATAGACCTCAACCGTTACCCCCGTCCATTCCACGTATGGGAAAGTGCCATCTGGCTGAAAGCAACACAAAGGGAGATCATTTGTACTCCCACCGGAGAATACCGCCTCGTCAAAGAAAGGAAAAGCAACAAAGGCGACCGCATTGTAGCAAACGAACTACGCCGCTGTAACCTTGATGAGATAAGAGACGACGGACGATTCCAGTTTTCATACACCGATAAATCCTCCGATAAAGAGATTTACTATCGTCCGGACCTTGACGAGAACGAGAAAGCACTCCAACAGGTGATTCCCGAACTCTATATATCCATTTCACCCAGTCACTAATTTTTTAAATATACCGTCATGAGAAAGAGCAAACTTTATTTGATTGGCTTGTTAGTATTGGCTCTATCAAGCTGCACTTCCAAGAAACAACAAACTGCGGAAATCACCCCGAATGTACCCAAAATTATTCTGGAAACGGATATAGGTAACGACGTGGACGATGCACTGGCACTGGATATGCTTTACAAGTATCTGGACGCAGGAGATATCGACTTATTAGGCATCACCATCAACAAAGAAGGAACTTATCCGGCCGAATACACCGACATCATGAATACCTGGTACGGCTATCCTCAAATCCCTATCGGAATCATACACAACGGAGCCGACTGTGAGAACGATGCTACAAACTATGCCAAAGCCGTATGCCTCATCCAGAAGGATAACGGTGAACCGGCTTTCAAGCGCTCACTGAAAGGTGACTATAACCAACTGCCGGAAGCGCCTGCCCTCTATCGTAAGCTATTGGCACAACAACCGGACAGTTCTGTTACCATCATCTCCGTAGGTTTCTCCACGAACCTTGCACGCCTGTTGGATACTCCGGCTGACGATGTATCTCCGCTGACCGGAAAAGAGCTTGTTGCCCAAAAAGTAAAACTGCTGTGTACCATGGCAGGCTGCTTCAATAATCCCAACCTGTTCGAATATAACGTAGTGAAAGACATTCCGGCGGCAAAGAAGATATTCTCCGAATGGCCTACCACACTGGTGACCTCTCCTTTCGAAGTAGGTATCGCCATCAACTATCCCGGCAGCAGCATTGAAAACGATTTCAGATGGGCTCCTATGCACCCAATGGTAGAAGCATATAAAAGCTACCTGCAGATGCCTTACGACCGTCCTACATGGGACTTGACCTCCGTACTATATTCCGTTGAAGGTCCATCCTATTTCAACGTTTCTCCGGCAGGTAAAATAAACGTAACAGACCAAGGTGCTACTGAATTTACTCCCGATGCCGCAGGAAACCGTTACTACCTGACAGTAGATTCCATTCAGGCTGAGAATATCAAACAACATTTCGTCCAGTTACTGACCAAGCAACCGGCTCACTTCAATAAATAATAAGCATTATGACTAAATATCTATTGGGTCTCATAAGTTTATGCCTCATGTGTTCCTGCTCGGACACCGCTCCCGGAGAAACCCCTCCGATAGACCCGCCAACACCTACACCTACCGTAACCATCACAAAACCGGAATTTGTATTCGGCTTCCAAGGCCAGAGCAAGTATTCTTACTGCCCAAGTGCCTTGAAACAAGCTGATGGGACAGTTCATCTATACTTCTGCGGCAATCCGGAAAACCTGATCATGGTCGATAATATCTTCCATATCAAGATCAACCCAGATGGTACACAGACTGCTGCCAAAAGTGTATTGCAGCCTGGTGTACCAGGTTCATGGGACGATCACCATACCTGTGACCCTTCTGTTATCGAAGGTAACTTCACTTGGAAAAATACTACCTACAAGTATGCCATGTTCTTCCTGAGTAATATGTACGGAGTATATTACAATGAAATCGGTGTCGCGTTCAGCAACGATCTTGATACAGATAGCTGGGTGAAGTATCCGCAGCAGATTGTGAAGAAAACATGGTCGAGCGAAGGTGACCAGGAAATAGGTGGCGGCGGTAAGTCATGGGGAGTAGGCCAGCCTTCTGTCGTATCTCTGGATGGAAAAGGTAAGCTACTGCTGACTTATACCGTAGGTGATATCGGGGGTACGCGCATCGTCTGGACCGAAGCGGATTTCAGTAATATGGATACATATTCCATCAGTACCCCGCAAACGATTGTACAGACAGGTTTAAAGGCCATTGACAACCAGTCAAGGGATTATACTTGTAACTCGGAATTTGCAATTGACAAGGATGCGGATAAAATCGTCATGATACGTCCGATACAGCCTATGCCCAATGATTATCCCAATTATTTGAATTCTTCATTGGAAATAGACTACATGAACCTTTCTGACTTCACCAATCAAAGAGGTAACTGGACACCGATTTACCGGATCACCCCGGATGATACCGGCTATCCGAGAAACCACAATGCCACTTTGCTAAGGGATAATTTCGGCCACTTGCAAGACTGGGAAGAACCGGAATTCTACTTTACAGTCAGCAAGGCAGCCCCTGATGTACAACCTTCGGGCAGTAGCCATGCGGAGTGGACGTACCACATCTGGAAAAGTAAGGTAGTAAAGAGTAAATAAAAAGTAATTCCGGTAATCAACCGAATTTAGTAGTTTCAGTTGATTACCGGAAAAATAAGCTTATTATCATTGCTAAACATTCAAACAAGAAAGATCTTCCTTGACTATACATAAAAAACAGTAATCATCCGACAGTATATTTAAACCCAGTTGATCAGGTTCAATAGCACACCATGTATCTAACAACAAAGTACGAATAGCTTCAAACTCAGCCAATTCATATCTATGTTTATAGTAAAGTGCCTTTTCCCGCCAGTAGTCCGTTTCTTCACATAAACCTCTCCAATTTCTATCAGTCACACAATCTGTCAGTCTTTTGCTTATCTGTGCCAAATCATTATTTGGTACATAAGGCATATCTTCTACAAACTGAATCAGATGATTAAACTCATCTACAGACAAGACAACCCATACATGACATACTCCTCCTTCTTTCTTTTTTCGCTCCGCCCAGCTTTTAGCCTGAGCCGCCACTCCGTCTCTAAAGATAAAGTAGTTATTCTTGTCTATACGATGACCCGACAATAGATTTTCGGAATGGTTTATCTTATTTTCCAATGAAGATGCACTTAAATTATCTACATTATCATACCCCATTCTCAACTCTACCAGCATCAACCGGGAAGTAGTAACACGATTATTCGCATAATTACCTATTCCAATGGCAGCATCCATTGTACAGTCATTACTCCCTTTAAGTACTTTAGCCTCATAGTCATCCAATGAAAGACAAGTGATACGTGGATCGAACCATCCCGTTCTCTGATAATCTTTTGCAGCAACATCATTCAAAGTAGCCTGACAATGACAAGCAAAAGGGTGGCTGACTATAATATCATTCTGACAGACCAGTTGAACCATAATCCTGTATACGTGAAATAGCAATATTGAATGACTTAAAGATTTCACTTATATCGCTGCCTAAGTTCTTATAGACATACTGCATGGAATCTTCTGAAGCTCTCTCTGCCTGATAGAAACAGGTATTCTGTAATACGCCCTCTTTACGGGCTATTGACTGAATAGCAGATACCATATCAGGATTATGGCTTGCAACTATTATTTTGAGCCCTACTTGTTTATGAAGCAACACCAGTAAACGAGCAAATTCTACAATCCATTGAGGATGAAGATGCGCCTCAGGTTCATCAATAAGCAAAAGAGACTCTTCATTCAAGTATCCATTTTCAAGCAAACGTTGCAAGTAAGCGAATGACTTGATTCCGGTGGCTGTAGACGCAAGCGTGATATCCAGTCCGTCAGTACGATGATAATGTAATTCGTCATTCTTAAACCATCCCTTATCCACTGAAATCTTACCATTAATGGAACGCATTATCCGGGCTAAAAGAAGTCTATTCCGCTCCGGTATATTAGTTCCCGTGGAGCTAAGCATCATATTCGCCAACTCTTTCCAATGATTTAACTCTGATCCTTCTACTGCTAATGCCATAGGGGTATCAATATATATTGCTCTATGCAACATATAAGGCATACTGAAACACCGTTCTGCCAAAAGAGGAATCTGGTCTTCATATAACTGAATAGAAGCAGGAGGATCAAAGATTCCTTCTTCAATCAGATATTCATAGATATACCCTTGTAATCTCCCAACCGGATGCATCCTTAAGTCATCTAAAATATTAACGTATGCAGCCGTAACAATATTCTCTAAATCATCACAGTAATCATCCAAAGTAATACCTCCATCCAATGGTATAGCAAGATATGTCAGAATTCGATTTTTATTCCCCTCGTCACCACTATTCATATAACTTATTAACTCTTTCCGGAAAGAGGCTAACACATCCAAACTCGCATGAAAAAGACTTTCAATATCCCCATATACAACTCTGGTCTCCAGCAAGCGGCTATAGGTAACATTGATATTCTCATCTCCTCGATTCACTATATCTCTACGCACTCGATCCGGCTTACGCAAGCAATCTTGTATCTGCTTCAACAAGTCGTTATAAGCAAACTCATCAAACCTGTTAAAACCATTAATCAGATAATAAAGCCAACGGGACAATGTACTTTTTCCACATCCATTTTCTCCGGCAAGCACAGTTATGCCATTAATAGCAATATCTGCTTCTTTAATCGCATTATAATCGGATAATGTATATCTGTAATTACTCATAAGTCTTCATCAAATCATTGAACACAACAAAAATAGAGTATTTATTTGAATTGATAGATAAACTCATTAGATTCTTTTCTTTCAAACTTCATCATTAAACTTTAACCATACAACCATTTTGCCAATCTGTCAATTTGATAATCCTATTCGCACGAGAAGCTTCCATTTCCACCCTAAGTAGAAGAAAAAGAAAAAATCGCAGGGATTCCATTTCGCATGATTTCCCCTATCCTTTCTCCTTTACGCTTTTATGACACATCTATCTCCTTTTGTGTCATTCCCTCTCTCTAGTACATTAATGTCGCGAAATCGTATATCGTTTTACAGGTCGGCGAGTAACTTTGCATATTAAGAAAAAGTTTTGCCGACTGAAACAAAATATTAACCCAATAACAATCTAAATTAAGAATGATGAACTCAAAACAAGTATTCTTCGGGCTATTGGTATGCATAGCCGCACTGACCGGTTGCGACACCCGGAAACAGGTAGTCGTAGGCAATGAACTCTCCCTGACACGGGCCAAGCAAACATTGGATTCCCTATACCAGAACTACTCTGCTCCCGGCACATGCCTGCTTCGCGAAAATTATCCTTCGAATGTCGGTGACTACACCGCAACCTATCTGGCATCCGAAGAACAAAAGAATATGCCCAACCAATACTCCTACTTATGGCCTTATTCCGGCACCTTCTCCGCAGTAAGCGCTTTATATGAAGTCACACAAGATACCCTCTACAAATCACTGCTCGACAAGAAGGTATTAGTAGGCTTAGAAGAGTATTTCGATACCCAGAGAGCACCCGAAGCTTACGCTTCCTACATCCGCACAGCTCCCCAATCCGACCGTTTCTACGATGATAATGTCTGGCTGGGCATTGACTTCACCGACACCTATTTAGCAACTAAAGAAGATAAATACCTTCAGAAAGCAAAACTCATCTGGAAGTTTATAGAAAGCGGCATGGATGATAACTTAGGTGGTGGCATCTACTGGTGCGAACAAAAGAAGGGCTCCAAGAATACCTGTTCCAATGCTCCCGGCTCAGTCCTCGCATTGAAACTCTTTAAGGCTACCCAGGATAGTGCTTACCTGAAGCGAGGGGAACAACTGTACAAATGGACCCAAGCCCAACTACAAGATTCTACAGACTACCTGTACTTTGACAATATATCCCTGAATGGGAGAATAGGTAAAGCCAAGTTTGCCTACAACAGCGGACAAATGATGCAATCCGCCTCTTTACTATATCAACTCACCGGAAAAGAGGAGTATCTGACCGATGCACAAAATATAGCTCAGGCATGCCATAATTACTTCTTTACGGACTATACCCCGGAACATGGCGAAGCATTCAGAATGATCAAGCAAGGAGATGTATGGTTTACTGCCGTCATGCTAAGGGGGTTCATCGAACTTTATCATATAGACCACAATAAAACCTGTCTCTTATACACATCTCCGAGCCCACGAGACTGCAGCTAATCTCG
>ENA-UAIO01000475-UAIO01000475.1-human-gut-metagenome-genome-assembly--contig:-NODE-475-length-13455-cov-5.438582_pt1 | contig 13455 bp, 10 predicted proteins | sample MGYA00244415_ERZ654381 | MGnify/ENA primary metagenome ERZ654381 (study PRJEB26926, sample SAMN06165095) | human gut metagenome | biome: ENVO:00009003; feature: ENVO:2100002; material: ENVO:00002003...
CTCCAGATGCTGGTAATGTCAAACTTACAGCAACATTATATGATAAGGAAACTGGCGAACAAATCCTTGATGCCGATGATTGAAGCTCTTGGTATCAAAAGAAAAAATTTTGATGACAAAGCACTGCCTCTATGCTACAATCAACTCAAAGCATTATATTTCTGTAAGCGGCACCACATGACAGTTTTTTATAGGTGCACACCACTTTGAAGAGGGCAGACCACTTCGCATTATTCTACAAAGGACATGGAAGTTTTCGATGCTTTAATTACCAATCAACAGCAGGAAAATTGAAATGCCGTATGTAGACAGAATGCAGAAGCTGAGGGATATCTTCAAAAATGCCAGCATCAAATATACCGGCAAATCATATGTCGTACTGATAGGAGTAGAAAATCAGTCGGATATACACTATGCCATACCTGTAAAAAACATGTTTTATGATGTGATGGCATACGGTAATCAGGTAAAGGAAACAGCCAAAAAGCACCGAAAGGATAAGGATACTACAACATCAGATGAATTTCTCTCGGGATTTACGAAAGAGGATAAGCTGATTCCTGTAATTACGATTACAGTGTATCTCGGAACAAAGGAATGGGATGGTCCAAGGAAACTGTCAGATATGTTTGGTGATGTGGATGAGGAGCTTCGGCCATTCATACCGGATTACAGGATTAATCTGCTGGCACCGAGGGAGATAACAGATTTTACAGGATTCAGGACATCCATCAGGCAGCTTTTCGAGGTACTGAAGAATGCGTATGATAAGGAAAAAATGCAGGAAGTGCTGCAGAATGACGAGAAGTTTAGCAGGGTGGACAGAGAGACAGTCGAGGCAATCAACCTGTTTGCAGGAACGGATATAGACATAGATGAGAAAGACGAGGTGATTGATATGTGTAAGGCGTGGGAAGAACAGAAAAATGAAGGCAGAGAGTTAGGCAGAGAAGAAGGCAGAGAGTTAGGCAGAGAAGAAGGCAGAGAGTTAGGCAGAGAAGAAGGTCGAGAAGAAGGCAGAATTCGTCAGGCAAAAGTAACTGCTTTAAAACTTCAGAAAAAAGGTCACTCAATAGAAGATATAGCTGAATGTGTGGATTTTGATGAGGAAACTGTAAAAAAATGGCTTGTGAGCTAATATTGTAGTGAAATGTAAATTAGAGGAAGCAATCTTTGGGCGAGAACTCGGAGGTTGCTTCCTCTTTTATTGAGATAATTGCAGGCATTGGCAGTAGGACGGGGCTTCAGCCCATGAGCCTGTATGGTCTCTGTTTTTTTACTGTTTCTTTATACTTTCTTTATTGAATTATCCGCGCTTATTGATAAAATAGATAGTATGCGCACGATTGCGGATATTTTTGCATTCGTGCATGGGGATAAATTAACCGGAAAGAAAGGAAACGTTTATGAGTAAAATTTTCAAAAATCTGATTCCATACTGGCGATGGATCATATTAATATTTGTTTTTCTCATTGCTCAGGCATACTGTGACCTGGCTTTGCCTGCGTACACATCTGATATCATCGATGTGGGTATCCAGGATCATGGCATTGAGCATATCCTGCCAGAGGAGATTACCTCGGAGGATTATCAGATGGCACAGACATTTATGCTGTCCGATGAGAAAGAGAAATTTACGGATTCTTATGATACAGCAGATATCGAGAACACAAGTGACAGCAGTAGTGTGACAAAATACAAGCTGACCGCTGATTCTGACACACTTGATGAGCTGGACGAGGAGCTTTTGGTTCCTCTTGTCATGGCATATCAGGCTTTTTTGTCGGGGGAGCAGATGGATGTGGATGCATCAGCTATCCCGCAGGGAGTAGCGCTCGATGATAACATGATAAAGCAGATAAGAAGCAAGGTGCAGGACAAAATCGATGCGGTGGGTTCATCTACTTTAAAGTCCATGGGTGTAACTTTTGCGACAAAGTGTGATGAGAATGCAGGAATCGACGTGGATGCCAATCAGGTTGCTTATCTGTGGAAGGCAGGCGCCAAGATGGCAGCCTTTGCAGCTATTATGCTTATAGCAGCATGTGTTGTAGGCTTTGCGGCTTCTAAGGTCGGTGCCGCTGTCGGCAGGGATTTGAGAGAGAAGACCTTTTCAAAGGTTGTGGGCTTTTCAAATGCCGAGATTAACAAATTCTCTACGGCATCACTGATTACGAGAAGCACGAACGATATACAGCAGATTCAGATGGTTACTACCATGATGCTTCGTATGGTGCTTTATGCGCCAATTGTTGGTATCGGTGGTATCATCAAGGTGGCACAGACCAAATCCGGCATGGAGTGGGTGATTGCGATTGCGGTTGTTGCCATCATGGTTTTTATTTTCACGCTGGTCGGCATTGCTATGCCAAAGTTCAAGATTATGCAGACTCTTGTAGACAAGGTAAATCTTGTTTCTCGTGAGATTCTTACAGGTCTTTCTGTTATCAGGGCGTTTGGCCGTGAAAAAGAGGAAGAAAAGAGGTTTGATGAGGCTAACCGCGAGCTTACACGCACACAGCTTTTTACAAACCGCGTCATGACCTTTATGATGCCCGGTATGTCCATGATCATGTACTGCATCACACTCGGTATCGTGTGGGTTGCAGCAGGCAGAATAGACAAGGGCTCTATGCAGGTAGGTACGATGACTGCGTTTATTACATATGCCATGTTGATTGTCATGTCATTTCTCATGCTCTCAGCCATGTCCATCATGCTTCCGAGAGCCGGTGTTGCGGCAGAGCGTATTGACGAGGTCATAAGGACAAGCAGCACTGTAAATGATCCAAAGGCGCCTGTTACTGAGGCAGACCACAGGGGTGTTATCCGCTTCAATCATGTGGATTTCAGATATCCGGGAGCAAAGGAGGATGTGCTTTCAGACATTGATTTCGTGGCGGAGCCGGGCAAAATCACAGCTATCATCGGAAGTACCGGCTGTGGAAAGTCTACACTTGTAAACCTGATTCCGCGTTTCTATGACGTGACGGGAGGCTCAATAGAGCTTGATGGACACGATATCAGAGACTACACACTAAGCGAGCTTCGCGAGTCGATAGGCTTTGTTCCGCAGAAGGGTATTCTTTTCTCAGGAACCATCGCCTCAAACCTGCGCTTTGGTAAAGCAGACGCGAGTGATGAGCAGATAAAAAAGGCTGCGGATATCGCACAGGCTTCTGAGTTTATCGAGACAAAGAATGACAGGTATGAAAGCTCAATCGCACAGGGCGGCTCAAACGTGTCAGGAGGTCAGAAGCAGAGGCTTGCCATAGCAAGAGCTATCGCAAAGGATCCTCATATCTATGTGTTTGATGACAGCTTTTCAGCACTCGATATGAAGACTGACGCGCGTCTGCGTGCAGCCTTAGCTGAGGTTACAGAGAATGCTTCCGTCATTATCGTGGCACAGCGTATCAGCACGATTATTCATGCTGACCAGATTCTCGTGCTCGATGACGGTAAAATCGTAGGAAAAGGCACCCACGAGGAGCTTCTTAAAAATTGCGATGTATATATGCAGATTGCACAGTCACAGCTTTCAGCCAGGGAACTTGGAATTGATGATAACAAAAAGGAGGGCATGTAAGATGAGTGAGAATAATAACGAACAGTTTAAGATGCCTCCTAAGAGGCCAAGAGGGCCAATGGGACGTGGCCCCGGAATGGTCACAGAAAAGGCCAGGGATTTCAAGGGCTCTACAAAGAAACTCATAAAGTATCTCGGCAGATACTGGGCTGCTATCATTGCAGTTATGATTTTTGCAGCAGTTTCGACTGTCTTCTCCGTTGCAGGACCGAAGATCATGGGTAAAGCCACCACTGCGCTTGCCGAGGGACTCATGAACAAGATTGCAGGAACAGGCGGCATAGATTTTGATTATATTGCAAAGGTTCTTTTGTTTACGCTGGCTTTATATGTGGTGAGTGCCATCTTTATGTTTGCCCAGGGACTTATCATGACAGGCATCACGCAGAAGACCTGCTACAGGATGCGTAAGGACATCACGAGCAAAATCAACCGTATGCCGATGAAGTATTTCGAGTCAAGGACATATGGTGAGGTACTTTCGCGTATCACAAACGATGTGGACACACTCGGACAGAGCTTGAACCAGAGTATCACACAGATTATTACATCTGTTGCCACTTTGGTCGGTACACTGGTCATGATGCTGTCTATTTCACCGCTCATGACGCTGATTTCACTCGTTATCCTGCCAGTTTCGATGATACTTATTTCGTTTGTCATAAAGCATTCACAGAAATACTTCAGACAGCAGCAGGAGTATCTGGGACACATAAACGGACAGGTCGAGGAGGTGTACGGAGGCCACCTCGTCATAAAGGCATATAATAAAGAGGCAGAGACTGTAAAGACCTTTAAGGAGGCCAACAATGTGCTCTACAAATCCGCATGGAAATCACAGTTCCTTTCAGGACTTATGATGCCTATCATGCAGTTTGTAGGAAACTTAGGATATGCGGGAGTAGCCATCTCAGGTGGTATACTTGCCATAAAGAATGTCATCACAATCGGTGATATCCAGGCATTTATACAGTATGTGAAGAATTTCACACAGCCAATCCAGCAGATAGCGCAGGTGGCAAACCAGCTTCAGTCGATGGCGGCTGCATCTGAGCGTGTATTTGAGTTCCTCGATGAGGAGGAAGAGGATATAACAGTGGAAAATCCTGTAAAGCCAGACCATATCGAGGGAAGTGTAGAGTTTTCGCATGTACACTTTGGTTATAATCCTGACCAGATCATCATCAATGATTTTTCTGCAAAGGTAAAGCCGGGACAGCAGGTTGCTATCGTTGGACCGACAGGAGCGGGAAAGACTACCATGGTCAAGCTTCTTATGAGATTTTATGATGTAAGCTCAGGTGCCATTCTTGTAGACGGACATGATATCAGGGATTACAACAGAGCCGATCTGCGAGATGCATTCGGCATGGTATTGCAGGACACATGGCTCTTTAAGGGCACCATTATGGAAAATATCCGCTACGGCCGTCTGGATGCCACAGATGAGGAGGTCATCGCGGCAGCAAAGGCAGCACATGCGCATCACTTTATCCAGACATTGCCGGGTGGCTACGATATGGAGCTCAACGAGGATGCATCCAATGTGTCACAGGGACAAAAGCAGCTTTTGACAATAGCAAGAGCCATTCTTGCAGACAATCCAATCCTTATCCTTGATGAGGCCACATCCTCTGTCGATACACGTACAGAAATCCGTATCCAGAAGGCACTCGACAATCTGATGAAGGGCAGAACAAGCTTTGTCATCGCCCACAGGCTGTCTACTATCAAGAATGCCGATATGATTCTTGTCATGAAGGACGGAGACATTATCGAGCAGGGTACACACGATGAGCTTCTTGCAAAGAACGGATTTTACGCAGAGCTGTATAACTCTCAGTTTGAAGAATAGAGAAAGCACGGGTATCGTGCAGTTTTGCGAATATGCGTGGGCTGAATGGTTACATAAAATTAAAAAAAAATACGCTCTCGACAAAATTCGACAAAATGTGTTATCATAAAAGCATACAATTTGTTTTGACATGACAGTAATTGGCGGCATAGGAGAGTTTGATGAGCACTTTAAATGTCGCAGTAGCAGACGAAAAGAAAAACATGCAGAGTTTATTAAAGGGCATGGAGTTTTTAGGAACAGCAAGAAGTAGTGATGAAGCATACAACATGATAAACGGTAATGCCGGTTCTGATGTGGTACTTGTGTATGTAAAGAGAGCATCCGGTGACACTGAGCCACTTGATGATACATATATGGAGAAAAAATCCCTTGAGACACAGGTGACGGATATCATTCATGAGATAGGTGTTCCGGCTCATATAAAGGGATATCAGTATCTTAGGACTGCGATAGTGATGTGCGTTGAGGATATGGAAATGCTTAGCTCTATCACAAAGCTTTTGTATCCCACTATTGCAAAGAAGTACAAGACTACCTCAAGCAGGGTGGAGAGAGCCATAAGGCATGCTATCGAGGTGGCATGGAGCAGAGGCAGGATGGATACGATAGACTCCATGTTTGGATACACTGTAAACTATGGTAAGGGCAAGCCTACCAATTCGGAGTTTATTGCCCTGATTACAGACAAAATACGTCTAGGGATGTAAAAATCGTCATTATAGACAAATAAAACCACGTTTTGATAAATTTACTAGGCAAAATGTACTCCCGCGTGATATAATATAGTATACATTCTATTGGTTTCAGGATGTATACTATATTTTTTATCAGATTAATCGTTGTTTAAATAACTGTAATCTGGGGGAGGTTTCAGCATGGACAAAATGAAAATATTAATGGCCGCATCAGAGGCAATACCTTATATGAAGACAGGTGGACTAGCTGACGTAGTGGGATCTTTACCGAAATATTTTGACAAGGACAGATATGACGTGAGAGTTATACTTCCGAAGTACAAATGTATGGATGATAAATTACTGCCACAGCTTAAGTTCGTCTGTCATTTTTATGTCAATCTCAACTGGCGCAGGCAGTATGTGGGGATTTTTACATCGCAGTATGATGGTGTGACATATTATTTTGTCGACAATGAGTTTTACTTTGCAGGAGATAAGCCATACAACAATATATACGAGGATGTGGAGAAGTTTGCTTTCTTTTCAAAGGCGGTGCTTGAGGCTTTGCCGGTTATAGATTTTGCCCCGGATGTGATACATTGTAATGACTGGCAGACAGGACTCTTGCCGGTTTTTCTAAAGACAGTATACGGCTCAGACAATTTCTATGCCGGTATCAAGACAGTCTTTACCATTCACAATATGAAGTTTCAAGGGCGATGGAAGATTAAAGAGGTGGCTGATGTTACAGGACTTCCGGAGCATATTTTTAATTCAGGGGAGCTGGAGTTCTATGGTGAGGCTAATTATTTAAAGGGCGGCATAGTATATGCAGATGAGATTACGACTGTCAGTCCGACATATGCAGATGAAATCTGTACACCTGAGGGCGGAGAGGGCCTGGATGGCCTGATGCTTGAGCGGCGCAGGCATTTGAGAGGCATTGTAAACGGTATAGATTATGATGTCTTTAATCCTATGAAGGATACATATCTGGATAAGCATTTTTCTGTAAGGGAATTGAGTGGAAAGGTCGTTAATAAGCGTCAGCTGCAGGAGAAGTATGGTCTGGCTGTGGATAAGGATGTCATGCTGATTGGAATAGTTTCGCGTCTGACAAAGCAGAAGGGCTTTGATCTGGTGGCATATGTGATGGAGGAGATGCTTTCCACCATGAATGTACAGTTTATAGTGCAGGGCACAGGAGAGCAGCAGTACGAGGAGATGTTTAATTATTTCCATGGCAGGTATCCGCAGAAGCTTGGAGTATATATCGGTTACTCAGAGGAAAATGCACATGAGATATATGCAGGCTGTGACGCATTTCTCATGCCGTCTCTTTTTGAGCCGTGCGGCTTGAGCCAGCTCATGTCTATGCGATATGGTACGCTGCCTATAGTCAGGGAGACCGGTGGTCTTAAGGACACTGTAGTGCCGTACAATGAGTACGAGAATACGGGCGATGGCTTTTCCTTTGCCAATTATAATGCGCATGATATGCTGCATGTCATCAAATATGCTCTTGATGTGTTTGAAAACCATAAGGACAGATGGCAGGAGATGATGCAGCGCGCCATGAGGCATGACTTCTCATGGAAGGCATCTGCGAAAGAGTATGAGAAGCTTTACGACATGCTGCTTGGCAACTAGTACATCGTTCTGCAAATAACAGGCCAATAATTTTCATGAATTTCCAAATATGTTCTTAGAAAGTAAAATACCGGATACATATCTATGATATGATATCCGGTATTTTGTGTTATCGGGTTATATGATTATCAGTAGACAGTGTCTGTTTTACTATCGTATATGTAGTACCTCTCGCCGAGTACTTCCTCGTCGCGTACCTCTGTAGAGTTTACCTCACAGATGAATTCGCTTAGGTTGCAGACATCTATATCGCTATCCAGCGGCATTACCAGAAATTCATGGATACTGCTTGGTATGAGCAGTATATTGCCGCCGAGCTTTTTTGCCAGCGAGCTTAGCACACCCGGGTAGAGTATGGCGGATGCGCCGTTTGTCTGCCTGCTGTTTGTAAGGATATACATAGGCAGGCTGTCAAAATCACAGACTGCGCGCATCTGATTGGCATAGCCCGGACATTTTTTGGCAAGAAACTCTGCCATGTTGATTATTGAGCATGGAAGTATCCTTGGTGTATTTTGCATTGAGGCGCGGATTAGTGTTTCTGTATCTATGCCCCAGCGTGACAGAAGGGCATCTGTGACTGTAATGGTGCCAAATTCAGGCAGTTGCGCTCCTACATATACTTCAAATATGATGGCAAAATCCAGATATTTGATATAGGGCATGTCCTTTAGCTGCTTTTGGTTTTTGTCGTAGCTTATGAGCTGGAAAATTATTTTCTCTTTTACCTTGGAAAAATCATCACAGAAGCTTATGTCAAAATCTTCAGTTGGCTTGAAATCATTGTAGGTGGATAAAATTGCATCGAGAATAGAATCAATGGATACACCATCAAGATACCAATGGTAGTAAGGATTGAGATAAATAGTCGGTGCTATATTGAATTTGGGATTGATAATCACCAATCCGTCGTAGATCATCCCGTTGTTCTTTTTGACAGGATGGATGGTAAGCTTGAAATCATTGTCAAGTCTTGCGGTTATTTCTGTTTCTATAGTATGTAAAAACTCCGTGTATTTCATGAATCTCCTTGCGGAGCATAAAAATATCGGATCTCGTGGAAAAGTAAAACCCACGAAGCAGGGCGCTTCGTGGGTTTTACTCTATCATTGTTTGTTGAAGTTTGCAATATGTATTTTTGTACAATTTTTAGACTTCATTTTTGTGACATCATACAAAATATAGCTGCGTAATCTATTTTTAATCCGATTTGAGCCTCTGCCACAGTGTGTTGTACAAGGTGGCATCCTCGTCATTCAATGCTCTGTATACTTCACAGTTTTTGAGCATATCGGAAGGAGGATTAATCGCCTCATTTTCCTTCGTTTCTGCATCCTGGTTGTCGATGACAGACTGGATAGGTGATGCATAGTATACATATTCAAAGTTGAGCTGTGCAGGCTCATCACCGCAGATATAGTTCAAAAATTCCTGTGCGCCCTCTTTATTCTTGCATGTCTTTGGAATAAACCATGAGTCAATCCAGAGGTTTGAGCCCTCTTTTGGTACGATATAGTCCAGGTTGTCATTTTCAGCCATGGCGGCAGCTGCCTCACCGGAATAGCACACTGCGATTGCCGCATTTTCAGCAACCATCTCATCACAGGTTTCATCCACGTAGTAGGCGAGCACATCACTGCTTTGTTTGTTCAGTATATCAAATGCTTCATCGAGCTTTGCTGTGTCTGTCTCGTTTATCGAGTAGCCAAGTGTGCGAAGGGCGGGAGTAAAGGCATCACGGACAGAATTAATCATAATCATGTTGTCCTTGTATTTGCCGTTCCACAGGCAGTCCCAGGTATTTAGGTCTGATGCATCAGCCATCTTTTTATTGTATAGTATGCCGAGTGTGCCGTAGAAATAAGGCACAGTATACTCATGTGTCGGGTCAAAGGATGCGGACATATCGATTATATCCTGATTTACATTTTGATAGTTTGGCATTGAGCTGTAGTCTATCTTGTTGACCTCACCCTCACTTATGAGCTTCTCGATGATGTAGTCAGAGGTGCAGATGACATCGTAATCGATGGCACCGGACTTGTACTTTGTGTACATCTCCTCAGGCTCCTCGTATTCCTCGTATTTAATGGTGATTCCGGTTTCCTGCTCGAAGCTGTCGATTACTGATTCATCGATGTATTTACCGTAGTTTAGCACTGTTATGGCATTGTCATTGTTCGTGCTTCCGGCGCTTATGGTAAATACCGAAAAGCAGCCGATTACGAGTACTGCAACAATTGCGATGCTCACACTACGCTTTACGATGCGCAGCTTTTTAGCCCTTGCAGGCTTCTTTGATGCGCTGACAGGTATTTGGTTTGAGTTGATGTTTACTACAACCAAAAGCAGCAGCACTGTGAAGAAAAGTATGGTTGACAGAGCATACAGCTCCGGCTTTACACCCTTTTTTAGCTCTGTGTAGAGCATGGTTGAGAGTGTGTTTACTCCGGCACCCTTTGTAAAGTAGGTGATGGAGAAGTCATCGAGTGACATTGTGACCGCCATCATAAAGCCTGAGAACACTCCGGGGCTTATTTCAGGCCAGGTGACCTTGAAAAATGCATATAGAGGTGATGCGCCCAGGTCAAGTGCGGCCTCATAGGTGTATTTGTTGGTCTGCTTGAGCTTTGGAAGCACATTGAGTATCACATAAGGGATATTGAACGTGATGTGTGCGATAAGCACTGTCACAAAGCCCAGATTCATGAATTTTACAAACAAAAGCATCATTGAGATACCGGTCACGATATCTGCATTGAGCATCGGGATGTTTGTAGCGCCCAGATAGATTGTCTGGTTACGTTTCTTCATGGCGCTTATACCCATGGCTGCGAGAGTTCCTATTATTGTAGAAATCACAGCTGCAAGCAGCGTAATCTGCAGTGTTGTAGAAAATGCCGACATAATCCGCTCACTCTGAAAGCACTTTATGTACCAGTCGAGCGTGAAGCCTCCCCATTTAACCTTGGATTTGGAGTTGTTGAAGGAGAGTACTATTAATACAACGATAGGTAGATACAGAAACAAAAAAATCAGTCCCATATATACCCTTGATGCTATTTTTTTTACCATAATGCGCTCTGGTCTCCTTCCTTATCAAACAGATTGACGAGTGCCATGCTGATTAATACGAATACCATGAGCACGAGTGAGAGACCGCTTCCTGCGCCCCACTGCGAGCCATGGACGAAATCCTGTTCTATGATATTTCCGATGAGCAGGACCTTGCCGCCACCGAGTATCTGTGAGATGGCAAAGGATGTGAGTGATGGCACGAAAACCATTACGATTCCGCTTATGACACCGGAAACTGTAAGTGGCAGTATAATCTTGAAAAATATTGTGACTTTGTTTGCACCGAGGTCAAGAGCCGCCTCAATCCAGTCGTTTTTGATTCTGGTCATGGAGTTGTATATAGGCAACAGCATGAATGGCAGAAAGTCATAGACCATGCCAAGCACGACTGCTCCGGAGGTATTCATGATGTTGAAGCCCGGCAGTCCGAGAGTGGTGAGTATCGAGTTGATGACACCGTTTTTGGACAAAAGCTGCTTCCATGCGAGTATTCGAAGCATAAAGTTCATCCACATAGGAAGCATGAAAACAAATACTACAAAGCTTTGGTTTTTAATCTTTAAGCCGTTTAAAATCATCGCAAGCGGATAGGATAGCACCAGGCATATTATGGTGCATATGATTCCAAGCCGTAGGGATAAAAGCAGTGCCTTGATATTGGTGTGCTGTGCTATTGCAGCCACATATTCAAATGTGAAGCCTCCGTCAGAGCCTTTAAATGCATAGTACACAATCATGAAAAGCGGAAGTATGATAAATCCGATAATCCATATGAGGTACGGCCCTGCGAGCAGCTGTTTCTTTATTTTAGACATCTATCTCCACCGCCTTTTCATCTGAGGACTCAGGCTTGTGCATTACCTGGATATTAAATGGAATCACCTTGATACCCACATGACTGCCGACCTCTACATATTTGGTGGTGTGCACCATCCAGTCGTAGCCGTTAGCCTTTACCTCAAGCTCATAGTGCACTCCCTTGAAGATATTTGATACGACATCGCCCTGCATGTAGCCGTCCTCCGCAGGCACCAGCTCCACATCCTCCGGGCGGATGACTATATCGACAGGCGTGTTCTCACCAAAGCCCTCGTCCACACAAGGCATCTTTACACCGAGTATCTCGACAAGCTTATCCTTTATCATAACACCGTCGATGATATTACTGTGCCCGATAAAGTCAGCGACAAAGGCATTTTCAGGCTCATTGTAAATGTCCTCTGGTGTGCCAATCTGCTGGATATAGCCCTGATTCATGACTACGATGGTGTCAGACATTGTAAGCGCCTCCTCCTGGTCGTGTGTGACGTAGACGAAGGTGATACCGAGCTCATTTTTGAAGCGGATAAGCTCATACTGCATGCTCTGGCGCAGCTTTAAGTCGAGAGCGCCAAGCGGCTCGTCTAACAGCAGTACCTTAGGCTCGTTTACAATAGCTCTTGCAATAGCGATACGCTGCTGCTGGCCTCCGCTAAGAGAATCCACAGAGCGGTTTTCAAAGCCGTCGAGATTGACGAGCTTTAATGCATACTTTATTTTGTCATCAATGTAAGCCTTGCTTTTTTTCTTTATTTTAAGACCAAACGCGATGTTTTCAGCTATTGTCATATGAGGGAAAAGAGAGTATTTCTGGAAAACAGTGTTCAGATTTCTCTCGTTTGCAGGCACATTTGTGATGTCCTTTGAATCAAACATGATTTTTCCCTTGTCCGGTGTTTCAAAGCCACCGAGCATGCGAAGTGTGGTGGTCTTTCCGCAGCCTGATGGCCCAAGCAGCGTCAGAAACTCATTCTCCCTGATGTATAGATTTAAATCGTCGAGTACAACATTGCCGTTGTATGACTTTGTGATATCGATAAAATCAATTAATTTCTTTCCCATGGTGTAAACCTTTCTCATGTAATTATAGTACTGGTAGGACCTGTATGTTTATAATTTGCTGCTGTACACACTAAAAATGCGGCCGGCAGTAATTACAGACCTATAAAAGAGCTTCTGCAGGGGAAGCGTCAGAAGCTTGGAGGATTGCTGACCCATATGAGCATGGCATCCTTTGAAGACTTATTTTCAATAAAATGCTTCTTACCGGCTTTAAAATAAAAGGACTCGCCGGCCTTTACGGTGTGCACTTTGCCACCATAGCAAAGCTTCACGGTACCCTTTATCACATATCCAAACTCCTCACACTCCTGAGGCAGATATATTTCAGAACTGCCACCCGGATGAAGAGTGAGCCTGACAGGCTCCATGGAGCGGGTCTGTGCGTTTGGAATGATCCATTCCACCCTGCTGTTTTTTTCCTCGTCAATTTTCTCGAAATAGTCGTTTGCCTTGTATACAATCTGCTCAGGTTCCGAATCTGTAAAAAACTCAGCCGGTGTCATACCCAGGCACTGGATGATATCAAGCAGGGTGCCGACTGACGGTGAATTCTGATTTCGCTCAAGCTGGGAGATAAATCCCTTCGTCAGCTCAGCTCTGTCAGCAAGCTCCTGCTGGGTAAGTCCGTACTGGATACGAAGCTCCTTCATACGATGTCCGATATCCATGCTTACTTCCTTTTCTAATACATTTTACGTTATATTTACTGTAGGTTTAATAA
>ENA-UAIO01000485-UAIO01000485.1-human-gut-metagenome-genome-assembly--contig:-NODE-485-length-13305-cov-6.508000_pt1 | contig 13305 bp, 9 predicted proteins | sample MGYA00244415_ERZ654381 | MGnify/ENA primary metagenome ERZ654381 (study PRJEB26926, sample SAMN06165095) | human gut metagenome | biome: ENVO:00009003; feature: ENVO:2100002; material: ENVO:00002003...
CTATGTCATTTATTGCTGATAAGATTGTAATGGATGGATTAACTTATGACGACGTACTGTTAATCCCCGCTTATTCTGAAGTCTTGCCCAAAACAGTCGAACTCTCGACTAAGTTTTCACGAAACATTGAGTTAAAAATCCCGTTTGTAACTGCTGCCATGGATACGGTTACCGAAGCGAAGATGGCTATTGCCATTGCCCGCGAAGGTGGTATCGGAGTTATTCATAAGAATATGTCCATTGAGGAGCAGGCACGTCAGGTAGCTATTGTGAAGCGTGCCGAAAACGGTATGATTTATGACCCGGTGACTATCAAGAGAGGTTCTACGGTAGCTGATGCGCTGGCTTTGATGGCTGAATACAAGATTGGTGGTATTCCGGTGGTAGATGATGAAAGATATTTGGTAGGCATTGTTACCAATCGTGACCTTCGTTTTGAGAAAGATATGAATAAGCGTATCGATGAGGTAATGACTAAGGAGAACATCATTACTACCAATCCTACGACGGATATGGAGGCTGTTTCTCAAATTCTGCAAGAACATAGAATCGAGAAGTTGCCGGTAGTAGATAAAGACAACAAATTGGTAGGTCTGATTACCTATAAGGATATTACCAAGGCAAAGGATAAACCTATGGCGTGCAAGGATAGCAAAGGTCGTCTGCGCGTTGCTGCCGGAGTGGGAGTGACGAATGACACTTTGGAGCGCATGCGGGCTTTGGTGGATGCAGGGGCGGATGCCATTGTCATTGATACGGCTCACGGACATTCCAAGGGGGTTATTGAAAAATTGAAAGAAGCCAAGGCTAACTTCCCTCATATTGATATTGTTGTTGGTAATATTGCTACCGGTGAAGCTGCGAAGGCATTGGTCGAGGCTGGTGCTGATGGAGTAAAGGTGGGCATCGGTCCGGGTTCCATCTGCACTACCCGTGTAGTTGCCGGTGTGGGTGTTCCTCAGTTGTCTGCGGTTTATGATGTGGCAAAGGCACTGAAGGGCACGGGTATTCCTTTGATTGCCGATGGCGGTTTGCGTTACTCGGGCGATGTAGTGAAGGCGTTGGCTGCCGGTGGTTACAGCGTGATGATCGGTTCGCTGGTTGCCGGAACGGAAGAGTCTCCGGGCGATACGATTATTTTCAACGGTCGTAAGTTCAAGTCCTATCGGGGTATGGGCTCGCTGGAAGCTATGGAAAATGGCTCTAAGGACCGCTACTTCCAAAGCGGTACCAGTGATGTGAAGAAATTGGTTCCGGAGGGCATTGCTGCTCGCGTTCCTTATAAAGGTACTTTGTATGAAGTGATTTATCAGTTGGTTGGCGGTCTGCGTGCCGGTATGGGATATTGCGGTGCAGCCAATATAGAGAAACTGCACGATGCCAAGTTTACCCGCATTACTAATGCAGGTGTACTGGAAAGTCATCCGCACGATGTGTCTATAACCAGTGAGGCACCGAACTATAGCCGTCCTGAGTAAGATAATAACAAAATAATAGTGAATGCCCGGAGAGAGATTGCCGCTTTCCGGGCATTTTGTTTATATTTGCAGCCGTATAAAAAGAACGGATGGTGCTTATGGTTAGATTGTTTTGGGTGTTTTTCTTCCTCGGGTTCGGATTGGCTGTTTCGGCCCAGGACGATCCGGTACTGATGCGTATCAATGGAAAGGAGGTCCTCCGTTCTGAATTCGAACGTAGCTATAATAAGGGCGGTACCTCTGTCGGTGCAGGCCGGAAGGCATTGGATGCATATGTGAATAAGTTTATAGACTTCAGGCTGAAAATAGAGGCTGCCGAAGTTGTGGGATTGGATACTTCCCGTGTCTTCCAGAAGGAGCAGGATGAGTATCGCCGCTGTCTGATTAAATCATACTTGACAGATGAGGAGACGGCAGAGCAGGAGGCACGGCAGTATTATGACAAGATGAAATCCGGCCGGCGTGCGGGCCGGGTATATGTGAAGCATATTTTTAAATATCTCCCCCAGAATATTTCCGGTCATACCTTGCGTGAGATGGAGTCTAGGATGGATTCTATCTACAGGGCTCTTGCAAAGGAAGGGGGAGCTGTGCCGTCTTTTGATGCTTGCGTCGAGCAATTTTCCGATGAGAAGAAAGCGTTTTGGGTGGGTTGGCTGCAGATGCCGGTGGAGTTTGAGGATATTGTATTCGGGTTGAATGCCGGAGAGATTTCCCGTCCGTTCCTCACTCCTCAAGGCATTCATATCGTGAAAGTACTCGAACAGCAGGAAATCCTTCCTTTTGAGAGGATGAAGGACAAGATAATCCGTTGTCAAACCCGTCGTCATGGAATGGATAAAGGAACGCGGGCTTTTGTGGATAAACTGAAGAAAGAATATCACTATATGCCGGATAAAGCCGGTATCGACGAACTGCTGGCCAAAGGAAGCACTTCCCGTGTATTGTTTACACTGGATGGCAAGGCATACGGTGGAAAAGAGTTTGCCGGATTTGCCGCTGTTTATCCGGCAGGGACGCGCAGACAGTTGGAGGCTTTTACAGTAAAAACGATTCTGGACTATGAAAACTCCCGTCTGGAATTGAAGCATCCCGAATTCTGTGCGTTGGTGCAGGGGCATCGTGACAGCATGTTGCTTGCCGAAATCACTGACCGTGAAGTGGGAAAGAGGAGTGTGGTGGATGAAGCGGGATTGAAAGCATATTTTGAGGCGCACCGTTCGGACTTCCATTGGGACGAACCGCGTTATAAGGGTATTGTGCTGCATTGTACTACCAAGCGGGTGGCGAAACAAGTACGGAAATTTCTGAAACAGATTCCGGAAGAGGAGTGGATGGATGCCATCCGTCTCACTTTCAATGCCGGCGATACTCCCAAGGTGCGGGCAGAGCAAGGATTATTTGCTCCCGGTGATAATGCATATGTGGATGAATTGGTGTTCAAAGGGAAGAATGCAACCCCGGTTTTGTCATTTCCCTTTACTGCTGTACAAGGTCGCAAGCAGAAGGGACCAGATAGTTGGCAAGAGGTGCGAGAGCCGCTCGTAACCGCTTATCGGAACTATTTGGAAACGCATTGGGTGGCAAAGTTGCGTACTGCCGGTAAGGTTGAAATTGACCAAGAGGTTTTAAAAACCGTTAATAATCACTGATGCAACCGATTAAAACACTATCTTCGTACCTCAAAACGAAGTAAATATCAGTTGGTGATGCGAACAACCTGCTTTGGGCTTTTAATTTTCCTTCTCTGTGCGGCGTGCAGCGAGCAGCACGACCATAAAGGGCGGACACCGTTAGTGGAGTTGGACGGCAATTTCCTTTACCGGGAAGATTTGCAATCGGTACTTCCTGCCGGTTTGTCCAAAGACGACAGTCTGTTGTTTGCAGAACATTATATCCGTAATTGGGTGGAAGATATTTTGCTGTACGATAAAGCGCAGAGCAATATTCCCAATAACGGTGAGATTGATAAACTTGTGGAGAATTATCGCAAAGCATTGATAATGCATACCTATCAGCAGGCTTTAATACATCAGCGGCTATCAGAGGAGATTTCAGAACAAGACTTGACGGAGTATTACGAGAAGAACCAGGCGCTCTTCAAGGTGGAACGTCCGTTGATGAAAGGCTTGTTCATCAAAGTTCCTTTGACAGCCCCGCAGCTGGGCAATGTTCGTCGCTGGTACAAGACGGAAACCCGTGAGGCGGTGGAACATCTGGAAAAGTACAGTCTGCAGAATGCTGTGAAGTATGAGTATTTTTATGATAAATGGGTGCCGGTATCGGAAGTGCTGGATATGCTGCCCTTGAAGGTTCCTAATGTGGACGAGTATCTGGACAAGAATCGCCATGTAGAGCTGAAGGATACGGCTTTCCATTATTTCCTGAATGTGAGCGATTATCGCCCGGTGGGAGAGCAGGAACCCTATGAGTTTGCCCGTAGGCAAGTGAAGGATATGCTGCTGAACGTGAAGCAGGTGGAATTCATGAAGCAAGTGAAGGATGATTTGTACCAACGGGCGGTGAAAAGAGACAAGATTAAATATTATTTAGAATAAGACACCAAGAATGAAACAGTGTATGAACTTTAAGTTTGTAATTTTATTTGCCTTGACGCTATTAGTCGGTTCTACCGTTTATGGACAAGACAACGTAATTGACGAGGTAGTGTGGGTAGTAGGTGACGAGGCTATACTGAAGTCCGAAGTGGAAGAAGCACGCATGAGTGCATTGTATGAAGGACGCAAATTTGACCGTGACCCTTATTGCGTGATACCGGAGGAGATAGCCGTGCAGAAGCTGTATCTTCACCAGGCTGCCCTCGACAGTATCGAAGTATCCGAGAGTGAGGTTATCCAGCGTGTGGACTATATGACGAACATGTATATCGCCAACATCGGTTCGCGTGAGAAAATGGAGGAATACTTCAACAAGACTTCCAGCCAGATTCGTGAAACGCTGCGCGAGAATGCCCGTGAAGGATTGAAGGTTCAGAAGATGCAGCAGAAACTGGTGGGTGAGATTAAGATAACTCCGGCTGAGGTGCGCCGTTACTTCAAGGATTTGCCGCAGGACAGCATTCCTTATATCCCTACCCAGGTGGAGGTGCAGATTATCACTCAGCAGCCCAAGGTTCCTTTGGAGGAAATAGAAGATGTAAAGAGGCGTCTGCGTGAGTATACCGACCGTGTCAATAAGGGCGAAAGCTTTTCCATGTTGGCTCGTCTGTACTCCGAGGACCGTGGCTCGGCCATGCGTGGCGGTGAAATAGAGTTTTCGGGACGCGGTATGCTAGACCCCGCTTATGCCAATGTAGCTTTCAACTTACAAGACCCCAGCAAGGTTTCCAAGATTGTAGAGTCTGAATATGGTTTCCATATCATTCAGTTGATAGAGAAGCGCGGTGACCGTATTAAAACGCGCCACATTCTGTTGAAACCGCATATTCCGGAAGAAGCTCTGGCTGCCGGTTGTGCCCGTTTGGATTCTATTGCCGATGATATCCGCAATAACAAGTTCTCTTTTGAAGAGGCTGCCTCAGTGCTTTCGCAGGATAAGGATACGCGTAACAATCATGGTTTGTTGCCGAATCCCAATACGAACACTTCCCGTTTTGAGATGCAGGAACTTCCCCCTGAAATAGCCAAGGTGGTGGATAAGATGAAAGTGGGCGAAATCTCCGAAGCCTTCACCATGATTCCGCAAAAGACCGGAAAAGAAGAGTGTGTGATTGTGAAACTGAAGAGCCGTACGACGGGACACAAGGCTACCATTGCCGATGACTATCAGAACTTGAAAGAGATTGTGTTGGAGAAACGCCGCGACGAAGTGCTAGACAAGTGGATTCGTGAGAAGCAGAAGCACACGTATGTCCGTATCAAGGATAATTGGAAGAATAACTGTACGTTCAAGTATCCGGGCTGGATCAAAGAATAATCCGGAAGGATTTACATGGATTTGTATGCAAAAGAAGAATACAAAAAATCATTTCCTGAACAAGCATAGATACCTCCTGGTAGGCATTCTATGCTTGTTTGGCATCTGTCTGCTGAGTGCGCAGGACAAAAAGAAGAGTACTGGTGCACCGGAGAAGAGGAAAGTGGACTCGATTGAACAGAAAAAGACGGAGACGTCGGAAAAGAAGAAGACGCGCGTCGATTTGTTGTACGCAGATGAGGCGCAGGCGGACAAACAGTTGCGTCCTGACGTGCAGGTACTCATCGGCTCGGTGAGGATGAAGCATGACAGTATGTACATGTTCTGTGATAGTGCGCTGATATTCGAAAAGATAAATTCTGTGGAGGCATTCGGCAATGTGCGTATGGAGCAGGGCGACACCTTGTTCATCTATGGAGACTATCTGTATTATGACGGCATGTCGCAGCTGGCCATGCTGCGTGAGAATGTACGTATGATAAATCGTAATACGGTGCTGACAACCGACAGTTTGAACTATGACCGTCTGTACGATTTGGGTTATTACTTCGAAGGCGGTACGCTGACCGACGAGGATAATGTGCTGACTTCCGAGTGGGGAGAATATAGCCCTGCCACCAAGTTGGCTGTCTTCAACCACGACGTGAAGCTGGTCAACCCGAAGTTTGTCTTGACTTCGGATACCTTGAAGTATAGTACAGCTACCAAGATTGCTACCATTCTAGGTCCCTCCGATATTGTGAGTGACCAGAATCATATCTATTCCGAACGTGGCGTGTACAATACGACTACTGAGCAGGCAGAGCTGCTCGACCGTTCCGTACTGACCAACGACGGCAAGAAACTGACCGGTGACAGCCTTTTCTACGACCGCATCTTGGGATACGGCGAGGCTTTTGACAATGTACAGATGAATGATACGGTCAACCGGAACATGTTGACCGGCGATTACTGTTTCTACAACGAACTGACCGGAAGCGCCGTTGCCACCAAACGTGCCGTAGCTATCGACTATTCGCAGGGCGACAGTCTGTTTATGCACGGTGATACTTTGCGGCTGATTACCTACCATATGAATACCGATTCCATGTACCGGGAGATGCGTGCCTATCATAAGGTGCGTGCTTATCGCACGGATGTGCAGGCCGTATGCGATTCGTTGGTGTATAATTCCAAGGACTCTTGCATGACGATGTATACCGACCCTATCTTGTGGCACGGGGAACAGCAGTTGCTGGGTGAGGAAATTAAAATTTACATGAACGACAGTACCATCGACTGGGCACATATCATCAACCAGGCCTTGACGGTAGAGAAGAAGGACAGTATTCATTATAACCAAGTTTCCGGTAAGGAGATGAAAGCTTTCTTTATAGATGGAGACATGCGTCTGGTGGAGGTGAACGGCAATGTACTGGTGGTGTATTATCCGGTAGAGGAGAAGGACAGTTCGCTGATTATGATGAACTATTCGGAAGGCGGACTTTTGAAAATGTACTTGAAGGAGAGAAGGATGGAGCGCGGAGTCTTTGTTGGAAAGACTACCGGTACAGCCTATCCTCTGGACCAGATTCCACCAGATAAGAGCAAGCTGCCTTCTTTTGTCTGGTTCGACTACATCCGTCCGCTCAACAAGGAGGACATCTTCGAGTGGAGGGCTAAAAAAGCAGGTGAAGTATTGAAGAAAAGTGACCGGAAACCTGTAACTTCGCCAAGGAATATGCATATTAAACGAAATAATAAGTAGCGTCATGGGAATGTTTGCAATGCGGAAGCCTCGTGGCTTCAATCATAGCTATATCTATGTGGATGAGCGGAAAGAGAAGTTGGCGAAGATGGAAGAAAACGCCAAGCGTGACCTGGGTATGCTGCCGGAAAAGGAATTCTCGCCCGAGGATATACGGGGCAAATTCATAGAAGGAACAACTCACCTGAAGCGGCGCAAGGAGAGCGGACGTAAGCCGATGCATTTGGGCATAATCCTTGTTGTCATGGCTGTGTTGATTTATCTGTGGTATGCCATCAGTAACGGAATCATTTAATAATGATTAATCATTAATCCCTAATCATTAAACATTATCATGAGCGATATCATTCATTTGCTGCCCGATTCGGTTGCCAATCAGATTGCTGCCGGAGAGGTGATTCAGCGTCCGGCATCTGTTGTGAAGGAATTGGTGGAAAATGCAATTGATGCCGAAGCCGGGGAAATACATGTGTTGATTACCGATGCGGGCAAGACCTGCATCCAGGTGATTGATGACGGGAAGGGTATGTCCGAAACGGATGCGCGCCTTTCTTTTGAACGCCATGCGACTTCAAAGATACGCGAAGCTGCCGATTTGTTTGCCCTACGCACTATGGGCTTCCGTGGAGAGGCATTGGCTTCTATAGCAGCGGTAGCTGAAGTGGAGTTGAAAACACGTCCGGCCAGCGAGGAGCTGGGAACGCGGTTGTTGATTGCCGGCTCTAAAGTCGAGAGCCAGGAAGCCGTTTCCTGCCCTAAGGGAAGCAATTTTTCCATCAAGAACCTATTCTTCAATATTCCTGCCCGGCGCAAATTCTTGAAAGCGAACTCTACGGAGTTGAGCAACATCCTTACGGAATTCGAGCGTATAGCGTTGGTGCATCCTGAGGTAGCCTTCTATCTGTATAGTAATGATACGGAATTGTTCAATCTTCCGGTAATGCCTTTGCGGCAACGCATCATGGCAGTCTTCGGAAAGAAGCTGAATCAGCAGTTGCTGTCCGTCGACGTCAATACGACCATGATAAAGATTTCCGGTTTTGTAGCCAAGCCGGAAACGTCGCGCAAGAAAGGAGCGCACCAATACTTTTTTGTGAACGGGCGCTATATGCGTCACCCCTATTTCCACAAAGCGGTGATGGACGCTTATGAGCAGCTGATTCCTGCCGGTGAGCAGATCTCCTACTTTATTTATTTCGAGGTAGACCCTGCCAATATCGATGTGAACATCCATCCGACGAAGACGGAGATTAAGTTCGAGAATGAGCAGGCTATCTGGCAGATTCTGTCGGCTGCGGTCAAGGAATCCTTGGGCAAGTTCAGCGCTATACCTACTATCGATTTTGATACCGAGGACATGCCGGATATTCCTGCATTCGAGCAGGCTCGTCCGATAGAGCCTCCGAAGGTACACTATAACACGGATTTCAATCCCTTCAAGACGTCTTCCGCTTCTTCCTATGGAGGCGGTGGCAATTATTCGCGCCCCAAAGTGGAGTGGGAGGGGCTTTATTCCGGTTTGGAAAAAGCCAGCAGGATGAACGAGCCGATGGAGGAAGAGCCTTTTGCAGAGGATGCGGTTACCGGTACGGCTCCAAGAGAGGAGGAGAGGGTTCCTTATTTCCAGGAAACGGTTCCTTCCGGGGCAAGCGCCTCTTTCTATGGCAATGAGGCAACGGTAGAGAAAGGAGCGCAACACTTCCAGTTCAAGGGGCGTTTTATTCTGACTTCCGTTAAATCGGGTCTGATGCTGATAGACCAGCATCGGGCGCATGTCCGGGTATTGTTCGACCGCTATATGAGTCAGATTCGACAGAAACAAGGGGTATCGCAGGGGGTATTGTTTCCGGAGATTATCCAGTTGCCGGCTTCGGAAGCTGCCGTGCTGGACGGTATATTGGAAGATTTGTCGGCAGTAGGCTTCGATTTGAGCCCGCTGGGTGGCGGTAGCTATGCCATCAACGGCATACCTTCGGGCATAGAGGGGTTGAACCCGGTGGAATTGGTCCGGAATATGGTACATACTGCTATGGAAAAAGGGAATGACGTTAAGGAAGAGGTGCAGACAATTCTTGCATCGACCTTGGCACGTGCTGCGGCCATCGTCTACGGACAAGTGCTGAGCAACGAGGAAATGTCCAATCTCGTGGACAATCTGTTTGCATGCCCATCCCCGAATTATACTCCGGACGGAAAGACGGTGCTGGCGACCATTAAAGAAGACGACATAGAAAAGCTTTTCTCCAAATAAGGAAGAGTACTTTCTTTTGCATCAAGGCAAAAAAAGTACAAATATTCAGAACCTTTTAGTTCTGTTGGCGTTAATTAGACAGTTTGAATGATAAAGAGTTTAATTAACCACTTAACTATTTTAAGGTATATGAAAAAGATTCTAATGTTACTGGCTTTAGCTGGTGTGTCTTCTGTTGCCATGGCGCAGCAAAAGACTGAAGTTGTGGAAGAATTTGGTGTTATCCAGGTTCAGGATAAATATCAGGTAATCACTAATCCGTTCTGGAGTAATTGGTTTTTCTCTATAGGCGGTGGTGCCGAAGCAACTTTTGGAGATAATGATAAGGCAGGAAGTTTTGGCAAGCGTATCAGTCCGACGCTGAATTTTGCCATCGGCAAATGGTTCACCCCGGGACTGGGAGTACGTCTGCAATATAGCGGCCTTCAGGCAAGAGGATATACGTATGATGCAGGTGCTGACTACGTGAAAGGCACTCAGATGGATGACGGCTACTACAAACAGCGTTTCGACTATATGAATCTGCACGGAGATGTGATGTTCAATCTGAATGCGCTGTTTGGAGGATACAACCAGCACCGTGTGTATGAAATCATTCCTTATGTAGGTGCTGGCTTCACTCACAACTACACAAAGCCTCACCGCGAAGCTCTGTCTGTAAACGCGGGTATCATCAATCGCTTCCGTATTTCGAATGCGATAGATATTAACCTGGAGCTGAGCGCAATGGGTGTTGAAGATAAGTTCGATGGCGAAGTTGGCGGCGATCATGGATATGATGGCGTGCTGAGTGCAACGGTAGGGTTGACATACCGTTTCCCCGCCCGTGGATTCCGTCGCCCGATGCCTCAGTTGATTTCTCAGGTAGAGCTGGATGCCATGCAGGCAAGCTTGCAGAGATGGGAGCTGCCAACCAGCAGCTGCAGAATGCATTGGTGGCTGCACAGAACCAGCCGGTGGCCGAAGTTACGGAAACCGAAGTGATTGTTCCCGATCCGGATATAGCACCGCGTACGGTATTCTTCAATATCGGTTCTGCCGAAGTTTCTCCACGTGAAGCAATGAACTTGTCTTATCTGGCAGACCAGATGAAACAGTTCCCGAACGCCACTTACACTGTAAACGGATATGCAGACTCTGCAACCGGTACGCCGGCATTCAACAAAGAGTTGAGTTTGAAGCGTGCACAAGCCGTGGTCGATGTATTGGTAAAACAATACGGAATTCCTGCTGACCGCCTGAAGGTGGATGCCGGTGGTGGTGTCGATAAGTTCGGACAGCCGATTCTGAACCGTGTGGTATTGGTGAAATCTGCCAATTAGAAAGCTACGAGCTACAAGCTACAAGGAGTTACGAGTTATAGAAATGAGAAGGGGCATGCGTTATTATGACGCATGCCCCTCATTTTTTGTAACCAGTAACTTGTAACAGGTAGCTCCTTGTAACTCGTAACTTCTGTAACTCGTATCTCCTATCCCTTATTCTCCGCCGAATTTCTTTACTTGCTCTGCAATCAGTTCCGCATCATCAAAGTAGTTTATCTTCATAGCCTTGCGTACATCGTCCAAGGTTGCGGCAGCGGTTTCCCTGGCAGTTTCGCAACCTTTCTTCAGCATGTCGTAGATGGCGGGGATGTCTTTTTCAAACTCCTTGCGGCGGTTGCGGATAGGCTCCAGTGTCTCCTGCATAATTTCGTTGAGGAACTTCTTCACTTTCATATCGCCTAGACCACCGCGCTGATAGTGGGCTTTCAGTTCGTCCAGATTCGGATATTCGGGCAGATAAAGGCCGAAGTGTTCCGGACGGCAAAAGGCATCCAGGTAAGTGAATACGGTGTTGCCTTCCAATTTTCCGGGGTCTTGCACACGCAGGTGGTCGGGGTCGGTATACATGCTCTTCACCTTCTTCTGCACCTCGTCGGCAGAGTCCGAAAGATAGATACAGTTGCCGAGGCTCTTGCTCATCTTGGCTTTGCCGTCCGTTCCCGGCAGGCGCAGGCAGGCTGCATTGTCGGGCAACAGGATTTCCGGTTCCACGAGGGTTTCACCATATATATAGTTGAAACGGCGTACGATTTCACGAGCTTGTTCAATCATCGGCTCCTGGTCTTCGCCCACGGGCACGGTAGTGGCGCGGAAGGCGGTAATGTCCGCTGCCTGGCTGATGGGGTAGGTGAAGAAACCTACGGGGATGCTTGTCTCGAAATTACGCATCTGGATTTCGGTCTTTACCGTCGGGTTGCGTTGCAGGCGGCTCACGGTCACCAGGTCCATATAGTAGAAGGTCAGTTCGCAGAGTTCCGGTATCTGGGATTGGATGAAGATGGTACTCTTCGTCGGGTCCAGTCCGCAAGCCAGGTAGTCCAGTGCCACCTCGATGACGTTCTGGCGCACCTTTTCCGGATTCTCCATATTGTCCGTCAGCGCTTGTGCGTCGGCGATGAAGATGAAAATCTTGTCGTACAAGCCGGAGTTTTGCAGTTCCACTCTTCTTCTCAATGAGCCTACATAGTGTCCTATGTGCAGGCGTCCTGTGGGGCGGTCGCCCGTAAGGATGATTTTTTCTTTTGCCATATTATGTATTTTTTAGTTTCTTCATTGTATAAAAGCCATTAAGACCGGCAAAGATACCTATAATTATCGAAACCTCAAGGGATGACGCTTTCTTTCCTTTTCACGTATACCTTATGGCTTCCGATGCCGCTTGTATCGATTCCGCTGCCGGGAGTATGTGCCCATTTGCGCAGTTCCACGGTGGCGGTGGAGCGGACGAGTCCGGTCAGTTGCCGGTAGATGCTGACAGTAAGGAAGGCGTGCTTGTCCAGATACTGATGCGCCAGAGCCAGACGTTGTTCGGGGGTGTATTTCTTCGACGAACGTGCGGGTTTCCAGGAGGCACGTTCCAGTTCGCACCAATGGTTGGTTTCTCTAATCAAGGCCTTGTCCGTGCGGAAGTTCACGCCACTTACGTAGATGCTCCGCGCGTTTCGCTTCGTGGTGCTTTCTTGGGGCTGTTCGCGTTCCTTGTCGGGGTAGATGGACAGTGCGGGGGTGAATACGCCCAATCCTTCTATCTTCACCGAGCGTCCCATTCCCATTTCGTGGGCCAGGGCTTCGCCCAGCTCGCAGATAATTCCTTCGGTTACGCCTTTAGAGAATCCCGAGGTCATGGCGATGTATTCCGCCAGTTCGCGCGTGCCGGTCTGTCCGGTCATCACCATCTTGGGGTAGGTGATTGGTTCGCCCGTGCCTTGCAAGTCGGGCATTTCTTTCATTTGGTAGCGTGTGGTCATTGTTGCGTTCTCCTTTCTTTTCTTTCCTTCGTTGCAAAGTCCTTTTCCCTGCGGAGCAAAGTTCTTTTGGTGGCGGAGAAATCTTAGAATAAAGCCTTTATTCCAAGGAATAGAAATTTTATTTTTAAGAATAAAGGCTTTGTTTGTAGAAACAGAATCCTTGTTCTATTTTTGTATAGGCACAAAGGTAAGTTTCCGTGGCGAGAAAAGCAAGTTTTGGTGGGGAGAATCTTCATATTTATCCGCAAATGCCTTTACTGAGATATAGTCTTTCTTTTTTATATGGAATCGCATTTTTCGGAAAAAGATTTCGGTTGTGGGCGACGGCCGCTCTTCTATTATGGAGGATGACGTTTCTTTTATGCAAAAAAATATGCCACAATTTGCTCTTTTCGTAAATAAGTCGTTACTTTGCACAAATTTTAAAGAGACTATGCAATCGCAGGAAATGAGAAGCAAATATAACCTCCGTTCGAATGAATTTCATTCGGGAGCCGTCAGTTTCTCTTTTTTCGAGAAAGATATTTTTAGTTCTTTGGTAATGCGTTAATCCTTTATTGGGCTGTCTCTTATACACATCTCCGAGCCCACGAGACTGCAG
>ENA-UAIO01000510-UAIO01000510.1-human-gut-metagenome-genome-assembly--contig:-NODE-510-length-13008-cov-4.382846_pt1 | contig 13008 bp, 10 predicted proteins | sample MGYA00244415_ERZ654381 | MGnify/ENA primary metagenome ERZ654381 (study PRJEB26926, sample SAMN06165095) | human gut metagenome | biome: ENVO:00009003; feature: ENVO:2100002; material: ENVO:00002003...
GCTTTTAAAAAAAGATAACCGCCTTTTTAAAAAAGAACAAGAGCTTTTTTAAAAAGATAACGAGCTTTTTTAAAAACGTCTTGATCTTTTTACCCTGCATGAAATGCCGGGAACTTTACGATCACATTCCATAGAAATACAAACCCTTTACGTACACTTTTTCTTCTCAAAAAGCCAAAAAACATCCTACTTTACATCAAGCCGGAATATCCTATAAAAAAGTATATATAACTGACAACAAACATGTTATACGGAAGAATGCTTCAAAACGTAGTGAGGGCATGAGGGATTAGTGAGAGCATAAGTGAGAGCAACTATTTTTACCACAACTACACAAATCGTTCATGGTCAACATGTTACATATACAGTGAGAGCATGAGGGCATGAACGCTCCCAACTTTTTTGGATTTGGGCTTAACGATGAATAAAATAATGTATCAGGCTATTTTATAACATTACTTACTTATTCCAAACTACAGGATATTTTCAGGCTTGCCCAGATATTACCTCACCTCTCTCCGCCCTTCATAATACTTTTGCCGAAACGGTGCGGACGGTTAAGAAAATAGATACTTCCTCTACCCACCAACTGGTAGATAAAGTCGGTCTTGTCCACATAAACATATCCGTTTTCACGGATTTGACTAAAAATTTGTATGACGATAGGGTATTTCATATTTTAATTATTTAGCACATAATATTATGAAGATAAACCAAACGAACCGATTTCATCCAATCCTGATTGAACATTTTTTATCGTGGACAGCTTAACATAATAAAAAGGGTGTTTCCTTTTGAATTGAGATTCCGAAAGAACCAACAGCACAAAAAGAAACACCCGAAAGACGTTTACTATACCCCTCCCTTTGCACTTCCTTACGGAAGCATCGCGGCGTGGTAAAGTGGTAGAAAATCATCAGAAACGGATACGGAAACGGGTCAGTTTATCCGGATAGGTACGAAGAGAGAAAGTACACCCATGTTTTATCAAAACTTCACGAATAAAAATAAGACCGATACCCTGTCCGTTAGGCTTGGTGGAGAAGAAAGGACTGAACAGCTTGGTTTCCACCTCTTTACTGATACCGGCACCGGTATCAGCAATTTCCAACATCGTAGGTGATACGGAAGTACGGATAAAGATATCTCCTGTTTCCCCGATACTTTCAGCCGCATTCTTGATAATGTTGACCAATACTTGCTCAAACAAGGAAGTATCCATCATCACTTCGGGATTCTCTTTACATAAATTAAGATGCAGCGTAATCTTGCGGTTACGGCAAACCGTTTCCATAAATGTCTTGCAAGCGGCCACGCGGTCATTCAAGTCCACTGATTGTAATTGAGGCTCGGGAATCTTCACCACATTGGCGAAATTCGTGATAAAACGGCTCATGCTGTAGCAACGCTCTATGCAGACTTTCATCACTTCGCGCAAGTCTTCCGTATCCTCCATACATTCCAAGGCACCATCCACCGTATCAAGAGTAGAGGTAATGCCCGCAGTCGTATTATTCACCTCATGTGCTATCATACGGATCACTTTTTCGTATGCCTTTTTCTCTGCTTTCACCACCTCGGAAGTCAGACTTTCCACCAGAATAAACGGATGAGAAAAGCCTCTGTCAACAAAAGAAAGCCGGGAACAGCGGTAAATCATGGAGTCGCTCAGACGAATTGTTTCCGTAGTATCTTTGGGAATACGTTCTATTTCTTCGGCCAAAGGGGAAGCCAACTCGCACAGCAATCGGCCTCTGACTTCCTCTGACGAAGAATAATCCAAAAAACGAAGAGCTGCCGCATTCAGCATGGAAATATGTCCGTCCAGAGTCAGTATGACAACTCCCATAGGAGAAGCACTGACCAGCAAGTCAAGAAAATGATTCTGCTCACGCAACCGGAGACGCTCGTCTTTCAACTGCTCCATCATGCGATTGAAAACCAACACAATGCGGTCGGCTTCCTTTTGTCCGACAGGAGTCAGCCTACTGCTGAAATCCTGCTCACGAAGAAGTTCCATACCGTTGCCGATGATATCAAGCGGTTTCACGACTTTGCGATAGAAATAAACCAGAAACACAAGACTGAATGTAATGACTCCCTCTCCTATATAAAACAGCGCACCGCGTTCCTTCAATGTAAGAACGAGCAGGATAGTCCATACTGCTGTCAACAGTAATGCTAAAAAGAAGAACAAGAATTTCAGTTTCATATTTTATCCGGTTCCGGTTTTGCTAATCATTCACTTGTATATTGTATTTCTCCAAACGGCGATAAAGAGCGGCCCGGCTGATTCCTAAGGCTATGGCAACCTGTGACATATTATTGTTATACTTTTCAAGCGTTTGCAGAATAGTCTGCTTTTCTATCTCCTCCAAGGTCATGCCTTGCAGATTCGTTGTCATCTTCTGTTCTATAGGATGCTGGTATTGTGATTTAAAATCATCCGCAGTCAATATTTCCTTTCCACTGACCAGCAAGGTACGTTCCACCAAATTCTTTAATTCACGGATATTACCCGGATAAGGCAAACGGCTCAAATAATCCATCGCTTCAGAAGTAAATTCCACTTTGGGAAGACCGTTCGATTCACATTGTTTGTCGGCGAAATGACGGACCAATAACGGAATATCCTCACGGCGTTCGCGTAATGCCGGAAGATGCACCGTAATTAAATTAATACGATAGAACAAATCCTCGCGGAAGGTGTGTTCCTGCACCATCTGCCGTAAATCAGCATTCGTCGCACTGACCACACGGATATCGACTTTACGGGGACGGCTGTCGCCCAAAACTTCAAAAGTCTGCTCTTGTAACACGCGAAGCAGTTTCACCTGACAGCTTAAATCCAAATCGCCAATCTCATCCAAGAAAATCGTACCCTTATCAGCCAGTTCAAAACGTCCTACCCTGTCGGATGTGGCATCCGTAAACGCACCTTTCTTATGACCGAACATTTCACTCTCGAACAAAGTATGAGAAATACCTCCCAAATTCACTTTCACAAAAGGTTTCTTGCTACGGGGACTGTTCAAATGCACCGCTTCGGCTATCAACTCCTTACCTGTACCACTTTCACCGGTAATCAAGACCGATGCGTTGGTACGCGCTATCCGCTTGATCGTGGCCAGCACATCCATCAGTGCCTTACTCTTTCCAATGATATGGCTACGGTTGAAGCCGTCATTATCTTCCACCGGAACCGCTGCTTTCTTATCTTGTGAAGTCAGTTCCAAAGCAGTTTCTATCCTTTGCATCAACGCTACGTTGTTCCAAGGTTTGGTAATAAAGTCGAATGCACCTGCCTGCATCCCTTGCACGGCAAGCTGGATACTTCCCCATGCCGTCATCAATATAACGGGAACATCGGGCCGGAACACTTTGACCTGTTTCAAAAGAGTCAATCCTTCTTCACCACTGATGGACAGGGTGAAGTTCATATCCATCAAGATTAACTGGGGTGCAACCGAACGGACTATTTCAATAGCCTCTTTGGGACCCGGTACGGCCTGCACATCATATTTCGCCCTTTTCAGCATAAAGCTCAGAGAAGAACGAATAGCACTGTCATCGTCTATAATTAATATCATACTGCTGCAAATGTAGAAATTATTATTTTAATAAGTACAAAGGCAACCCCATTTTATATTCAAACAGAATTGAATAGTAAAAATCCTATTGTTTGATAATCTTTTCGAAATCGGCATCAATATTAGTATTGGTATTGAAATCCCACAATGTCAAGCTGCGCAACTGGTAATAATAGTACCAATAATAGAACAACTCATTGATATGCTTCTGACGAGCCTCATCTTTCTTTGTCTGGGAGTCATTCAAATCCAATGTCGAGATTTTACCAACCATGAAGGTTTCCACATTGGTACTGTAACGTTTCTGGGCAATCTTGTCCGCATCGTCTGCTATCTGCAACTGGGCCTGCTGATTATTGAACTGTTCTACAAGGATAAACAGATTCTGATTGAAATTCATGGTTTCCTGACGTAACTTGCTTTCGGTCACATCGCGGTTACTTTGAGCAATCTTTACCTGACCACGACGTTTTCCCCAGTCAAGAATAGGAATCTTAAAACCGACTTCCACAATCTGGTTGTCTTTCAAACGGCGGTATGCACTATTAAATTCATTGTCTGTTCCTGTAAAACCTACCTGTGCATAGAGCTTGATTTCACGTAAATTACCTTTCGCCTTAGCCACTTCAAAATCTGCTTCCAACTGGCGGCGACGAATATTATGTGCAAATGAATTATTGGCAAGTGCTTTGTCCAAAACATCCGGATAGTTCAGCAAAACAGTCGGAATCGTTTCGGGAACAACCGGCTCCAGTTCCTCATCCTCTCCTAATGCCAGAAATGAACGGAGTTTGAACATATTACTTTTCAAGTTGCTTTCATTTTCAGTCAACGTAGAACGGGCATTCAATACATTCAGTTCCAATTGCAACAAATCATTTTCACTGATCTGCCCCATGCTACGCTTTGCCTTAGCCACTTCATACAGTTTATCTGCATTCTTCAGATTCTGTCGGGCAATGCCTACATTTTCCTTGGCCAACAACAAATTGAAAAAATAATTGATAGTAGTCATGGTTACCTCTTCGGTTGCAGTAAGAAATGCGGCTTTAGCTTCAGCGTATCTCACCGGTTCGATGCGGCGGTTCCATTTAATCGTATTCACTCCAAAAATAGGTTGTTCCAAAGTCAATGCCACAGGAACAGACATATATCGTTTTGATTTATCTCCATCCAGTTGTTTCAAGAAATCAAGAGAAGTATTCAATGAGAGTTTACCACCGGTCAACCAAATATTCTGATCGATAGAAACTTCACCATTCATTTCCATATAATTATTACGTACAAATGTATAAGCACCGTTATCCTGCTGATAAGAATTATACTTCTTATTATAGCTGGGAATAGTGGCTTCAAAATTCATTTCCGGAAGCAAATCCGCACGGAAAGTACGATATTCCCAATAAGCGGTTTTCAGCTCGTTTAAAGCTACGGCCGCATCTACACTTTGCACACGGGCAATAGTAATGGCTTCCTCCAAAGTGATGGCACGTCGCTTTTCTTGTGGCTGCGCTCCGGCAACCAACGATATGCCAAAGGCTAAAAATAGAGATATTACTTGTTTTTTCATTGCGTTATTATTCTTTTTATCAAAGGTAAGGCAAATGGTATGCCAAAAAACTATTTCACTGTTTTATAACACCTTACAACAAGAATGGGGTGTCCGAAATCGGACACTCCATTCATATACGAACACTGCTGATCATGTGACAATGAAATAATGTGGCAACATATTGGCAAACTGATAAACTGGCACCTTATTCTTCATGTAATGCCTCAGCCGGTTCGATACTCATGGCACGACGGGCAGGGTATCCTATTCCAATGACAATCATTCCAGCAATCAGAATAAAAGTGCCCAGAACCGTAATCGTAAAACGACCTGCCGTAAAAGGCATACGTGTAACTTCCACCAGTTCGGCATATCCCAAATTCCACGCCACAACCAATGCAGGAATAGCAGATATCAGCAATAACAAGACTCCTTCCCCCATCAGACGACCGCAGATTCCCCAACGGGTAGATCCTAAAGCCATACGCAACGCTATTTCGGCACGCCGATGCTGTGTCCGGAACCAGAAAGTTCCGAAAATGCCTAGAAAGATATTCAGCAATAAGAAAAATATGATACAAAATTGCGTATTCAACTCATTCACCGAATCCGTTTCATAAGCTGTGCGTACATCACTCAAAGGAGTTATATCCAAAAGATATAGATTGCCCACCTGATATTGACGGTCGGCATCCACTATCAAACGGTCTATGAATCCATCATTCTGTCCCTCACGAACACGCAGGCAAACTTCTATATAAACCGTCTCACCTAAGGATTCCAACGCCTCATCTGTCAGGTACACAGCAGCATAACGGGAGCCGTAATCATCCGGAGCTGTAAAATGGTCATAACGGACCGGCTCGGTAAGAGCAGCTATAGAAAGATGCTCCGCCTCCGGCTCATTCCGCCAAACAGGTACCCTACGCCCTAAAAGTTCCTTACCATGCCAAGGTGCATCCTGATAAACATCGGCAATATTCACAGATAAGACCATGCCGGACGGTGTCAGTGCCTCAGCAAGGCTTTCACTACCCGAACCGTCTATATTGCGATAACGGAATACATTAAAATACTCCGGAGTTATCCATCGTTTCAAACTACGTACCGGGACTGTATCCAGATAAAATGAAAAACTGTTTGCACCGTCATTATAAGGTATACAGTTTTGCGAGAGGCTGACTGCTTCCACATCCGGACGATGCGCAAGCCTGTTTACAATTTCATGCAAATCGGCAATATCTTCTTTCATAGTACGGCCAGGCTGATAAGCAGCCGCCTTCGAAGTCATCCGCTCAAAACGAAGAACATACGTATTTTCTATATCAAAGCCCATCGGCAAATTATAGATGCTCAATGTGACATATACCACATCCACAATATACCATAATATGACAAACACCACAAAAAGTTCCATCCACAGAAACGCATTGCTGCGGCGCTCGTTCCATATCTGTTTCAATAAATTCCTGTTCATGATCTAACGTTGGTTTAAAGCGTCCGTAATATTCATGCGCGATGCCCTCCAGGCAGGGATGCACGCTGACAGCAAATTCAAGAGCAGGCAGAAAATGAATGCGGCCAAGAATATCCAGGGACTGAACAACATATCTGCCGAAAGACTGGTTTCTCCTATTTGGGCACGGTTCTCGCTATTGGAAAATAAGAAATCATTCAATAAAAAAGTACATGCATAACTGAAAAGCATTCCTACTGCTCCGGCTATGAGCGTCAATAATAAGTTTTCATAAAACACTTGCCTCAACAAGACATTGGCAGTAGCACCAAATGCCTTCCTCACCCCTATTTCCGACATGCGCTTCCGCATACGGGACAAAGTCATGCTACTCAAATTTATAGCCGGTACCAGCAATAAAATAACAATCACCAGCAGGTAGTGCAAATAAGCTTCCTTCGCCTGTAACTCTCTTCCCCAGTGACGAAAGATAAAAGAGAAACGATCATCGGGTTGTCCACGATAAAAAATTTCGGAATCCTGCAATCCGTCATTGAATTTCTGACGCAGGCGTTCCGCCTCTTCTCTGATGGCAGGAAAATCTTTCTCCGAATGTGCCAGAATGACCACACGAAAAGTTCCCATCGCATTGTCATACCAGCACTTTCTGGCTATTTCTGTTGAATTGAAAGGTATCCAAATCTGTGCATAAGAAGAAACAGCCAGTTTGGATACATCTTTCACAACACCCACTACCGTATAATCGGCCAAGTTGAGTTGGACCGTACGTCCTACCGCTTCTACCGTACCAAACAAATTCCGGGCCACAGAAGCACTAAGTACAACCTTAGGAAGTCCGCTTTCACTATCGGCAGCCGTAAACGGCTTTCCGGCAATAAAATCAAAAGAGAACACTTTCCAAAAGGTATCGTCAGTTTCAAGGTTATCCACTGTCATCATTTTTCCCGCAGGTACAGAAATACGCATCCTGCCTCCTGTAGACACTATAGTTACCGCCTCAGGAACAGTAAGTGCCTTAAAACACTCTTTAGCCACTGTGAGTGACATACAGCCGTTTGATGAATTATCACTGGTGTCTCCTTTCTGATGAATAGACATCGCTTTCATATAAAGAGAACGTGAACGGTTCACCTCGGGCACACAATCCGTAATGCGTACTTCCAACACCAGGACAATGACCATGATCATACAAATAGCCAATGCCGTTCCTATGATAGAAACCAAGCTGATGAGCCTATTCTCACGAAGTTGGTAAAAAGCCTGTTTAATATATAGTTTTATCATGTTTGTGCTATGCTCTAAAACCTTTTAACAAAAAAGAGATTACTCATTATGCAATGCTTCCGCCGGCTGAACTTTCATAGCCTTACGTGCGGGAATCCAAATGCCTACTACAATCATCAATGCAATCAAAATAAAGGAAATAAGAACTGTTATTATGAAACGTCCACCTTCAATAGTAGTGCCATTCATCCAAGCATTCAATTCACTATTTGCCAGATTCCAATCAATAAAAATCGCAGGAATTGTGGCCACCGCCAATAATATCAATCCCTCTGCCAACTGACGGACAAAGATACTATGATCTGTTCCACCCAATGATTTCATCAATGCAATCTCACCACGTCGTTGCTGAGTACGGAACCAGAAAGTACCTAGCAATCCCAAGAATATATTCAACAACAAGAAACCCATTCCGAAAAGGTAACTGTTCCAGGCATTCGTATGTGACTGCTGAAAGTTACGACGGATATCGGTAAAAGAACGCACATCCGCGATAAACACATTGCCCACGCGATACAGTTTCTCACTATCCGCTTTCAAACGGGCTATAAAATCGCGATCTTGATCCTCTTTTACGCGTACACAAAGCTCCGTGCCCAAATCATACCATTCTTCCGGCATAGGAGCCACCATGCAGTAACTGTTCCATGCCTCAAAATAATCCCCATAACGGACAACCTGCAAAGAAGCTGCTAAATTATATGTATTCGTTGTATCCCCGAACAAATAAAATTGTTTGTCTACCAATGAAGTCAAATCACATCCATAGCGCCGTTTATAAAGATTATCTGAAGCTAAGAAATTCTTCGGATGTTTCAGCATCTCAGCCAGTTGTTCAGGGGTCTCCCCACGGGTGCCACGATAACGGAACACACGGACAAAATCGGGAGACACCAATCTGCGTATAGTCCATTCCGGCGAACGTAATGTATCATACACCACTGACGCACTGCTGTTACTGCCATTATACGGGTAAGAATTTTGTCCTAATCCGGCTGCCTCTATATCCGGTCTATGCTGAAGACGACTTAGAAGTTCCTTGATATCCTGCCGCTTTTCCTCGTCTGTCTGATTGGGAATAAAGTCTGGACTTTTGTCAGTAAGACGTCCCATTTGCACCAAATAGCAATGAGAAATATCAAATCCCCGTGGTTCATTATAAATTGAGGTCTGCACATACATATAGTCCACAATATACCATAAAACGACACTTACCAACAATAATTCGGTGACAAGCCAAAGATTAGACCGCCATTCATTTTTTATCTGAGTAAATAGTTTCTTATTCATCTTGATTCTTTACTTTTAATTCGTTATCACCTTAGTGAATCCTTCCTCCCAGCGCATTGACAATGCTAGTCCTTGAAGCCCTCCAAGCAGGAATGCCGCTACTCAGCAAATTCAAAACAAAGCAAAACAGCAATGCATAAAGGAAAGTGGAAGGGTGCAATAAAATACTGGAATCAACTGTAGGGGCATTCAATGTCGCACTATAAGGCTGTGCAAACAGGATATCGGTACCTAAATAAGCCATAACAATACTGATAAACAAACCTACGGCACCAGCCAACAAAGTCACGACCAGGTTTTCCATGATTATTTGTCCAACCATTTCTATGCGGGTGCTCCCAAAAGCACGGCGTACTCCTATTTCCGCCACACGTTGGCGCAACCGGCTTTGCGTCATACTGCTCAGATTTATAGCAGGTACTAACAACAGAATGATAAAAATGATAGCACGTTCACGACGAGCCGACTTCAAATCCGGCTCCAAATTAGCTGCAAATGAAATAGACTGAGTTTCCTGATCGTATGGCCGGTTACGGTCTATCAACGTATACCCCTGATCGGCAAGAATAGAATTATACTCACTCATACGCCGCTTGGCTTCAGCACGGATTTCTCCAAAATCATCATGGCTTCGAGCCAAAATAGTGACACTCATCATCCCCATGTGCTGGTCACTCCACGTATCATTAGGCAAATCCGTCGAAGTAAAGGGAATCCATACTTGGCCATAAGAAGCATCGGCAAGAGTAGATACATCTTTCACTACCCCTACCACACGATAGGGAGCATGATTCAACAAAAACTCTTTGCCCGCAGATTCTGTGGAACCAAACAAAGCCCGCGATATGCTCTCAGTAATCACAGCCACAGGAGTGCCTGCATTGAAAGTAGCTTCATCGTATGGTTTTCCATTCACAAAACGAAAATCGAACACTTTAAAAAAAGTATCATCCGTTTCCCGCACATCCGCTCCAATAGCCGGCATAGCGGGTAATGAAACAGGAGTCGATACCGGCATACTGCAATAAATAGTGACAGCTTCAGGGGTTTTCAATGATTTATATATCTCACGCGCTGTCCGCACACTCATCGGTCCGTTACTTGTTCCGTCCCCCCAATCCTTATGACTAATACTCATATAATGCACATGCAGAAAACGATCCCGGTTTGACTCGGGAGAAAAAGGAGCGACCTTCACTTGTTGTAGCATCACTACCAACATAATAAGGAAAATGCTAAGAGCAGTTCCTGCAATGCTGATGACACTGATAAGCGGATGCTGGCGAAGTTGCGCCAAAGCTTGCTTAAAATACTGTTTAATCATCTCTGTTATTTCTTAATAAATTCCTTTTCATAGTAATCAGTAGTTATTGCACCTGACGCCCATCAAAGAAACGAATGGTTCTGGAAGTCTGTTTGGCTTGTTCTTCATTATGGGTTACCATCACAATGGTCCGTCCATCCTCTTTATTTAATTTATGCAACAATTCCATGACCTCTGCACCCATCTTTGAGTCCAGATTACCGGTAGGCTCATCCGCAAGAATAATTTCAGGATTACCCACAATAGCACGGGCTATCGCTACACGCTGGCACTGTCCTCCGGAAAGCTGTGTGGGCATGTGCCGCATACGATGACTTAAACCGACACGATCCAACACTTCTTTTGCCAGACGGGTACGCTCCTTGGCAGCCATCTTTCTATAGAGCAAAGGCAACTCCACATTGTCAATCACATTCAGCGAATTAATCAGGTGGAACGACTGGAATACAAAGCCCAAGGTCTTGTTACGGAAAGCAGCCAGTTCCTTGTCCTTCATGCTTTCTACAGACGTACCGTTTATTTCAATCTTTCCACTGCTGGGAGCGTCCAGCAGCCCCATAATATTCAGCAAGGTAGACTTGCCGCAACCGGAAGGACCCATAATGCTGACAAACTCCCCTTTAGCCACATCCAAATTTACATTTTCCAGCGCTAATGTTTCAATCTCATTCGTACGGTAGATTTTATTGATACCGGTTAATTTAATCATTGCCATAATCGTTTCGTATTTAAATTGTTAATCTTATCTCATACTAGTTATCTCAAAATCCATACACCTATAAACAGACCGGTTTACAGCCGTTTATCATTTTTTTTAAATCTTAATCCTACTCATCCCGCAATGCATCCACCGGAGTTATGCGGCTGATGCTGCGTGCAGGAATATAAATGCCTATACTGACCACAATCAGCAAGATAATCCATACAATCAGTGACACTCCTAAAAAATGAAGCGGGAATCTATTCACCCAATAAATGGGAAGTATTTCCTGTTCATTCCACATATTGGTATAAAGCCCTTCTTTCAAGGCATATTGCAAATAAATAAGACAACCGGTCAAAGTAGCCAGCGTAGAAAGCACTATCCCTTCGCCCAGCAACATACGGATGATATAAACAGACCGGGCACCGAAACTTTTCATGATACCCACTTCCTCCCGACGGCTGCGTGTCTGCATCCAAAAGGTACCGGAAACTCCTAAACATAAACTGATCAGGAAGAATCCTCCCATCAGTAAATTCACACGATAAGTATAATTCACCGTATTCTCTTCATCATTGTCCGCTATTACTTCATGATAACTCTTCACACTACGCATATATAGATTACCCACACGCAACTCTTTCTCCGCCCATGGTCTGAAATGCTGCATAAATTGCGTTTCGTTTATAGCCGGTTTAGTACGGAAAACGATACATACCTCTTCCGGTATTTCGAATTTTTCCAACTGTTGAGGCTCGGCCAATACATTCTGCGGCTGCATGCCATTGCGCATACGTAGTTTACCGATGGTTGCTTTTATAATCCAGTTCAAGGTATCCGTTTTAAAATCAACATAGCGATAGCCCAATGAAACGACTCCCGGTACAGGATCTACGGTCATAACGACTTCTTTATTTTCAAAAGGCATACGATCCAGTTCTTCGTTAGTCTGCCCTTCCACTTCCTCAAATCCAAATGTGCTGAAAAACTGGCTCTGAGGCTCAAAGAACATCACCATATAGGGATAATAATGTAAAGAGTCCGTATTTAACGAACGGCTCCATGAACTGGAACAAAACGGACCGACGTCTCTAAACTGCAAAGTTGCATACCGCACATCTTCATAGTCGCGAATGCGCGAAAGAATCCGTCGTACATTGGCAGCACGTGCCTCCGGAGTGTCTTCCCCTGCTTCAAAACGCGCTGATTTGGAAGAGACAGCAGCAAGATTCAGTCTGTACATTCCTTCCTCTGTGATACCGGTAGGCAGCCCCCTGTCGTGGGTAGTCACCACAATCGGGTCAGTCAGTACCCATATCACCATAGATATAATGATCAATTCTGCCAACAACCAGCCATTGCGGTATCGGCGTGCCCATAAATTCTTACCTATCAAATGTAGCATCGCATCCCCCTCCTTTTATTTCTTCTGATTCAATGAATAAACGATATCCTTACCCAGTGCCTTCCACGCCGGCCATAATGCAGAGAATAAATTCAGCAAAAGACAAACGATAAAACCTGCACAGAAAATCCATGGAGAGAACAGCATATCAAAACTGACGATTGTATCTACTCCTTCAGGAGCGGAATTTCCGTAACGCTCAAACAAAGTAAACACCCAATTACGTCCGGCTATCAATATCGTCCAGACACAACATAAGCCCAGCAGCCCCCCCAAACAGGTCAATATCAAATTCTCGATCAATATCTGACGAAGCAAACGTCCGCGGTCGGCACCTGTCTCTTATACACATCTCCGAGCCCACGAGACTGCAGCTAATCTCG
>ENA-UAIO01000548-UAIO01000548.1-human-gut-metagenome-genome-assembly--contig:-NODE-548-length-12414-cov-6.034307_pt1 | contig 12414 bp, 9 predicted proteins | sample MGYA00244415_ERZ654381 | MGnify/ENA primary metagenome ERZ654381 (study PRJEB26926, sample SAMN06165095) | human gut metagenome | biome: ENVO:00009003; feature: ENVO:2100002; material: ENVO:00002003...
GCTGCAGTCTCGTGGGCTCGGAGATGTGTATAAGAGACAGTTGTTCAACCATCACACGAACGTGGATGTGAACAGCCGCATCGTCTGCTATGACATCAAGGAGCTGGGCAAGCAGCTCAAGAAAATCGGGATGCTGGTGGTGCAGGATCAGGTCTGGAACCGTGTGACCATCAACCGCGCCGCCCATAAAACGACCCGCTACTATCTTGACGAGTTTCATCTTCTTTTGAAGGAGGAACAGACGGCTTCGTACAGTGTCGAGATCTGGAAACGCTATCGCAAATGGGGCGGCATCCCCACCGGTATCACGCAAAATGTCAAAGACCTGTTATCCAGCCGCGAGGTTGAGAACATCTTTGAGAACAGCGATTTCATCTATATGCTCAATCAGGCCGCTGGCGACCGGCAGATTCTCGCAAAGCAGCTCAACATTTCGCCGCATCAGCTTTCTTATGTGACCCACTCCGGCGAGGGCGAGGGGCTGCTGTTCTACGGCAACACGATCCTGCCCTTCATTGACCACTTCCCGAAGGACACCGAGCTGTACCGCGTCATGACCACCAAACCGCAAGAGGTGGCGTCGGCATGAAAAGAGAACCGCGTTTGCAGTTTTCCGACGCCGATCTTGCCGAGCCGAAGCTGGAAAAGCCCATCAAACGGGTGAAAAAAGCGGAGGCCAAGGCGGATAAGGCGCAGGCGAAAATCCCCAAGAAAACCGTGGTCAAAAAGGAACGCGGCTTTGATCCTGCCACCGGCAAGGTCAAAACGCAGCTCCGTTTTGAGGAAGTGGATAAGAAAAAGCCGCCCTCAAAGCTGACCCATGCCGTGCAGGATGCCCCCGCCAACTTTGTTCTCTCTCAGGTTCACCGGGAGGTGCGGCAGAGCGAGGATGATAATGTGGGCGTGGAGGCTGCGCACAAGGTAGAGCAAGCCGTGGAGAGCGGCGGGCGGCTGGTACAGTCTGCCCACCGCGCCCATCAGCTCAAGCCTTATCGTGCTGCCATCCGTGCAGAGAAAAAGCTGGAGCGAGCCAACATTGACGCGCTCCAGAAGAAAGCAGAGATCGACAGCCCCACCAGCAATCCCGTTTCCAAGTGGCAGCAGAAGCAGGCAATTAAGAAGCAGTATGCCGCTGCCAAGCACAATCAGGCGGCGCAGACTACGGCAAAGGCGGCAGAGAATACCGCCAAGGCCGCGAAAAAGGCCGCTGAAAAGGCTGAGAAAGCTGGCAAATATGTATGGGAGCACCGGCGCGGCTTTGCCATTGCCGCCGCAATTCTGCTGATGCTGGCATTTCTGCTCAACGGCCTGTCCTCCTGCTCGGTGATAATGGATGGCGTCGGCTCCGGGATCGCGGCCAGTACCTATCCGTCGCAGGACGCCGATATGCTGGGCGCGGAGGCGCAGTATTGCGCGATGGAGGCAGAGCTTCAGTGCTACCTCGACACCTATGAAAGCACCCATGACTACGATGAGTACCACTTTGATCTGGACACCATCGAGCATGACCCCTATGTACTCATTTCCATTATCACGGCGCTGCATCAAGGGGAATGGACGCTGGATGAGGTGCAGGGTACGCTCCAAATGCTCTTTGACCGCCAGTATATTTTGACCGAGGATGTGGTAGTGGAAACTCGCTACCGCACGGAAACCGACACATGGACGGACGCGGACGGCAACACCCATACGGACACCTATCAGGTGCCGTATGACTACTACATCTGCACGGTCACGCTGGAAAACTTCAATCTCTCCCATGTTCCCGTTTACATTATGAGCGAAGAACAGCTCGGAATGTACGCCACCTATATGGCGACCCTCGGCAACCGTCCCGACCTGTTCCCCGGTTCAGGCTACATCGGCAAGTATGTGGAGGGCAGCTATACCGACTACGACATTCCCCCGGAGGCGCTGGACGATGAGGTATTCGCCGCCATCATCAAGGAAGCGGAAAAGTATCTCGGCTACCCCTACGTTTGGGGCGGCAGCAGCCCCTCCACCTCGTTTGACTGTTCGGGCTTCGTCAGTTGGGTCATCAATCATTCCGGTTGGGATGTGGGCAGACTGGGCGCGCAGGGACTTTGCAACATCTGTACCCCCGTATCCTCTGCCAACGTCAAACCGGGCGATCTGGTGTTTTTCACCGGAACGTATGATACCCCCGGTGTCAGCCATGTGGGTATCTACGTCGGCAACAATATGATGATCCACTGTGGCGACCCGATCTCTTATGCGAACTTAAATTCAAGCTATTGGCAGTCCCATTTCTACCGTTATGGGCGCTTGCCGTAAAGGAGAGTGAACGATATGAACCCGAAAATTATGAAGCTCCGTGGAGAGCTGGAGAAGAACAAAGGCAAAATCTCTGATCTGCAAGGCCGCAACCGCGAGCTGGAAAAGCAGATTCGTGAGCTGGAGGACACCGACATCATCGGCATGGTGCGCGAGAACGGCATGACGATGGAGCAGTTTGCCGAACTGTTCCGCCGTATGCTGGCCGCGCCTGCACCGGCCACTTCGGAAAAGGAGGCGTTGAACCATGACTAAGAACACACCGCGCATTTTTATCAGCCTGCTGCTGATGCTCCTGTGCATCGGGATTCTCCCCGTTTCCGCTTTTGCCAGCAGCGGCGACTATCCCGATGATACGCTGCCTGCCGCCGAAAGCAGCGCCGCAGACACGCAGGAAACAAAACAGATCGGCACGGTCACGACCAACGGCGGCAACCTGAACGTCCGTACCGGCGCGGGACTGGACAACACCGCGTTTACGCAGCTCCCCAACGGCACGGTGGTCGATGTGATTGGCAGGGACGGCGATTGGGTAAAAATCCTGCTGCCCGCCCGTGCGGGCTATGTGTACGGCAGCTATCTGACCGTCACCGACGCCGCCGACAGCACCGTGAGCATCGGCGGCATTACGCTTCCGTTTGATGAAAAAGAGCTGGCCGACCTCTGGCAGCTCCTTCTCGGCAGCATGACGGGCGGCAGCGACGCGCTGACACCGGACGGCAATCTGACGCTGATCGACGATATTGGCTCCAGCACCAAGGTGGGGAAACAGTTCATTACACTGGAAAGCAAGAACGGCAATGTATTTTACATGATTATTGACCGCGACGATGAGGGCGAAGAAACCGTCCATTTCTTGAATCAGGTGGATGAGGCTGACCTGATGGCGCTGACCGGCGAGGAAGAAACGCCCGCCACTTGCTCCTGCACCACAAAATGCGTGGCCGGTACGGTCAATACATCCTGCCCCGTCTGTGCGGTCAACATGACCGAGTGCGTGGGCAAGGAGGCAAAGCCCGAAGTTCCCGCCGAGCCGACAGAACCCGCCGCCGAGGAACCGGAGAAAAAGAGCGGCGTGGGCGGCATCCTTGTCGTTCTGCTGATCGTCTCGCTGGGCGGCGGTGCCGCGTTCTACATTTTCAAGCAGAAAAAGGCCAAGCCGCAGACCAAGGGCAGCGCCGATCTGGACGATTATGACTACGGCGAGGACGAGGACGAATACGAGTTTGAGCCGTATGAGGGCGAACCGGAACAGGATACTACGGAGGATACAGACGCATGAGATATTTCACCAATAACCCGCTGGAACGCCTGATGATGCAGAAGCCGAAAGCGGCGCGGGAGGACAGCCCTCCCGCCGCTGCCAAGGAACACTTCTGCTATGGCTGTAAGCGCTTCGGGCAGAGCTGCGTTCGTCCCTGCTACCGTGACGTAAAGAGAATGGAGGCTGCGCCATGCGCCTTGTGATCGCCGAAAAGCCCTCCGTGGCGCAGAGCATCGCCGCCGTGCTGGGGGCTAAATCACGGCATGACGGGTATCTGGAGGGCGGCGGGTATATCGTGTCGTGGTGTTTTGGGCATCTGGCAGAGCTGGCCGACGCCGCCGTTTACAATGCCGATGATGCCAAATGGACGCTGGCGGCGCTGCCCATCATTCCTACCTCGTTCCGCTTCATCGTCCGCTCTGAAAAGCAGAAGCAGTTTGACATTCTGCGGGAGCTGATGCGCCGGGAGGATGTGGCAGAGGTGGTCAACGCCTGCGACGCTGGGCGCGAGGGTGAGCTGATCTTCCGCACGGTTTACTGCCTTGCGGGATGCTCCAAGCCGATTCTGCGGCTTTGGATTTCTTCAATGGAGGATGATGCCATCCGCAGCGGCTTCCAGCAGCTTAGGTCTGGGCGCGACTATGACGGCCTGCATCAATCTGCCCTGTGCCGCGCCAAGGCTGATTGGCTGGTTGGTATCAACGCCACGCGGTATTTCTCCCTGACGTATGGCCGCACGTTGAACATTGGGCGCGTCATGTCTCCCACGCTGGCGCTGCTGGTACAGCGTGAGGCGGAGATCTCCGCATTTGCGGCAGAACCGTTCTACACCGTCCAGCTCGATTGCGGCTTTCCCGCCACGACAGGCCGAATGAAGGACAGGAAAGACGCCGACGCCATCGCCAACGCCTGCAAGGGCAAGGCAGTAACCGTCAAAAGCGTGGAGCGCAAGGAAAAGTCTGAGAAAGCGCCCGCGCTCTACGATTTGACCTCCCTCCAGCGCGACGCCAACCGCGTTCTCGGCTACACCTCTCAGCAGACCCTCGACTATCTCCAAGCGCTCTATGAAAAGAAGCTCTGTACCTACCCGCGCACCGACAGCCGCTATCTGACCGACGATATGGAGGGCAGCGTCCCCGGCCTTGTCGCCGCCGCTGCCGCTGTCTGCGGCATGGAGAAGCCGCCGACCATCTGCGCCAAGCAGGTATGCAGCAGTAAAAAAGTCACCGATCACCACGCCATTGTTCCCACCATCAGCGCGGAAAAGGTAGATATGGCCTCTCTGCCGCTGGGCGAACGCGAGGTGCTGAAGCTGGCGGCAAGGGGCTTGCTTCGTGCGGTGGATGAACCACATCGCTACGCAGAAACGGTCATTACGGTGGACTGTGCCGGTCAGAGCTTCACCGCCAAGGGCAAAACCGTCCTTGCTCCCGGCTGGAAGCGCTATGAGCAGGAGCAGGCAGAGGCAGCGCCCGCGCTGCCGGTAGTGACGGAGCAACAGACGCTTTCCGTATCTGCCGCGTCGGTCAAGACCGGTAAAACCACGCCGCCCAAGCACTTCACCGAGGATACGCTGCTGGCTGCAATGGAGAACGCGGGCAAGGAGGATATGCCCGATGATGCCGAGCGCAAGGGCATTGGCACCCCGGCGACCCGTTCCGGTATCATTGAAAAGCTGGTGTCCTCCGGTTTTGTGGAGCGCAGGAAGTCCAAAAAGATCACAAATCTGCTGCCCACCTCCACCGGCACGGCGCTTATCACCGTTCTGCCTGAACAGCTCCAGTCTCCGCAGCTCACCGCTGAATGGGAGCACCGCCTGAAAGGGATCGAGCGCGGTGAAATCGCCCCGGACAGCTTCATGGATGGGATCGACGCCATGCTACATGAGCTGGTGCAGACCTACAAACCCATCCCCGGTGCGGAAGTCCTGTTCCCCTCCGGGCGTGAGGTGGTCGGCAAGTGTCCCCGCTGCGGAGCCGAGGTGACGGAATCGCAGAAAGGCTTTTTCTGCGAAAACCGTGCCTGTTCCTTTGTTCTCTGGAAAAACAGCCGCTTTTTCACTGCCAAGAAAAAGGCGCTGACAAAATCCCTCGCTGCCGCGCTTTTGAAAAATGGCCGCGCCCCGCTGAAAGGCTGCTACTCCGAAAAGACAGGGAAAACCTATGATGCCAGCGTTCTTTTGGAGGACGATGGGCAACGCGCGGGCTATAAGCTGGTGTTCGACAATGGCTGATGCGCCGCGTATGGATCACAAGCAGCTCCGCCGCGCCAAGAAGCTCATTCGGAAGCTCTGCTGTAATTACGATCACGGCAACTGCCTCGCGCTGGATGATGGAGAGCCTTGCGTCTGCGTACAGGGTATTTCCTACTCGCTGCTGTGCAACTGGTTCCGAAACGCGGTGCTTCCCGCCGACCATGAGCTGCTGGCCGACGTGATGCGGGAAAGGCCGGGAAAGCGCTGCGCCGTCTGCGGTAAGCCGGTCTATTCTTCCTCCAATCGCGCCAAATATTGCCCCGCCTGCGCCAAGCAGGAGCGCCGAAAGCAGGACGCCAAACGAAAGCGTGAACAATACTGGAACCTCCGCAAATAGAGGGCGTAAAAGCCCCGTGCCGCAAGGCTTTTTCCATGCGGAATCACAAGGGGCTGCGTCATTCTATCCGCAAGCTCAAAAACAACGTCTATCTGCGGAGAATCGCCCCTGTGCAGAATGTGTTTTCTTCTGCGCAGGGGCGCTATTTTTTCTGAAAGGAGATCATCATGGCTGAAAAACAAACCAGCAAAGACCGGATGCGGGAGATCGTTGACAGCATCGAAAACGGCATCAAGGAGCTGTTCGAGAGCGATAAGTACCAGCAGTATCTCTCCACCATGAGCCGCTTTCACCGCTACTCGGTCAACAATACCATGCTCATCTATATGCAGCGCCCCGACGCCACCCATGTGGCGGGCTTCAACAAGTGGCGCGATCAGTTCGGCAGGAACGTCCTGAAAGGCGAAAAAGGCATTCGCATCATCGCTCCTACTCCCTATAAGAAAAAAGTCGAGGAAATCAAGACCGACCCCGAAACCAACGCGCCGATACTGGATGCAGACGGCAAGGCCATCATTGAGGAAAAGGAAATCCGTATCCCTATGTTCAAGGTGGTGTCCGTCTTTGATGTGTCACAGACTGCGGGAAAGCCCTTGCCCCAGCTTGCCGCCGATCTGAGCGGCAATGTGCAGCAGTATGAGGTTTTCATGGAGGCGCTGCGCCGTGCTTCTCCCGTTCCGATGGAGATAAAGCCCGTTGCGCGGGATACGGACGGCTTTTTCAGCATTAAGGCGCAGAGCATCACCATCCGCGCCGGTATGAGTGAGGTGCAGACGGTATGCGCCGCCGTCCATGAGATTGCCCACGCCAAGCTCCACGACTATGAACACATGACGGAGCTTGCGGACGATGGTGAGACGATCCTTGTCCCCGGCGAAAAGAGCCGCAACACCGAGGAGGTCGAGGCCGAAAGCATCTCCTATGCGGTCTGCCAGTATTACGGCATTGAAACGGGCGAAAACAGCTTCGGCTATATCGCCACATGGTCAAAGGGCAAGGAGCTGAAAGAGCTTCGCGCCAGTCTGGAAACCATCAACAAGACGGCTTCCGAGCTGATTACGGACATTGACCGGCATTTTGCGGAGATTTGCAAGGAGCGCGGCATTTCTGTGGAGAAATCCGAGCAAGCGGAAAGCCAATTAAAAGAGAACAGCAATATGTCTGCGGCTGACTTGGCAAAAAGCATTTCAGAGCTGTATCTCGATGCGAATGGCCTTGCCTTTCTCAGCGAATTTGCAAGTCAGGAAGATTGCCTCCAGCATTTCTACGAAGATCTGTTGACAGGAGCAGATGAGATAAAAGGCTTCCTGTCCGAAACACTTGAGCAGAGCGATGAATACGCGCACAGAGCGAATGAGCTGCTGTTGGAAGTTGAGGCATTTCAGAAAAGTCACACTTCCTTAAAGGAACTCGACGCTAATGAGCGTTGGTATGCGGTTGATGGTGGGAGCAAGCATCTTCGCATAACAGAAGATGGTGCAAAATATGCCTATGAACTTTACGACAAGGACACTCTACACCTTCTGGAAAGCGGAACAGTACATGACGATGATGTAAACTTTCTTTTGGCGGCTGCGATTCGTATCTGCGAAACACATGGCTATGATAAGACCGTGCCGTTTGAAGTTTTGTCAAACAAGTTTGCAGGGATTTTGTACTCACTCGAATTGTCATCGGACGACAATCAGGTTGTTCACGAGGAGGCCGGTTCTCATGCCGCAGGCACACTTCCAACTTCGCCAGAGCTGGAACAGTCCACACCTATGCCTGACCCCACGCTGACGGTGGATGATATGCGCAGCTATGGGTATCTGGACAGCGATATGCTCCCGCTTTCCAAGGATCGGGCGGTGGAACTGCTGGAGCATGACATCACGGTTTATATGCTCTATCCCGACAACGCCGAGGAAATGGTTTTTGAGGCCGAGGACATCATCAAGCACGACGGAATGTTCGGGATCACAAGACCGGATTGGGATGCGGTCAAAGGCCATATCCCGCCCCGCGATGTGGAGCAGCGCTTTTTGAACAGTCCCACCGATGCTATGGCGATCTACCAACTGTGCCGGGATGCGCCGGTCGAGCTGCGTTTTGCCAATCTCGGCAGTCTGGCCGCGCCGCCTGACCCTGCCAACTATGAAGCTGTCTATACCCGTGAGGTGTACCCGGACGATGATACCGGCAGAATCCTTGAAAACTTCTACTACATTTTCAACGATGAGCGCCCCGGCGATTTTGCGGGACATAGCCTCTCCGTCAGTGACATCGTTGCGCTGAAACAGGACGGCAAGGTATCCTATCACTACTGTGACAGCATGGGATTTCAGGAGCTGCCCGCCTTTCAGAAACCGGAGAATTATCTGAAAGCCGCCGAGATGTCGATGGAAGATGATTACGGCATGATCGACGGCATTATCAACAATGGCCCCAAACAGCCCACCGTCGCCGACCTTGAGGCACAGGTCAAGGCCGGTATGTCCATCTCCCTGATGGATTTGGCAGAGGCGGCACACCGGGAAAAGAAGAAATCTGTGCTGGAGCAGCTCAAAAGCCAACCGGCCCAAGAACGTCCACACAAAACAGCGCCCAAAAAGAGCGCGGAAAAGGAGCTTTGATATGAACATCACCTTTGAAGAACGCCAGCTTATGAGCCTCTACAACACCGGCACCCGCACGGGCTTGATCGCGGCGCTGGAGGAAATGCGCGGCTACCTCGCTGCGGATGAAACGGAGCTGCGGGAGCTGACGGACAGCGCCATCGCAAAGCTGCGCAGGATGAGCGACGCGGAATATGACGCGCTTGACCTGTTCCCCGATTTTGAAAAGGAGGATATGGATGCCGAGTAAAGTACAGCTCTATGCGCAGATGGCAGACCGCACGGCGGAGCAGATCACGGGAAGCTACCAGAAGTGGACGGCATTTCTGACCACCGCCGCAAGGCTGTATAAGTACCCCTACAATGAACAGCTCATGATTTTCGCCCAGCGCCCGGAAGCCACGGCCTGCGCGGAATACGACCTTTGGAATAAGCAGATGCGCCGCTATGTGCGGCGAGGCAGCAAGGGCATCGCCCTTGTGGATACCAGCAGCGACCAACCCAAACTCCGATATGTATTCGATGTTTCCGATACCAGCGGCGGCGAGAACTCTCGCCGCCCTTATCTTTGGGAATACCGGCAGGAGCATCGTGAGGTGGTATCTGCGGCGCTGGAGCAGCGCTTCGACGTTTCCGGTGAAAACGGACTTGCCGATCAGATGGAGCGTGTGGCGGCGCAGCTTGTAGATGAATACTGGCACGACAACTGGCGCGATATTGTCGGCATCGTTGACGGTTCCTTTTTGGAGGACTATGATGAGTTCAACATCGGAGCCGCTTTTCGGAACGCCGCCGTTGTCAGCACCACCTATGCGTTGCTGTCCCGCTGCGGGATGCAGCCGGGAGATTACTTCGAGCATGAGGATTTTCTGAATGTCTTTGATTTCAACACCCCGCAGACCGTCGCCGCTCTTGGAACGGCCATCAGCCAGTCCAGCGAGCTGGTGCTGCGGCAGATCGAAGTCACCATCAAGAATTATGAGCGCGAGAAAATCGCGGAAAGGAGCGAAAGCCATGAGCGAACTGACCTACACCCGCAGCGGGGATTATCTGATTCCCGACCTGAGCCTGACAGAGCAGCCGCAAGCCCCGCTGGGCAAGTACGGCAGGATGCGGAAGGATTACCTGAAGGAGCATCGTCCGGTGCTGTGGAACAGCCTGCTGCTGTCCGAGAAGCTGTACCCCCATCTGCGGGAGATCGACGAGGCAGCGAACAACCGACTGGAACAGATGATGCCGGAGCTGATGAAGTCGGCAGGCGTGACGGAAGCGCTGAAAGCCAGCGACCCGATGAAGTGGGTAGGGCTGATGAACACGCTGAAAGCGCAGGCCGAGGAAACGATCCTCACGGAACTGGTGTTCAGCTAAATATGTTCGATGCCCCTGCTGGGGCGCAGATGTCCTTCTTCCCCTCAGAGGCAGAACAAATTCAATCCATCGCAGAAGCGGAGAGTGTAACACCCTCCGCTTTTTCTATGTTCATTTCTCAGGATGATATTGACCACATCCTGCGCGCGGGCGGTAATGCGGATGCAGCGCGGATGAAAATTGCTGCGGAATTCTCCAAGCAAAAACCTTTAGAGGATTGCGCGGCATTTCTGAAAGCTCTTTACTACGGCGGCAACGGCCTGATTACGGATAACGGCAGGCTTTCCGCATGGTACGGGGACGATGGTATCCATATTGCAACCGGAGATACCTCTCGCTATCTTCGTTCTGCCCAAGTGATAGGCTGGGCAGATGCGGCGGAGCGTATTGAGGAGCTTCTGGACGGCGGCGCATTTGCCACCAATCTTGAGGTCACGGAAGCCCCGCGCTATGAGCGGCTGGGTATTGCTGTGGATGTCTGGAACCTTTATCACGATTTCTCGGATGAAGCAAAGTCGCTGGGGTATCTGTCCTGCTTGGGTAATATCCATAGCACCAGCTTTCCAGAGGAAACGGAGCGTCTGACGGACGATCTGCTGAATCCGGCGTTCCGGGATAGGCTCCTGTCGGAATACAAGGTATTCATGGACGCTTACCGCGAAAACCGTGCGCTGCTGCGCTTCCATTACCACAAGTCGCAGGCACTTCTCACACGTTTGGAAGATTTGTCCCTTCCGCGAAAGGAATTCCGCTCCGATATGGAGGCTATTCCAGAAACCGGCAGGTTTATCACCGAAGATGAAATTGCGGCTTCTCTTGCAAATGGAAGCGGCTTTGAGGGTGGAAAGACCCGCATCCATGAGTTTTTCCAGACTCCGCACACGACAAAAGAGAGCGCTGATTTTCTGAAAAAGGAATACGGCATCGGAGGACGCACCCATGCTGTATCCAGAGAAAGCGGCAGCTATGAAGATCACGGCAGCAAAGGCATTGTGCTGAAAAAGAACGGCTGTGCAGACATTCAGATGAATTGGAACAAGGTCGCTTCGCGCATCTCGGAGCTGGTTCGGTTGAACCGCTACCTTACGCCGGATGAGCAGGCAGCCTATGACAAGGAAATGGCGCAGGACGCCATGCGGAACGCGGTTTATAACGACTATAACGACGTAAAGGCGGCGCACCCCGATGAAATTGTGCTGTATCAGGTTGGGGACTTCTTCGAGCTGTATGGCGAGGATGCGCGGGCAGTTGCAGATGATCTCAGCCTTGAGCTGACGCGCCGCAATTTGGAGGGAGTAGGCCGTGTTACCATGTGCGGCTTCCCTGCAAAGGATTTGGAGAAATACGTTGAAAAGCTGCGGGAAAAGCATGATGTAACAATTTCGCGCATTGGCGATTCCGGCCATGAACACACGGCATATACGCTCCCGTCCATCGACCACGAGGCTGAAAATGCCATCAATGCCTATGAAGCAGAGTTCGGCGCGGATGGAACGCGGGTATTCCGCGACCCCGCCGCAGAGCAAGCGCAGCCCACGGTGCAGGAACGTTTGGAGCATTACAGGCCGGTGGTGATGGCAGCGGTTTCGGAGGATACGGCCTATCGCAACGCCTGCGGTCACTCCGACCGGGAAAATGCGGAAATCGAGTGTAATGCCGCTGTGCGCCGTGCCGTTCTCAATTCAAAAGATATGGAGCTTGTCCGGCTATTTTCGGATATGCCGGAGTTCCGCAGCCGCCTGCACCGAGAGACTTTTGAGGGAACCTATGCGCGGCTCCATGATCTGCTGCGACCGCTCTCGCAGGACGATATAGACGATGCACTCCGTGCATGGAACGGAAATGTCGAGAGCAAACACGCCGTGGTGCGGTATATGGAGCAGCACGGACGTGAAAAAGAAACTGCTGCATGGCTTGCTCACGAGTACGGCGGCAAGGAGGGCAACAATCTCTTTATCGTCCGTGCAGGAAGTCCGGAAACTGTTGAGCTGACATGGCCGAAAGTGCAGCGGCGGATTGCGCAGCTCATCCGAGAAGATAAATTCTTCACAGAACAGGAAAAGTCTCTGCTGGAAAACAACCCGGACTATCGCCTTTTGGGTCGTTTGCGGGCAGACTGCGAATACTTTCTTGGCGCAGGCAACCGCGCAGAAAAGCACCTGTGGGCGGGCAGCGTCTATGCACAGATCGTCAAAATGCGGGAGCTTTATGACGCGCTTCCTCAAAAACCGGAATGGCTGACCACAGAAGCCATTGACCGCTACGCCGCGCAGATGGCCGCACCCTATCAGGTCGCTGC
>ENA-UAIO01000592-UAIO01000592.1-human-gut-metagenome-genome-assembly--contig:-NODE-592-length-11936-cov-6.153522_pt1 | contig 11936 bp, 9 predicted proteins | sample MGYA00244415_ERZ654381 | MGnify/ENA primary metagenome ERZ654381 (study PRJEB26926, sample SAMN06165095) | human gut metagenome | biome: ENVO:00009003; feature: ENVO:2100002; material: ENVO:00002003...
ACTATATATTAAAACCAAGAAGCACATAAAAAAAATAGATTTTACCATAACTTTTAAATTTAAATTAATTCCGAGTTTTTATTCACTCGGAATCAATTCTGTTTTAACTTTATTTATCAAACTCTCTGATGACAATTATAGGGGTCACAACCATATGGCTTTTCCCCCTTAGGAGGATCCGCACAAAAGTTTTTTATTCCTTCAATTTTATATTTATTACCTCCTACATGAATTGCTCCTTCTGGAGCCCCAACTCCTCCAGAAATTTCCAGATAAATAGTACAACCATCTGGATTATTATTCTTCTGTGGAACATAATAATTAATATCTTCCGCTTTCGCCTCCTTCTCTATATCTGTAAGAGACAAAAATATCCTATGGTTTTCTTCACTTGATAAATGAAGATTTACCATAACAACTGCCATTACTAAAAAGGCTAACACTAATTTTATAATACTATTAGTTCTCATTTTTCATTTTTTTAAGTTACATATTTTCTTTCCAAACAAAGACTTACCATTATACTCTACAAAGGTGAGTATTCCGCATTATACGGCTCAATCATTAAATACTTTCACTTATAAGTACCTCCTTCTTTAATTATTAATCACTTTTTTGTTACAGATCTGTATTGTTTATTATTTTAGTCGTTGTATTTCTTCCCGCATTTCCTCTATAGCTTTAGAATACACTTTCGGCTCCTTGAATAGTACAATATCTTTCATTCTATTCAATTCTGTAGAATTATAATAATCAGGTTCAGCATATAATTTAGCCAATAAATAATAAGGGTAAATCCTATTGGGCAAGAAATGCGTAGAACGTATATACCAATATTCAGCTTCTTCGTATTTGTGCTGCAATTGATAACACCTCCCTATCACATTAAGTATCATAGGATCACAACTTAATAATTCTGCTTCCTTTAGACATTCTATTGCCTCTTCATACCGTTTATTCCGATATAAACAAAAACCATATTTAAACAGGAAGCTTGCATTATTACCTAATAGAGGATATAGTTTTTCATACTCAATTAATGCCTGTCTACCATCATTTACCCAATAAATTTCACTCCTTCTCCAATGATTATAAGCTTCACTTTCATAGGGTTTATAATTCAAAAAGACTAAACTAGAAAATAGAAAAACATAAAGCCATAAAAATGCTTTATCATGTTTCGCTATAGCCGCCAGCAGTAACAACAAAAAAGAAGAAAAAAGCACCGGTAAATGAAGAGGGTATGAAGAAAAAGAAAAAATCATAAAAGAAATAATTCCACCACAAATACCATACCTTTTATTCTTTATGCCTATGTAAACACCATAAACACAAAAACCTATATAAAGAAACAGAACAGGAAGTCCATATTCTATTGCCATTTGGAAATATTCATTAAAAGCATATTTTACTACTCCAGCAACAAATTCTTCCTCTTCCGAGAACAGTTCACTTGAAAAATAGTCTTCTTGAGTAATTTTATATGTATGAGCGAAACTATTTGCCCCATAACCTAACAATGGTTTCTGCGCTATAGCCCGGCACTCAATTTTCCACATAAAAAGTCTTCCTAATGCCGAATCTTTCTTCAAAAAGAAAAGATATCCTCCTATACACAATAGTAAAATAAGAGCAACTAAGATTAGACAAAACACCTTATTTGGTCCCTTAAGCCATACATTTTTTAAAGATGAATAAAAACTATAATGCATTTCCAATACAAAAAGAGAGGAAAATATAGTAGAAATCCACGCTGAACGACTCATTCCACAAGGTAGTACTACAACAATAAGCAACAAAACAAAAATCAAGAAACAATAAGAATATAACTTTAAAAAGCTCTTATTCTTCTCTTTTCTCAATACCAATAATTCATTCAAACATAAAGGGCCTCCTAATGCCAGATAACCGCTATAGGGGGCGGGATTAAAGAATGTACCTGTTACTTTAAAAACAGAGTGGAATGATGGCAAATAGCCATATAATTGCAAAAGTCCCCAAATAGCCTCAATACTAATAGAAATTATAATTCCCCATATAATCACATTACCCAAAAAGTGGAAACAATCTTCCTTTCCCGAAAAATAAAAATAGAATATAAAAGCAATAAGAGATATCAAACTTGCAATAGCAACATAATTCCATTGCTCTATCAAATCTCCCCCAATTATCCCAGAAGGTAATATGTATTCTATACCTATTATCGGTAACAGACTTGTCAACAATACTATTTTCCCTACATTATTCATACTATCAAATCTCAAAATAATCAACAACAGTTCCTATTCCTTGGAAAAATATAAATCACACAATCAGTTTCATTCGTATCCCACAAATCTTTGTCTGTCATTCTCCACATAGAATACCTGCTCTTCCTTCCCGCGTGTCAAATTGCGCAGCCACAACAAGGCACCTTCAGGAATATTCCGATAGATTAATTCATTAGTAGTAGCAGTCTGTACTCCCAAAGAAATCCATCCCTTCACGCCAGACTGATAGAATAATTCATACACATTGCCCGGAGTGATAAAATTATCATCATTGCGAGGAACGAATAATATCTTTTTTATGACGCGAGCACGTTGCAGGTCAAATACGATGGAATCCTGCGGCCCTGATGAGTAATAGAATGTCAGCCAATCATCATCACACGCCTTGTCTATGTCGTGCGCGGGATTCTCATCCACCGGACCACCACCGTATATGGCTTTCGAAGGAAGATGTTCTTCACTGTCCACACTATCAAAGAATGCCAGTTCTGCAATTTCCGCCCTACAATCTGCTGTGGGATAGGCAGGAGGCGGTGGAGTGAAACGCACATAACGATAAGGGCGTGAAATCTTCGGATAATAATAATTGAGGTTAGTGCGAGGAGTATCGGTCAAGCAACAAAGCAACTCACTCGTACGGAAATACCGGTCATTACTCACTTCAATCTCAGCACCTGTCATGGTAGCCATATAACCATAAAGGTATTGTCTTAACGGGTATTTTCTCCTTATATGGGCAGTGACCGCCTTCGACATATCCGGTTCAAAATAGCGTACATTTCCGTCTACTACCATAAAAGGACATCCGGCAGGAGAACGCGTTCCGTTCTCAGAGGTCAAAGGTTGGAAAATAACGCCCGGTTCTATATTGTTCACCCGTGCTTTGCCGCGTCGTAATGGAACTGCATCCACTGTGACATATCCGGAAGGACTGAACATTCCCAGCAGAATACTATTTCCTTCTATATTGTCATCAACCTTTACCTTGAACTCATTCTCACCAAAGTATTCTGCCGTCACATCCTGATAAAAAGGTCCAAACAATGAAGCTGTCTTACTATCGTGCGCTTCAAAAGTATTCCTGTAGACTTTACCTTTCTTTCTGCCGTCCGTAGACCCACGTTTCACCACAAAGTCAGACGAATCCATATACCAGAACGGAATAAATCCTCCGTCCGAATCCTTCAGTACGTTCCACATATGGTCGTGTTGATTAGAAGGAGAATACCAATATTTATCTATATTTACCGGAAAGCCCAATGCCCGGAAAACGTATACAGCATGATCAGTTATTTCGCGACATGTACCTACCAGATATTCCGATAAGAAACGGGCACCTAAATGTGGCATGCGATATTCGGTAGTGAGGACAAATAAGTTAGTTCGCTTGAAGTGGCGTGCCAGTACATTCACAGCTTCCACCATATCATTACCGGTATACAACGAATCAAGAAGAGGTTTATAACGGTCATAATACATTTTCCGCCAATTGTCCAATGGCTCATCTCCTATACGATAGGGCAATACCCATTCACAAAAGTCGTCAAATGAATAATTCTTTGCCCACGGACATTCTTCCCAGACCTTGAAGGATTGTTCGATATTTTCTATCAAATAATCGGCAGACATGTATTCAATATCCGGACGTTTCGGCAATGTTCTGTAGTTAAAACCAATCCACTTGCGCTTCCATTCGCTATCAGGCAGATAACCTCCTATATTCAGTTCCACCGCGGCCTTCATCACCGCTTTCACACTATCCAGACGGTCATCTTCATAACCGCCATGCCCAGGCATATTTCTTATAAGAAAGCGGGCGGCTTCTAACTTCAAACTATCATTTTGGTAGTAGTTCAGCACTTTTTCCAGTTCTATCCTGTTTTTTCCGGCCTGTTCGAGTGCAAAATCCAAACGTTTATCTCCCGCACTTTCGCATGATACAAAAAACACAATTGACAGAGACCATATTATTGTCATCCGTACTCTATTCATAGTATTATAATTAAATTATTATAGTAGTTCTTCTCTTAATAATCTTTTTACTTGGAGACCTAATGCTACCATTAGACAGATGCAAATGTAGAGAGCTGAGGTTAATTAATAGCGGCATACAGACTTAATTGAGGATTAATAAACGGTTAATCCCATGTAAATACAGAATTCAAACTAATTTAACTGAAGTTTTACATGCAAAGTGATAAAGAATCCTCCTTCTTTCTTCATCCTCCGTGTCTCCGTGTTCAATCCTGTCATTTAAAAAAAGACTCTTACTATTTCTTTTCAAAAGCATTGCCCTTTCTTTACTTTTACATAGCACTTTGGTTATATGCATATTCTTTATTTTGCTATAACCACAACTGTGAAGCACGTACTTCATAACCGTGAAGCAGTAGTGCCACAATCGTGGAGCACGTGATCAACAATTGTAGAAAGCACTATAACATTGGCTATCAACAGAATAAACATAGGACATCAACATAAAAAACATAGGCTATTAATATAAGCAAACCATACTCTGAGCATCATCGCAAGGCGGGAATTCTCCCATCGAAATGGCACGAACGATTGTTATCCGCCACATTCGACGTATTTATGATGAAAAAAAGTCGAAAAGCGGGGGGGGTGCTGAAACAGTTTATTCATGTACAAAAACATGTAACAAACAGATTTACAGCAACATACTCCCATTTTGTATTAGTGTAGGTAACTCTACCTACACGCTAATTCTACTTGCTTCCACCACTGCTTATTGCCGATGAATAGGGCGATACAGAGCATAAGTGCAAGCGTGTAGGTAAAAGCGATCATAAACTTTCAGTAAAACCTGAGCAGGAAGTTTATAGGTACATTTCCCTAATTTCTTTCTCCAAAGAAGTAAAAACATAAATTATTTTCCGTTTACCGTCTGATAAAAAGCAAAGGCAGACACCCAACAGCATAGCAAACAATATCCCACCATGAAAATGACGTACCCAATACTACCCTTGCCAGCGTACAATTTTGCAACCCCAATAAAGTAACCAATTGCAGATACTGTAACGTTTCAATACAACAAGCAAACAGGAATATCCATAGTGGCAGCCATCGCAATGGGCGGGTAATAAACATACGCACAAAGCAATATATGAGTATTACCACCAATACATCTCCCATATAGGGACGTATGAATGCGTCACGCACAAAAAGGGCTATTAATGTTTCGACCACAAACAACCCTGCAAAACAAATTGCATAAAACCAACGGCTACCAATAAATGTATCATTTCTATTATCCATAAATCGCTTTTATTACATATTTGGAAAATTAAAATCTATTATAAATGGGAAACTTCAAAATCTCAGCAACAACAATATCGGATTATCATCTTCTGATAAATTAATTAATGTCTCACGAGTTTCATTTCTTAAACTCATAATATATAATAATCGGATTTGAATCTTCCGTCAAGGTCTGCAATTTATCGGCCCCTTCTATACGAGGATTTATTCCGCCTTTCTTCATATTTTCTAAAAAGATATCCTTGGTGAAACCGTCATTCATGCCGATGCAATATACCCGGTTCTCATCAAATGAATAAAGATTGGGAATTAACAATGTACCTGCTTTATCCGTATAAAGCAAATCGTCAGTTATACCTGACATAACATAAGCTTTATTCTCTTCTTTCTTATAAAGAATGGAATAACCATAGTGGCCTACATGATAGCCGAAATGAATATATTTAGCGGTTTCCCAATAATCAAATACATTATATATCTTACCGCTTTTCATCAATCTATCGTATATTTTTGACACTCTTGCAGATTTCGACATATCATTCTCTGCTATCAAAGTTTCCAAATATTCCTTTGTCACAAGCTTTTTACTTTGCAAAGTAATATACGGTTTTATTCCTTTGGGAGTTATTTCAAATATTGTATCCATGAAGATCTGCATAAATTTGGGATTTCCGGTAGGACCGGAGATAAAAGTATGTTGATTAGTGCTGAATAGTTCATTCCAACCTTTATTATACTGAGAAGCCTCAAATTGAAAAGAAATTCTTTTCCCATTAGTAACGTCTACTTTACTCAAAAGAAATCGTTTCCCGGATTTATCAAATGTATACAGATTCGTATACAACGCATTCTTAAAAGGTTGAATAAAAGTAGATCTTGTTCCTTTATTTTCCAATTTAAACGAACTTTCAAAAGTTCCATTACCACTATACTTCAATACATTCTGAGTTTGGGAGTCCAGTACATATATTTTCTTATTTTCCCTGTCGATACTTATATCATCCGGATCAATGTATTCACCGGGTCCTTTCCCCTGACGCCCTATCATCTTTATAAATTTGCCTTGCTTATTAAACAGAAAAAGACCTCTGCCTTTTTCCAATACATACAAATTATTATCACAGACTTCTAACTTATCAACTTTTCCTAATAATGATTCATCCGTATCTTCCAATACAATGATTCCCGCCTTGCTGAATAAAGAAGAATAAGTCATCTTCTCCAACTTCTCAGCACGATCTAAATTAATCACATAGCCATTTTCCTTTGCTAAGCTGCTATTCTCTTCACCAGGAACAGTCAATAATCCCAGCATTAATGCCATTAACATTGTCAGTATTCTCATTGTATGTTACATTTTCTTTCTCTTACATTACCAATTACAAAAATAATCATCAAAACAAGATAGTAAAAGGAATAGTCACTATACTTAGTAAACTTCAATAATATATTTTCTACAGATGGATACAAAACGCTCCTCTCTCCTTCAAAGCTATACAAGGAATAGCTAAACGGTAACAATCATTTTTAAGGATATCGCTACGATAGTCTGAGAGAGAAACATCCAAAACAACGGTTCGGATGCGGAACAAAGAAGTCAATTCTTCAATACGACCATTGTAGCCTTTGGAAATATATAAATAATCGATCTGTAAAGGGTGCTTTGAAATCTTATTTTTCCAGCGGGCATCATGGAGCAGGCAAACCCGCCTGCCCGCATAGGAAACAATGTGATTATGAAAAGCCAGACCGGAAGTAGAATAATCAGCAGGCAAAGCATTGGGAATAGAGAGATGCTGACGATTCCAATAAGGTACGAGTGCACGGTGCAAACGGAAAGTATCCGGCACACTATCAGCATAAGCCAACCAGGATTCTCCACTATTAGCAACGCAATGGACGGCAGGACAGCCACGGACATTATAAAAAGCAATGCCGCGCTGAGGAGAAGACAGGCTGACGGAAATCGTATGATAAGTGATCAGCAACAACAGGCAGCAAAGCGGAAAGGATATGCTGCGAGCAGTTCGGATAGCCAAACTCCGAAACAAAAACAATAGAAAAAGATAAAACAGCATAATCTCCCAATGATCTATCCAAAGCCGATCTATAGAGGACATTGGCAGTTCTTCTATCCAGCAGAGAACTTTGTTCTGAGCACTTAGCAGAGCATCGACCCCTAAAGCACAGCCAGATTGAAGGAAAGAAAAAGGAGTCAGGACAAGCATAAGAACCGCAGAATACAAAATCAACGTCACCATAGGAATCACCCATAAATTTGTCAGCAGAAAATGAGTAGAGAAACGGGAGAAATAGAATATAACTAAAGGAGCCGTACCAATTTGCGCAGCAACGGAAACCGTCAGCAATCCCCAAACATAACGAGGAATGCAACGCCTGACAGAGAGCAGGCTGTAAAGTTTGGGCTGTATCAACAAAATAGAAACTACCGCTACAAAAGACAATTGAAACCCCACATCAAAAAGCCAAAGTGGATTATAAAGTAACATTAGAAAGGCAGTAGCCGCCAGTGTATTCAACGATAACAATTTCTCAGATTGTAAACGGGATACAACCAGCAGAGAGAACATGATTACGGATCGTACCACAGAAGAAGATAATCCCGTAAGAAAAGCGAATGCCCACAAAAAGAGAATAACCAGAAAAAATCCCAAGGGTTTAAAAGCCGCCCACCGCTTCCACAAAAAGGAGAAGAAAAACAAAAATAAAGTAGAAAGCAAGCCTATATGAAGTCCTGAAAGTGCCAGTACATGACTGGCGCCGGCAATTGAATAAGTTTCCCGCATATCCTCGCTCAAATTCTCCTTATCTCCCACCGTAAGAGCCGAAAGTACTGCAAGATTATCTCCCTGAAAACCTAAACGATGATATAGTTCCACCACTTTTTCCCGATAGTCCAAAGCTATTTGCCGAAGAGAACGAGAAGTATCATGACCTATTATCCGCCAATGTCCGGCAGAGATATACGCTGTGCCGGTACCAACTTTACGAGTAAGATAACGTACATAATCAAATTCGTCAGGATTCCCATTATTGACAGGAGGGGTAATACGGGTATGTACCCATAATCTATCTCCCCTCTTTAATGCAACAGTAGCGGAATTTCTCGGAAAATAGAATAAAAATGTACGTCCATATTCACTTTTCTGCAAATCCGCATCATTCACTTTTCCCTCTAATTGGACATGACATAACACGCTTCGTTCTTTCATTTCCGGTTTTTCCAGAAGAATCACCTGATAGACTGCCGCCTCATCGGAAAAAGGAAAATCCGTACGATGCAAATATTCTTCCGTCATACCGGCGCCTAATCCGAAACAACAGAGAAAGACGGAAACTCCATACAGCCAATGAATACGATATTTATCAGAAAGGAAATAAGTCAGAAACAGTAACATGAAACCTGCCAGACAAATCCAAACAGGAAAAAGATTGGAAACCGGACAGGATGCCTCTGCCGGAATATTTAAGGAAAGTTCCGCCCGCTGCCGGAAGAAATGCGCATCTCCACATACAATACCGCCTGCAAACGGCATCAGAAGTCGTAGAAACGGATGTCGTTGCAGGCTGTTAATTATCAATGGAGGAAGAATTAGAGATCCTTCAGCGAATGTATCATACCTTCAGGATCAGGAGCTGCAAACACGGCACTACCTGCAACCAATGCATCTGCACCGGCAGCTATCAGGCGGGCACCTGTCTCCAAATTCACACCACCATCCACTTCTATCAATGCTTTCGAACCGGTACTGTCTATCAAAGCACGCAATTCCCGTACTTTTTCAACTGTATGTTCTATAAATTTTTGTCCGCCAAAACCAGGATTCACACTCATCAGCAACACCATATATACATCCTGAATAATATCTTTCAACATTGCCACAGGGGTAGCCGGATTCAGTGTAACGGCGGGCTGCATACCCGCTTCACGTATTTGTTGAACCACCCGATGCAAATGCGGGCAAGCTTCGAAATGCACATTCATGGTGTGCGCACCCAATGCTTTCACCTCATTAATGAATTTCTCAGGTTGTACAATCATCAGATGTACATCCAAAGGCTTCTCGGCAAGCTTTGCCACATACTTCAATACCGGAAAACCGAAAGATATGTTGGGAACAAACACGCCGTCCATTATATCGACGTGTACCCAGTCGGCTTCACTACCGTTAATCATTTCAATATCATTTGCCAGGTATGCAAAGTTGGCAGACAATATGGAAGGGGATATTATAGGTTTCATAACAGTTACATTCTAATAGGTTACACGAATTTACAACAGACAAATGTACAAAAAGATTTCGGATAAACGCTTAATGCACCCGACATTCTCCGGTCAGTTTAAATCCGCGCAACAACTCATCCGTTTTCAGGCGTTTCTTGCCGGGAAGCTGCAAAGCACGCACACCAATCCAACCGTCTGTACCGGCTATGCGAATATACGTCTTACCATCGGTCTGCAAAGTTCCGGGAGCGGATTCATGCGGATGCTCTATCTTCTCTGTTTCAAAGATTTTCAGAACCACCGTCGTTCCGTCGGGCTGTACCAATTCTGTCCACGCAGCCGGATAGGGAGACAAACCACGGATAAAATCATAAATCCGCTTGACAGGCTGGTTCCAGTCGATGCGACAAGTATCCTTGAATATTTTGGGAGCCGAACGCAGTTCGCCCACTACAGCCATTTCTTCCTGCGGAACGGATTTCACCGTATCTGCAAGAATGGCATCCACAGTCTCCGTAACCAGACGTCCACCAAGCATCATCAACTTATCGTGTACAATACCTACATTGTCCGTATCCGCAATCGGCACACGAACCTGTTGGATGACCTCTCCCGTATCTATCTCATGTTTCAGGAAAAAAGTCGTGATGCCCGTTTCCGTATCACCGTTAATCACCGCCCAATTGATAGGTGCAGCTCCACGATACTGCGGCAGCAACGACGCATGCAGATTGAAAGTTCCCAGACGCGGCATATTCCAAACCACTTCCGGCAACATTCTGAAAGCAACCACAATCTGCAAATCGGCATTCCAGGCACGCAAAGCCTCGACAAACGCTTCATCTTTCAATCTTTCCGGCTGGAGAAGCGGCAGGTCATGCTCCAGCGCATACTGTTTTACCGGAGAGAATTGCACCTTATGTCCACGTCCAGCCGGCTTGTCGGGCATCGTGATTACCCCTACTATATTATATCCGCCTTCAACGAGGCAGCGCAAGGGCTCCACCGCAAATTCAGGAGTCCCCATATATACAATCCGTAAATCTTCTTTCTTCATAATCATCTCTTTTAATCTTCCGAGAAATGTACCAATACCTGACGGTACGAGTTAAATATCTTTGATTTGGATACGAAACCGAGATACTTGCCTTCTCCGTCCACCACCGGCAGATTCCATGCTTTCGTATCGTCAAAAGTGCGCATCACCTGCTCCATGCTGTCCGTATCATAAAGGCGCGCCGGAGCGGAAGTCATCAGTTTGCCTACCGTAAAACGATGATACAGTTCCTGCCGGAACATGATATTGCGTATGTCGTCCAGCAGGACAATACCAATCAGCTTGCCCTCATTGTCCGTCACCGGAAATATGTTGCGGTGTGAGGCGGAGATGGCTTTCACCAACTCGGCAAGGTCCATTTCCGGGTGTACTGCGACAAAGTCTTTCTCTACCACATTCTCCACTTTCATCAGCGTCAACACCGCTTTATCCTTATGGTGTGTCAGCAACTCACCTTTCTTTGCCAGACGCATGGAGTAGATACTGTGCGGTTCGAAAACGATAATCGTCAGATAAGAGCTGACCGCGACTATCATCAACGGCAAGAACAAGTCGTACCCTCCCGTAAGCTCGGCAATCAGGAACACTCCCGTAAGCGGAGCGTGCATAACACCGCTCATTACTCCCGCCATGCCCAGCAAGGCAAAGTTCTTTTCGGGCAGGTAGGCAGTCATCTCAAAATCATTGCTGAAATGGGAAAAAACAAATCCGGCGATACACCCCAAATACAGAGAAGGCGCAAAAATACCACCGCAACCACCACCGCCATTCGTTGCGCTCGAAGCGAAAACCTTAAACAGGATTATCAATATCAGATACAGCAGCAGCAAGTGGCTGTGTCCGTAGAAGAAAGAGTTATTCATCACCGTATCCCACTCAACATTACTTGTACCGTTGAGCAGTAATTCTATCGTATCGTACCCTTCACCGTAAAGCGGCGGGAAAAGGAATATCAGAATACTCAACATAGCGCCGCCCACCAGCAGTTTCTTATAAGGCAGTTTCAGTTTACCGAACATTCCTTCCACCGAATTCATGGCACGGGTAAAGTAGAGCGAAACCAATCCGCAGAAAATACCCAGCA
>ENA-UAIO01000593-UAIO01000593.1-human-gut-metagenome-genome-assembly--contig:-NODE-593-length-11920-cov-7.415761_pt1 | contig 11920 bp, 10 predicted proteins | sample MGYA00244415_ERZ654381 | MGnify/ENA primary metagenome ERZ654381 (study PRJEB26926, sample SAMN06165095) | human gut metagenome | biome: ENVO:00009003; feature: ENVO:2100002; material: ENVO:00002003...
GTGATCCGGTGAGCACAGCCTTGTCTGCAGGCAGATATTTCATGGTCTCAGGGAAATTGCAGCAGACCTTTTTGGCACCCTTTATGGCGATTTTATTGGCAAGTCCCGGGGTGATATCCGACTCGTGGATGATGGCAGGCACATGGCAGTGCTTTGCGGCAAGCACGACAGGTACGGAAACGAAGCCACCCTTAGAAAATACTACATCAGGCTTGAGTTTTTTCATGAGGTTTACAGCCTGACCGTAGCCCTTTAACACGCGGAACGGGTCTGTAAAGTTCTTCCAGTCAAAGTATCGGCGCAGCTTTCCTGATGAAATGCCGTGGTAAGGAATCTTTTGGGCCTCGATCAGTCCCTTCTCCATTCCGTTTACTGAACCAATGTATTCGATATCGTACCCTGCCTCCTTAAGTGCCGGCATAAGAGCGATATTTGGAGTGACATGACCTGCAGTACCGCCGCCTGTCATAACTATTTTCTTCATATATATGTATCCTTTCTTGCATTCCTGTTTGTCTCATATTTATATTATACTCAACACAATAAAAGTCAATACCAAGTTACCGGTGAAAGTTTGCCCTGCAATACCAAACAAATGTCGAAACTTGCGACCGATAGGAACTGTTAAGTTCAAGTGAATTGGTTATAATAATCAATAGTACATCATCCTGCGTTATAGGTTAAGTTAAATTTTGAATGATGTATCGGAAAAAGAATAGTAGGGAGGACACATTAATATGGAATTATCAATGGACAATATGGACATCGTGGCAGGAGGCATACTTGCGATAATGCTTGCACTTTTCATGCTGACAGTCATTGTGACCTTGTTCGCACTCTCACACAGGATAAAACTTTTGAGCAACGAGATTTATAAAATAGAAAAACAGGTGAGCGACTACATAGACGAGCTGTTGAGAAGCGAAAGCGACAAGCTGGAGATAGAGCATAAGGCACATCAGAATGGAGTGATTTCTTCGGTGCTTCAGGAGATTTTTCCATGAAATTTGACAAAATGCTATTACTGTGATATTATACCGATTGTAACAAAGTTGTAACAAATGCAACATAGGTGTAATAAACTTAACAAAAACAACATATACTACACCATATGGAGGATTATATGAAGCTAAACAAAAAAGTAATCGAGAGCATTACGGTCTGTGGATTGTGCGCTATGCTGACGGTTACCGCGGTTACTAACAGCGGACGCTCTGAGGTCAAAGCAGAGGATAAGGTGCTAGCAAACACTGGTTTAGAGCATACTGGTTATAATAGTTATGCCGGCGTAGCAGCGACTCTTTTTGATTATGAGAAGAGCCTCACAGCAGAGAATGCTGTTACAGTAGAAAAAGAAAATGTTGAGATGGTGGCAGCAGCACAGGAGGCACAGCCACAGCTCACACAGGAGCAGCAGGAATGGCAGACAAAGCTTATGCCAAACGTTGAAGAATCACTCAACGTAAGAGCACAGGCCAATGAACAGTCAGATATTGTTGGAAAATTATATAAAGGAAGTGTGGCAGACATCGTAGAAAACGATGGCACATGGGCTCACATCAAGTCAGGAAATGTAGACGGATACGTTAATGTTTCTTACTGTGTGACCGGAACTGACGCACTAAGCTATGCTTACGACACATGCGGAGAAATCGCCACAGTAAATACAGACGGACTTCGTGTGAGAGAGGCAGCAGATACAAACAGCAAGGCCTTAGAGGTAGCTGACCAGGGCAAGACCTATCAGGTGGACCGCGCAGCACAGGCACAGGATGGCTGGATTGCAGTAGTAAGCGATTCACAGACAGGATATATCGCAGCAGATTATGCGACACGTTCCCTCAACACAAGAGTGGGTATCACAATTGAAGAGGAACAGGCTCAGATAGCTGCACAGAAAGAGGCAGAGAGAAAGGCCGCAGAAGAAAAGGCAGCCGCAGAGGCAGCCAAAGCAGCACAGAAAAATACATCAGAAAATACTTCATCAAAGAAGGCTGAGACCACACAGGGCGAGGCGGTAAGTGCAGGAGCAGATGACCTGACACTTCTTGCTGCAATCATCGAGTGCGAGGCAGGCGGAGAGAGTTATGAATGTCAGCTTGCAGTAGGAGCGGCAGTCATCAACAGAGTAAAGAGCAGCTCATATCCAAACAGCATCTCAGGTGTTATTTACCAGAAAGGCCAGTTTGGACCGGCATCATCAGGAAAGCTCGCAAGAAAGCTTAGCGGACGCATTTCTTCTTCATGCTACAGTGCAGCACAGGAGGCAATGTCCGGAGTGGACAACACAGGAGGATGTACATCCTTCAATGACCACGGCTCAGGAATATCAATCGGAAATATGAAGTTCAGATAATATACGGCCGATATAAAGAAATAACAAAGAGGCTGCAAATCAACAAAGCTTGTTGGTTTGCAGCCTCTTTAATTATTTGTACGGCGTGGTTTTACAGTCAGAGCGTCAATGCTTCAAACCTCTTGCAACATACCACAAAATAGAGTAAAATGACATCATTATAGCAACCTACAGATATAAATTATAGCAACCTGCATCTATAAACGATGCAAATAAAACCCAGGAGGCAAGAGCAATGCAGTTAAAGGGACGAAACTTTTTAAAACTTATGGATTACACTCCGGAAGAGATTACTTATCTGATTGACCTCTCACAGGAGCTGAAGGAAAAGAAGAAAAAAGGCATCAGACATGATGACCTCACAGGCAAGAATATAGCGCTGATTTTTGAAAAGACCAGTACCAGAACTCGCTGCTCTTTTGAGGTAGCGGCACATGACCTTGGAATGCATGTCACATACCTTGACCCGAGCGGTTCACAGATAGGCAAAAAGGAGAGCATCGCCGATACAGCGCGCGTGCTCGGCAGAATGTTTGACGGAATCGAGTACCGTGGATACGGACAGGAAATCGTGGAGGAGCTGGCTAAATACGCAGGCGTACCGGTATGGAACGGTCTGACAAATGAGTTCCACCCGACACAGATGATAGCAGATATGCTTACAATCCGTGAGCACCTCGGCAGACTCAAGGGCGTGAAATTTGTATACATGGGAGATGCAAGATACAACATGGGCAATTCACTCATGGTCACATGTGCAAAGCTTGGCATGGACTTCGTGGCATGCACAAACAAGAAATATTTCCCAAATGATGAGCTTGTAAAATACTGTAAGGACGTTGCAGAAACAACCGGCGCATCAATCACACTCACAGAGGATGTGGCAGAGGGCACAAAGGACGCAGATGTCATTTACACAGATGTGTGGGTATCAATGGGCGAGCCGGAAGATGTATGGGCAGAGCGAATTAACGACTTAAAGCCATATCAGGTAAATGCAAAAGCATTTGAAAATGCAAAGGATAGCGCAATCTTTATGCACTGTCTGCCTGCATTCCATGATTTAAAGACCACTATCGGCAAGCAGGTCTATGAGAAGTTTGGACTGAGCGAGCTTGAGGTGACAGACGAGGTATTTGAGTCAGAGCGCTCAGTGGTATTTGATGAGGCAGAGAACCGTATGCACTCAATCAAGGCTATCATGCGTGCAACACTTGCTGACTAGTACGGCAAGCAATGACCGCAACAAAAGATTGACGGAAAGCTAAGGAATAAAGTATGAAGGAAGAAATACTTAGGCTTCTACGCAGCGCTGACGGCTATATTTCAGGGCAGGAGCTATGCAACCGGTTCGGAGTATCGCGCACAGCCGTGTGGAAGGCCATAAACCAGCTAAAGGAAGCCGGATATGAGATAGAGGCACAACAGAATAAGGGCTACAAGCTCATGGCAGCGCCGGATCTGATGACAGAGGCGGAGATAAAAAGCCTCATGCACACAGACTGGGTGGCAAAGGAAGTACTGTATTTTGATACAATAGACTCCACCAACATCAAGGCTCAGGAGCTTGCCGAAAAAGGCTATCCGAGCGGCACCTTAGTCGTAGCGGACAAGCAGGAGTCAGGCAAGGGGCGCCGCGGCCGCAGCTGGGTATCGCCGTCCGGCACAGGTATTTTCATGACACTTATGATAAAGCCTGATATCAATCCCAACAATGCATCCATGCTCACGCTTGTGGCAGCGCTTGCTGTCGCAAAGGCAATAACAAGCGTTACCGGCGAGAAAGCCATGATAAAGTGGCCGAACGACATTGTGGTAAACAGCAAAAAGGTGTGCGGCATACTCACAGAGATGAATGCGCAGTTTGACTACATCAACCATATTGTTGTAGGTATCGGTATCAACGTGCACAATGAGAGCTTTCCGGAGGAAATCAGTCAGATGGCGAGCTCACTCATGATAGAAGCAGGTGGCAAAAGATTTCACCGTGCGCAGATAATCGCAGAGACCATGTCATACTTTGAGCAGTATTATGACACATTTTTAAAGACGCAGGACCTTTCAGCCCTCGTCAGGGAGTATGATGAGCTGTTGGTCAACAGGAACAAATCAGTAAGGGTACTGGATCCGAAGGAGCCGTTTGACGGAAAAGCGATGGGCATCACGCCTAAGGGAGAGCTGATCGTGGACACATGGGAATCGCGTAAGCTGGTTTCAAGCGGAGAAGTATCAGTGAGAGGAATATACGGATATGTCTAAAGAGGTAGTACTTTGCGTGTCAAACGCATATCAGAAAAAATATTATCTGAACGAGAATTTTAACGGACTTCCACAGACAATAAGGGACGAGCTCAAAATCATGTGCGTCCTGTATACAGAGGATGTGGGAGGCATACTGGAGCTGGTGTTTGATGAGGACGGAAACCTCGATTTCAGAACATCCTGCAAGGAAAATGACTTTTTTTATGATGAGATAGGAAGCGTGCTAAAGATAAAGCAGTACCGCAACGAGCGAAGAGAACTGCTCGAGTCGATAGAGACGTATTATCGCATAGTATTTTTGGGAGAAGGACTCGAGGAGGAATAACAGATGATCTTAGCACTGGACGTAGGAAATACAAACATAACATGCGGCGTGTTTGATGGTGACAGGATAAAAGCGAGCTTTAGAATTACAACTAAAATGCCACGTACATCGGATGAATATGGCATGCTTTTGAGCACTCTGCTTGAAAGAAATCGGGTAGGCATGGACGACATACATGATGCAATCATCTGCTCCGTCGTACCGAATATCATGCATTCACTGCAGAATGGCCTTATAAAATACTTCAATATCAGGCCAATAATCGTGGAGGCGGGCATCAAAACAGGCATCCGTATCGCCACACCAAATCCGCAGCAAATTGGCGCAGACCGTATAGTAGACGCCGTAGCTGCATATGAATTATATGGAGGACCTGTTTTGGTCATAGATTTTGGCACAGCAACAACCTACGATATGGTCGATGAAAACGGTACCTTCATGGGAGGAATCACAGCACCGGGCATACGTATCTCAGCCAAGGCACTCTGGGAGGATGCGGCAAAGCTTCCTGAGATAGAGATTAAAAAGCCTGAAAATATCCTCGGAAAGGACACTATCACCAGCATGCAGGCGGGACTTGTGTATGGACAGATAGGACAGACAGAGTATATCATCAACAAGGTAAAGGAAGAAACAGGCATGTACGATGCAAAGGTTGTAGTGACCGGCGGACTCGGCAGAATAATATCCAATGAGACAGAAAACGTGGATGTATACGATCCGGATCTGACATTAAAGGGCATAAACCTCGTGTATCGCAAGCAGAACCGCAAGGGAGTGAAGTAATAGTATGGATATTCATCAGATACGAAAGCTTCAGATAGGAAGTGTGACACTCCCAAACAACCTGATACTGGGACCTATGGCAGGCGTGACAGACCTGCCATTTCGCTTATTGTGCAAGGAGCAGGGAGCCGGCCTTTTATGTATGGAAATGGTCAGCGCCAAGGCAATTTTGTACAAAAACAAAAATACAGAGTCGCTTCTTTCGATAGATGAAAGAGAAAAGCCTGTTTCACTCCAGATGTTTGGCTCAGACCCGCAGATAATGGCTCAGATAGCAAAGCAGATAGAGGAAAGACCGTTTGACATACTGGATATCAACATGGGCTGTCCGGTGCCCAAAATCGTAAACAACGGTGAGGGCTCAGCACTCATGAAAAATCCGATTCTTGCAGGTCAGATTATAGAGAGCATAGTAAAAGCGATAGATAAGCCGGTCACCGTAAAAATACGAAAGGGCTTCGATGATGAGCATGTCAACGCAGTAGAGCTGGCGCATGTAGCTGAAGAAAGCGGCGCAAGCGCAGTCGCAGTGCACGGCAGGACCAGAGAGCAGTACTACTCCGGTAAAGCCGACTGGGACATCATAAGGCAGGTAAAAGAGGCTGTCTCAATACCGGTCATAGGAAACGGAGACCTGCTTTGCGCAGAGGATGTTATAAAAATGCAGGAGCAGACAGGCTGCGACGGATTTATGATAGCCAGGGGAGCACAGGGCAATCCGTGGATTTTCTCACAGATACTGCATTACTTTGAGACCGGCGAGCATCAGGAAAAGCCATCCTTTGAGGAAGTACGCCGGATGATACTGCGCCATGCACGCATGATGATAGAGTTCAAGGGCGAGTACACGGGAATACACGAGATGAGAAAGCACACAGCGTGGTATACGGCAGGATATCCGCATTCATCAAGGCTGCGCGCGGCGGTGAATACGGTGGAGAGCTTAGAACAGCTTGAGGAGCTTTTGTATAAGTAGAAGCTTCGAAATTGAAATCGGTCAAATCCTTGACAGCGTGGGGATTTTCAATTATAATACACGCGTTAAAATAGGCTTTAAATTTAGTATGTGAAACTTCCCACATTCAGTTTATCGAAGTTACCGGCATAGCATACAGGATATTCCTCAGAAAAATATGAAGTTAGCCACGGGTGCGAATCGCGGATAGAGGGTTTTTCTTTGCTGCCGGGTTTCCGTTACCGGGTGTTATGGGACTCCGTGGCAGTTCATATTTTTCTTCGGAACATACTGTATACTTTCCGGTATTGAAGACCTTGGTGTGGGAAGTTAATATACTAAATGAGTACAATAAATATCAAAAATAAAAAAAGAAGATAGAAGGGTAAGAATCATGGATAACAAGAAAAATATTCTGACATATGCAGGTCTTAAGAAGCTCGAGGATGAGCTTGAGCATTTAAAGGTTGTTAAACGTAAAGAGGTTTCCCAGAAGATCAAGGAGGCTCGTGAGCAGGGTGATTTATCTGAGAATGCTGAGTATGATGCAGCTAAGGATGAGCAGCGCGATATCGAGGCTCGTATTGAGGAAATCGAGAAAATCCTTAAAAATGCAGAGGTTGTTGTTGAGGAGGAGGTTGACCTTGACAAGATTTCTATCGGATGTAAGATCCGCATCTTAGATTGTGAGTTTGATGAGGAGCTTGAGTACAAAATCGTTGGTTCAACAGAGGCAAACAGCTTAAAGGGCAAGATTTCAAACGAGTCACCTGTAGGTAAAGCTCTTCTTGGAAAGAAAGTCGGAGATACTGTAACTGTTGAGACTCAGGTAGGAGAGCTCACATACAAGGTACTCGAGATCCAGAGAGCAGAAGAGAACTAAAAGAGGTAAAAAATGGCAAATCAGAATAATAACAAGGGTGGACAGCAGCAGGATGTAAATCAGCTCCTTAAGGTCCGCCGTGAAAAATTACAGAATTTACAGGAAGCAGGAAAGGATCCCTTCCAGATTACAAAGTACAATGTCACTCATCACAGCAGCGATGTAAAGGAGCTTTACAATGCTCATGAGGCTGAGATTCTCGGTGACAGAAAGGCTCCGGATGTTGAGGGCTTGGATGACGCTGCAAAGAGAGAGGTAATCAACAACGATTACAACGAGAGAAGAGAAATCATGGATGCAAAGCCAATCGAGGTAAGCATCGCAGGACGTATGATGTTCAAGCGTGTCATGGGTAAGGCTTCTTTCTGCAATATTCAGGACTTAAAGGGTAATATCCAGGTATATGTGGCAAGGGACAATATCGGAGAAGACTCATACGCAGACTTCAAGAAATCAGACATCGGTGATATCTACGGTGTAAAGGGCTTCGCCTTCAGAACAAAGACAGGCGAAATCTCAATCCATGCAGAGGAGATAACACTCCTTTCAAAGTCACTCCAGATACTCCCGGAGAAGTTCCATGGACTGACAGACACAGACACCAGATATCGTCAGAGATATGTAGACCTTATCATGAATCAGGAGAGCAAAGAGGTATTTATCAAGCGCTCACAGATACTCAAGGAAATCCGTAACTTCCTTGCAGGTCGTGATTTCATGGAGGTTGAGACACCTATGCTTGTCTCAAACGCAGGTGGTGCCGCAGCAAGACCATTCGAGACACACTACAACGCATTGAACGAGGATGTAAAGCTTCGTATTTCCCTTGAGCTTTACTTAAAGAGACTCATCGTTGGAGGACTTGAGCGAGTATACGAGATCGGACGAGTTTTCCGTAACGAGGGCGTAGACACACGTCACAACCCTGAGTTCACACTTATGGAGCTTTATCAGGCATATACAGACTACGAGGGCATGATGGAGCTGACAGAGTCAATGTTCCGTTACCTCGCTGAGAAGGTATGCGGTTCGACAAAAATCTCATACAACGGCGTGGAGATTGACCTTGGAAAGCCATTCGCAAGAATGACAATGATAGACGCAATCAAGAAATACGCAGGCGTAGACTTCGACCAGGTACCTGATGATGCAGCCGCAAAGAAGCTTGCAGACGAGCATCATATCGAGTATGAGGAGCGTCACAAGAAGGGTGACATCGTAAACCTCTTCTTCGAGGAGTACTGCGAGAAAGAGCTTATCCAGCCAACCTTTATCATGGATCACCCAATCGAGATATCGCCTCTCACCAAAAAGAAACCAAGCGACCCTACAAAGGTAGAGCGTTTTGAGCTGTTCTGTAATACATGGGAGATGTGTAACGCATACTCAGAGCTCAACGACCCAATCGACCAGCGTGAGCGTTTCGCAGCACAGGATGCCAACGCAGCAGCAGGCGATGACGAGGCAGAGCACACAGATGAGGACTTCCTCAACGCACTTGAAATCGGTATGCCGCCAACAGGTGGAATTGGATACGGAATCGACCGTCTTGTAATGCTTCTGACAGATAGCCAGGCAATCAGGGACGTATTATTGTTCCCGACAATGAAATCCTTAGATGGTGTAAATAAGAAAAATGATGTAAATAATACAGCTTCTGAAGCACCTGAAAAAAATGTAAAAACTGAGTCTGAAAAGATTGATTTTTCTAAAGTAAAGATTGAGCCTTTGTTTGAGGAAATGGTAGACTTTGATACATTCAGCAAGTCAGATTTCCGTGCAGTAAAGGTTAAAGAGTGTGTTGCAGTACCGAAGTCAAAGAAACTGTTACAGTTTACTCTTGATGACGGAACAGGCACAGACAGAACCATTTTAAGCGGTATTCATAGCTTTTATGAGCCGGAGGAACTGGTTGGAAAGACTCTTATCGCTATCACAAATCTTCCACCGAGAGCGATGATGGGCATTGACTCTTGCGGTATGCTCCTCAGTGCTATTCATGAAGAAGAAGGCGAAGAAAAGCTTCATCTTCTGATGGTAGATGACCACATTCCGGCAGGTGCAAAGCTCTATTAAGATGATGTAAAGATGTACCGTTTTACCAAATAGACGGGACGTACTTCATTTGATAAAAAACTAAAAAAACAGCGATTTACATCAAACTTACATCAATTGATGCAGAAATCGGTGCAAGCAAGAAAAAATCGCATAATTAGTACAAAGAGTGGGCAATTCCAATCGGGATTGCCCATTTTTAAAACAAACAGAAATACAAATCGGAAGTTTTAAAGGAGGAATACCATGGGATTATTTGGTAAAAGCAAAAAAGAACGAGAAACAGAATACATGAGCAGATTAGATGTTCCATCGTGTTTAAATGAAGATTTTGAATTGATTATTGATGATATATTTACAATTATGGGAGTTGGAACAGTTGCCACAGGAAACATATTAACAGGGATGTGCAGAGAAGGGGAAAATGCATGTATTTATAAAGCAAATGGAGATATCTTAGAAACCAGAATTACTACTGTCGATGTACATACAAAAGAACGAAAAGCAAATGGTTGTGGATATAAAACAGAGCATGTTGGACTTGGGTTACGAGGAATTTCCAAGGAACAATTAGAAAAGGGTGATAAAGTACTTGTAAAGAATGCCAATATGTATGGAATGTAATTACAAATTCAAGTTTGTCAATTTGCCCTTTGAGAGAGGAGAAATCCTTTTCTCAAAGGGCTTTTTCTATTTATACGGATATTCGCAAACTACAAGATAAATCTAAAACTTCATATACTCTAAGCACAAGGAGGTTGAGGTTTGGCTATGAATAACAGTTTAGCAGAAGTACGCCCGGAACTTGTTCCTGAGTGGTCAGAGAAGAACTTACCGCTTAAACCTGATGAGATTACTTTCGGTTCAAATAAAAAAGTATGGTGGAGAGGTGCTTGCGGTCACGAATGGCAGACAAGCGTTAAGGCTCGTTCTAATGGAGAAAAATGCCCGATATGTTCCGGTGCGAGAGTGATTGCAGGGATTAACGATTTGGCGACATTAGAGCCGCTACTGGTAAAGCAGTGGTCGAAAAAGAATAAGATAAAACCGACAGAAGTTTCTATTGGTTCTCATAAGAAAGTGATATGGAGATGTGAAAAGGGACACGAATGGGAAGTTGCCGTTAAGAGCAGGACAATAAATAAAACGGGTTGCCCGTACTGCTCCCATAATAAAGTGTTGGCAGGCTTTAATGACCTTGCAACACTTCTGCCGGATATAGCAGCCGAGTGGTCGGACAGAAATTGTCCGACACTTCCAACTCAGGTTACGGTCTTTGCCAATCGTAAGGCTTGGTGGAAGTGTAAGGACTGTGGCAGAGAGTGGAACACCCTTATTTCTACCCGTTCCGGTGGGAGTAAATGCCCGTATTGCAGTGGGTACATATTCCTGAAAGGGTTTAACGATTTGCAGACAACACACCCTGAAATTGCTTCGGAGTGGTCGGAGAAGAACTTGCCATTGAAGCCTGATGAAGTAAATGCAAAGTCGAGGAAAAATGTCTGGTGGAGATGCAGTAAATGCGGTAACGAGTGGAAATCTGTTATCAATGCCCGTGTGAAAGGTACGGTATGCCCCGTTTGTGCAGAGAGAGAAGTACTTGCCGGATATAATGATTTGGCGACAACAGACGGTCAGCTTCTTAGCGAATGGGATTATGAACAGAATAAACTGAAACCTACAGAGGTATCACGAACTTCGGCAAAGAGAGCGTGGTGGAAATGCAGACACGGTCATTCGTGGAGTATGAAGATAAATGAAAGAACGATATTGAAGAAAGGCTGCCGAATTTGTGAGCAGGAGTATTTGTCATTGTTTCCTGCTTTGGCGGTCAGCTATTATTCTAATAGGAAAGGTTTGAAAGCAGAACTTGGTTCTGACCGATTGCTTGGAGTTCCGCTTGAAACATACATACCTTCAGAAAAGTTGGCTATTGAGTCGGGAAGTGCTGACGAGAATATAGAAATAATGAAAGCCTATATGTGTAAGCAACGAGGGATAAGGCTGATTAAGCTGCCGATGAAAGGCACAGAACTGGATTATGCCAATAATTTAAAGAAAGCTTTTCAGAGCGTACATATATTTATTTCTTCTGATACAGAGGAAGATGTGGAGATAATCAAAAATACATTTGAAAGATGGAGGGACAGCCAATGAGAGAGAAAACCTATCATCTATACTTAAATGAAGAAGAACGAAGCCGAGTGATACAATCGCTCATTGAACTGAAGAACAATTTAGCAGCTCAGGGACTGTCTCTTATACACATCTCCGAGCCCACGAGACTGCAGCTAATCT
>ENA-UAIO01000601-UAIO01000601.1-human-gut-metagenome-genome-assembly--contig:-NODE-601-length-11812-cov-3.503190_pt1 | contig 11812 bp, 10 predicted proteins | sample MGYA00244415_ERZ654381 | MGnify/ENA primary metagenome ERZ654381 (study PRJEB26926, sample SAMN06165095) | human gut metagenome | biome: ENVO:00009003; feature: ENVO:2100002; material: ENVO:00002003...
TTAGCTGCAGTCTCGTGGGCTCGGAGATGTGTATAAGAGACAGATCATAGCCAGCGCAACACGGTCCTTTACGCTGCCCGCAGGATTAAAGTATTCCAGTTTGACGATGACACGAGCTTTCAAGTTCTTGTTTTTACCATAATTGTTCAACTCCAACAAAGGAGTATTGCCAACTAAATCAGTCAGGCGTTGTGCTATTTTTTTCATATCTTACAGTGAATTATCAATAAGATAAAAGTACGGCGGAGTCCGTTCATTCAAAATACCATAAATGTGGTAAATCCATACTATAAATGAGGGATATGTAGGAAAATTGGTGAGTATTTTATACCTTTGTAGCCACTTTATTAATAAAGGATATCATAATGAGTCCACTTAATTTTACTCACATCCTGACACAGGCAGTCGATGAGCTATCGGAAAGCGAATCCTACAAAGGACTGTTTCACCAGCACACGGACGGCAATCCATTGCCTTCAGCTAAGGCATTGTGCGATATTATCGAACTTGCACGTGCCATTATCTTCCCCGGATATTTTGGAAATTCAACGGTCAACAGCCGTACGGTAACTTACCATATCGGAGTCAATGTAGAAAGACTGTTCGACCTGCTGACCGAGCAAATATTGGCAGGACTCTGTTTCGGCAGTGATGACGAATGCAGTTGCTGTACCGAACTTCAACGTGAGGAGGCCGCATCAATTGCCGCCCGGTTCATCAGCCATTTACCTGAACTGCGTCGCATACTGGCTACGGATGTTGAAGCCGCTTACAACGGCGACCCTGCCGCACATTCGTTTGGCGAGGTTATCAGTTGCTATCCGGCCATACGCGCTATCAGCAATTACCGCATAGCACACGAACTGTTGGTACTCGGTGTGCCTCTCATTCCGCGTATCATCACCGAAATGGCCCATAGCGAAACCGGTATCGACATTCATCCGGGAGCTGCCATAGGCGGTTATTTCACGATAGACCACGGTACAGGTGTGGTAATCGGCGAGACTTGCATCATCGGCAAGAACGTAAAACTATACCAGGGTGTAACCCTCGGAGCCAAAAGTTTCCCGCTGGACCAGGACGGTAAACCCATCAAAGGCATACCCCGCCATCCCATACTGGAAGACAATGTCATTGTTTATTCCAATGCCACCATATTAGGGCGTATCACCATCGGAAAAGACGCTACCGTAGGCGGCAACATCTGGGTAACGGAAGATGTGCCCGCAGGCGCAAGAATAGTACAAACCAAAGCAAAAAAGTAAGAGATTTTATGATTTCAGAATTATAATCCATACCATATGCGTAATAGTAAAAATGAAATCATACCGGAATAAATCATAAATTATAAATCATAAATAAGTAGATGAGCGAACAATCATTCGAAATGATTGCCAAAACTTTCCAGGGACTGGAAGAAACATTGGCACAGGAACTGACCTCTTTGGGTGCAGACGAGATACAGATAGGACGTCGTATGGTATCATTCCGCGGCGACAAGGAGATGATGTACAAGGCGAATTTCTGCCTGCGGACCGCTATCCGCATCCTGAAACCTATCAAACAGTTTGTAGCGAAAAATGCCGATGAGGTGTATGAACAGATCAAGGCAATCCACTGGGAAGATTATCTGGATATAGATAAAACTTTCGCCGTAGACGCAGTTGTGTTCAGCGAGGAATTCCGCCATTCCAAATTTGTTTCCTACAAAGTGAAGGATGCCATTGTGGACTATTTCCGGGATGCATACGACAAACGCCCGTCTGTACGTATCAGCAAGCCGGATGTATTATTGAACATTCACATTGCAGAAACCAAATGCACTCTTTCTCTCGATTCATCCGGCGAGTCTCTGCACCGCCGCGGTTATCGTCAGGAAGCCGTGGAAGCTCCTCTGAATGAGGTTTTGGCAGCCGGCATGATATTAATGAGCGGTTGGCACGGAGAATGTGACCTGATAGACCCGATGTGCGGCTCGGGAACAATCCCCATCGAAGCTGCCTTGATAGCCAGGAATATCGCACCGGGCGTATTCCGTAAGGAGTTTGCTTTTGAAAAGTGGATTGATTTCGACCAGGAGCTGTTTGATAAGATTTATAACGATGACAGCCAGGAACGTGAATTCGCTCATAAGATATACGGGTACGACAACAACCCGAAAGCCAACGAAATTGCAACCCATAACATCAAGGCAGCAGGCGTATCCAAAGACGTAACGCTGAAGTTGCAACCTTTCCAGCAGTTTGAGCAACCTAAGGAAAAGGCTGTTATCATTACCAACCCGCCTTATGGAGAGCGTATATCTACCAACGACCTGCTGGGCTTATACTCCATGATTGGCGAACGGCTGAAACACGCGTTTACAGGCAACACCGCATGGATACTTTCTTATCGTGAAGAATGCTTCGATCAAATCGGATTGAAACCTACTGCCAAGATACCTCTGTTCAACGGCGCTCTGGAATGTGAGTTCCGTAAATACGAAATCTTCGACGGAAAATACAAAGAATTCAAAAAGCAGGAAAGCGAAGAGGGTAATAAAGAGTACAGACCTTACGCTGCAAGAGAAAAAAGAGAATTCAAGACCGGAGAAAGAAGAGAGTTTAAATCCGGAGAGAAAAGGGAATTCAAGCCGAGAGAGAGAAGAGAATTCAAGTCGGATGATAAACGGGAGTTCAAGCCTCGTGAATACAGAAAACCGACAGACGGAGAATGGAAACCGAAGCGAGAATTTGACAGAGAGCGAGAATTTAATAAAGAACGTAAACCGGGAGAGTTTCGGAAACGGAACAACGAATGGAATAACGACTGAAACCGTTAAAATTAAAAGCTATGAACATAAAGAGAATCGGTAAGGCAATCATGGTATTGTTACTGGCAACACCCGCTTTATCTTCAATGGAGCTTATGGCACAAAACTTGAAAATGCCCACTCTGGAAGACCTTCTTCCCGGTGGCGCAACCTATCGTATCGCTGAGAACCTGCCGGGTTTGCAGTGGTGGGGTGACGTATGTATAAAACCCGGCATCGACTCTTTGTTTGCCGTCAATCCCAAAAACGGGAAGGAGACATTGCTCACAACCCGGGAAAAGGTAAATAAAGTACTCAACTCACTGATAACTCCTACGGAAACAACCGCAACACCCGGCCATAAGGGAAATAAAGTACAGCATTTCTACAATACCGAGTTTCCATGGCCGGACAAACCGTATATGCTTATCAAATTGCCTGCGAGATACATCGTTTATGATTTCGAGAAAGATGAATTCGTCAAAGGTCTGCCGCAGGCCGGAGAAAGAAACGGTGCAAACATTGACTATACCCCGGAAGGCGGACACATAGCCTATACCGTTAAGAATAACCTCTTCGTAGACAACAAAGCCGTAACCGAAGAACCCGAAGGAATTGTATGCGGGCAGAGCGTACACCGCAATGAATTCGGAATCGGCAAGGGCACCTTCTGGAGTCCTCAAGGAAACCTGCTGGCCTTTTACCGCATGAACGAAAGCATGGTAACTCCCTATCCGCTGGTGGATATTACTCCCAGAATAGCACTGGTGGACAAGATACGTTATCCGATGGCAGGGATGCTCAGTCATCAGGTAACCGTAGGTATCTATAATCCGGACACTCAAAAAACCGTTTACTTGAATACCGGCGATCCTACCAACCGTTATTTCACCAATATCAGTTGGGCACCCGACGGAAAGAGTCTTTATCTCATAGAGCTGAACCGTGACCAGAATCATGCAAAACTTTGCCGATACAACAGCGAGACCGGCGAACTGATGTCCACGCTTATCGAAGAAACGCATCCCAAATATGTGGAGCCTCAACAACCCATCCTGTTCCTGCCTTGGGATCATACTCAATTTATCTACCAGAGCCAGAAAGACGGCTACAACCATCTGTATCTCTACAATACGGACGGCAAGCTTATCAAGCAACTGACAAAAGGGGAGTGGCTGGTACAAAACATTTTAGGATTCAATGCCAGAAAGAAAGAGGTTATCATCGCTTCTACGGAAGTATCTCCTTTGCAAAGCAACCTGTACAAGGTCAATGTCAATACCGGCAAACGTACTCCATTGGACAACAGCAAGGGAGTACACAACGGGATACTTTCCGCTTCGGGCAATTATATTATCGACCGGTATTCAACTCCGGATACTCCCCGCAAAATAGAGATAACCAATACCCAAAACAAGAAAAGCGTCTCTTTGCTCACTGCGAAGAATCCTTATGAAGGCTTTGTCATGCCTGCCATAGAAACCGGTACAATAAAGGCTGCCGACGGCAAGACCGACTTATATTACCGCCTTGTAAAGCCCGCCGACTTCGACCCGAATAAGAAGTATCCTGCAATCGTCTATGTATATGGCGGTCCTCATGCCCAGATGATTACCAACAGCTGGATGAATGACGCACGCGGTTGGGACATCTATATGGCCAATAAGGGTTATATCATGTTCACGCTCGACAACCGCGGCAGCAGTAACCGGGGGCTGGAGTTCGAAAACGTCACCTTCAGACACTTGGGTATTGAAGAGGGCAAAGACCAGGTAAAAGGAGTGGACTACCTGAAAAGCCTGCCTTACATAGACAGCAACCGCATCGGCGTTCACGGCTGGAGTTTCGGCGGACACATGACTACCGCACTCATGCTGCGCTATCCGGAGATTTTCAAAGTAGGCGTGGCCGGCGGACCGGTCATCGACTGGAAATATTATGAGATAATGTATGGCGAGCGCTATATGGACACCCCGCAGACAAACCCCGAAGGTTATGAACAGTGCGACTTGAAGAACCTCGCAGGGCAACTGAAAGGACATCTGCTCATTATCCACGATGACCACGACGACACCTGCGTGCCCCAGCATACGCTTTCTTTCATGAAGGCATGCGTGGATGCACGCACCTATCCCGATCTGTTTATCTATCCCGGACATAAACACAACGTTTTGGGACGCGACCGCGTACATCTGCACGAAAAGATAACCCGATATTTCGAGGATTATTTATAAACCGGACACATTTTCAACAGTAAACAATTAAACGTATCCATAAAATGAAAGTATTATTGCTTGGCTCAGGTGGCCGTGAACACGCTTTGGCTTGGAAAATTGCACAAAGCCCCAAAATAGAGAAACTGTATATCGCTCCCGGCAATGCGGGAACAAGTGCAGTAGGCGAAAATGTAGCCATCAAAGCTACGGACTTCCCCGCCCTCAAGGCTTTTGCCCTTGAACATAAGATTGACATGATTGTAGTGGGTCCCGAAGACCCGTTGGTACAAGGTATTTTCGACTTCTTCAAAGAAGATGCCGCTACACGGCACATTGCCGTCATCGGTCCTTCTGCAAAAGGTGCGCAATTGGAAGGCAGCAAAGAATTTGCCAAGGAATTCATGCTGCGCCATCACATCCCTACCGCCCGCTATAAAAGCGTGACTGCTGCAACACTCGAAGAAGGGCTTGCTTTTCTTGAAACGCTCACCGCCCCCTACGTTCTGAAAGCCGATGGTCTGTGCGCCGGTAAAGGCGTGCTGATTCTTCCGACTCTGGAAGAAGCCCGGAAAGAGCTGAAAGAGATGCTCAGCGGGATGTTCGGCGATGCCAGTGCAACAGTCGTTATCGAAGAATTCCTCAGCGGGATAGAGTGCTCGGTATTTGTCCTGAGCGATGGTGAGCACTATAAGGTACTGCCTGTAGCCAAAGACTATAAACGTATCGGAGAAGGTGATAAGGGATTGAACACCGGCGGTATGGGTAGCGTAACACCCGTTCCGTTTGTCGATGAGGTATTTATGGAAAAGGTGCGCAAACGCATCATAGAGCCTACCATCAACGGGCTGCGCGAAGAAGGTATCCTGTACAAAGGCTTCATTTTCCTGGGACTCATCAATGTACAGAACGAGCCTATGGTTATCGAATACAATGTACGTATGGGCGACCCGGAAACCGAAAGTGTCATGTTGCGCATCAAGAGCGACATTGTAGAGCTTTTCGAAGGCGTGCACAAGGTAAACCTCGATACCAAGGCAATGGAACTCGACCCGCGCACGGCTGCCTGCGTAATGCTGGTCAGCGGTGGGTATCCCGAAACGTATCAGAAAGGCTATCCCATGAGCGGCTTTGACTTGGCAGCAACCACAGACAGCATTCTGTTCCATGCCGGTACTGCCGTAAAAGACGGGCATATCGTCACCAACGGCGGACGCGTCATAGCTGTCTGCTCCTATGGAGAGACAAAAGAAGAGGCTTTAAAAAAGAGTTATAAAGTGGCCGACATGTTAAGTTTTGAAGGCAAATACTTCCGTCGCGATATCGGATTCGACCTTTAACAGTCAATGAGAAGCCAAAGATTCCAAAATCGGGTTACGGCGGGACGATTTACGCTTCCCGCCGCCATCCTTATATCAGTAGCCTGCTGGATACTGAGCGCTATTCTGTTGCCCGATTTGGAGATACGGAAAGACAATTACCCCCTATGGGACATACTCTATAGCTCATGTATCCCAACGTGGGGCACTCGTCTTTTCAGTTTCATCCTGTACTCTGTCATAGGGTATTTTCTTATCGGGCTGAACAACGCCTTTGCCATCATCCGCATGCGGGCCTCAGTACAGACAGCCATTTATTTCCTGCTGATTTCCGTCTGCCCTACCATGCACATACTGTATGCAGGAGATTTGGTAGCGGTCACTTTTCTCATTGCTCTGTATTTCCTGTTCAAGAGCTATCAGCAATCCAAGCCTGCAAGCTATCTGTTTCACGCATTCGTATTTATAGGAATGGGGAGTCTGCTTTTTCCGCAACTGATATTCTTTGTTCCTGTATTTTGGATAGGCGCGTATAGCTTCCAGTCCCTGCACCCCAAGAGTTTTTTCGCTTCGCTTATCGGCTGGAGCGTACCTTATTGGTTTCTATTGGGCTATGCCTATCTATCCGGACACATGGATTTATTCTACCAGCCATTTCTGGAGCTGGTGAATTTCCGCTCTATTCTATTTGGTTTCCGGCCTTGGGAATTGGCGACAATCGGATATATACTCCTTTTATATATGGTCAGTTCAAGCCATTGTCTAATAGCCGGATATGAGGACAAGATACGTACGCGCAGCTATCTGCACTTCCTGATATTCCTGAACTTCTGTATTTTCGTCTATATAGGACTGCAACCCGCTCTGTATCCCCATCTGTTCTCTCTGCTGCTAATCGGCACCAGTATTTTGATAGGACACTTATTCGTACTGACCAACAGCCGGAGTTCCAACCTGTTCTTCATCATTATGCTGGTCGGATTATTTACTTTATTCGGATTCAATCTATGGACGCTTTTATAGATACACTCATACAACTCCTGATAGACTGGGGATATGCAGGGCTCTTTATCTCGGCCTTATTGGCGGGAAGCATCATTCCGTTCAGTTCCGAGCTGGTGATGCTGGCACTCGTCAAGGTAGGCTTGAACCCTGCCATCTGTGTTCTTGCCGCCACACTGGGAAACACAATGGGCGGTATGACCTGCTATTACATGGGACATCTCGGCAAGACGGACTGGATAGAAAAATATTTCAAAGTGAAGCAAGAAAAAATAGACAAAATGCAGCGTTTCCTGCAAGGTAAAGGAGCGCTCATGGCTTTCTTTGCCTTTCTGCCCTTTATAGGAGAAGCCATTGCCATAGCACTGGGATTTATGCGCAGCAACGTAATGCTGACTTCCCTTTCCATGTTTACAGGAAAACTGGTACGGTACATCGTTATGTTATCGGCTCTTCAAGGCGCTTTGTCGGTGATGAGTGTTTAGCGGTTGGTAATTAATATTTAGTGATTAGCGGGTATGGAACGGATTATAGAACAGACGGAAGACGGAAGCACCACATTGTTTGTGCCGGAGTTGAATGAGCATTATCACTCGGTAAAAGGGGCGCGCACAGAATCGCAACATATTTTCATCGACATGGGACTGAAAGCCTCCGCCGCTACCTTGCCGCATATCCTTGAAATAGGTTTCGGCACGGGGCTGAACGCTCTGCTCACACTGGAAACAGCCGGACTGGAGCAAAGGCCGGTTCACTATACCGGTATCGAACTTTATCCTCTGTCATGGGAAGAAGTGAATGTCTTACATTATAGCGACAATCCCTTGTTTAAGGAATTACACACGGCACCCTGGCACAAAGACGTGAACATTACACCGTACTTCACGTTACACAAGATACAAGGAGACGTAAATAAAGTGATGAGCGACAAGCAGTCAGCGATGAGTGACAGATTACCTGTTCATCACTCATCGCTAACCACTAATCACTACTTCGACCTTGTCTATTTCGATGCCTTTGCTCCCGAAAAACAGCCGGAAATGTGGAGCGAAGAGCTTTTCCGGCATATATATGCCGCCATGAACAACAACGGCATACTGACCACATATTGTGCAAAAGGCGTTATTCGCAGGCTTTTGCAAGCCATCGGATTCAGGGTAGAGCGTCTTCCCGGTCCGCCGGGTGGCAAACGCGAAATACTGCGGGCATCCAAAACAAAGGAATGAGCCATACACAAAAAACAAACAAAGTAACGGCCCCACAGAGCCACATATACAAAAACCATAGATAGAATAGATGAAAAAGATATACTTTCTACTACTTGCAACGATACTGATAGCTTCCTGCAAACCCGGAAGCAAAACCAACAATAGGAGCGAAGGAAAACCGGTTATCACCGTTACCCTCGAGCCTCTGCGGTACCTCACCGAAGCCATTGCCGGCGACCGCTTTACGGTAGTCAGCATGGTTCCCAAGGGCACAAGTCCGGAAACCTATGACCCTACGCCTCAACAGCTCGTAGAGCTTGCACGCAGTAAGGCTTACTTCCGCATCGGCTATATCGGTTTCGAGCAGACTTGGACTGACAAGCTGACAGACAACGCTCCTCACCTGCAATTCTTCGATATGTCGCAAGGTGTGGATCTGATTTATGACAATACGCATGTTCATCATCACGCAACCAACAAAGAAGAACACCAACACACCATCGGCGTGGAGCCCCATATATGGAACTCGGCCGTCAACGCCCAAATCATCGCAGGCAATATCTTAAACGCCCTACGTAATATCGACAAAGGCAACGAAGATTTTTATCTGGAACGCTATAATACTCTTTGCCGGAAGATAGAACATACCGACAGCCTCATACGGCAAACACTGGCAACACCCGGCGCAGACCATGCCTTTATGATTTACCACCCAGCACTCTCTTATTTCGCCCGCGACTACGGATTGCATCAGATTCCCATCGAAGCCGGTGGCAAAGAACCGTCTCCTGCACATCTGAAAGCCTTGATTGATACCTGCAACAGCGAAAATGTACATGTCATCTTCGTACAGCCGGAATTTGACCGCCGCAATGCCGAACTCATCGCCCAACAAACCGGAACCCGGGTCGTTGACATCAATCCCTTATCTTACGATTGGGAAACGGAAATGCTGAATATAGCCCAAGCGCTGAACCCAATGAAGAACCAAGAATGAAGCAATGAAACCTATTATTGAAATCAAAAACCTCAATGCCGGATACGACGGCCGTACAGTACTTCGCGATGTAAACCTCACCGTTTACGACCGGGATTTTCTGGGTATCATCGGTCCGAACGGAGGTGGCAAGACCACTCTTATCAAGTGTATTTTAGGATTGCTCAAACCGCTTTCCGGTGAAATATCTTTCACCTCTTCCCGCACGGCAGGCAACTTCCAGCTCACCATGGGCTATCTACCTCAATACAACAGCATAGACCGCAAGTTCCCTATCACCGTCGAAGAGGTAATTCTGTCGGGACTCAGCAGCAAGAAGTCACTTATTTCGCGTTTTACGAAAGAACATAAAGAAAAGGCACATCAAGTCATTGTACGCATGGGACTGGAAGGACTGGAAGAACGGGCTATCGGTGCATTGAGCGGCGGACAACTTCAACGCGCCTTGCTGGGTCGCGCCATTATTTCCGATCCCGAAGTGGTAATCCTCGACGAACCCAGTACCTATATCGACAAACGGTTTGAAGCACGCCTATACCAATTGTTAGCCGAAATCAACAAGGATTGCGCCATCATACTCGTCAGCCACGACATAGGTACGGTATTGCAGCAGGTGAAATCCATTGCCTGTGTCAACGAAACACTGGACTACCACCCCGATACCGGCATTACCGGCGAATGGCTGGAACGCAATTTCAACTGCCCCATAGAGCTGCTGGGACATGGAACATTGCCGCACCGGGTATTGGGGGAACATCATCATTAACGGTTACTACTCCATAATTGATTTTGCCCTATTTCCTCTTTGACTGTATTTCTCTCATATTGGATACGAAAGCCAGTAATGATATTCTCCCTTAACAGTTTAGCTTCCTCAGCGGTCTTGCATAGTTTACACCCAACAAAGATTTAGCAGTAGAAAGTCCGGGAGTTTTCAGACAAAAGACGAGGCATTTTCTTCAAAAGACCGGGAGTTTTGCACGAAAAGTCCGGGAGTTTTACCCCGAAAGTCCCGGTCTTTTGCGCGGAAAGCTCAGGAGTTTTGAGCAGCCTCTCCCTTTTTCTATAAAATTCCCCCTATATCTCTAAACCAATCCTAATAATCCGCCTTATTGTCACTTATTTAGAACTGAAATCATTATCTTTGCGCCCATATATGCCGAAATTAAAATAAAACCATAACGAATTTCATCCGAATGAAACAGTACAAAACCGTAAACAACCTGATGGGTTGGATTACCTTTATCATTGCAGCAACGGTTTATTGCATGACCATTGAGCCGACTGCAAGTTTTTGGGACTGCCCGGAGTTCATCACTACCGGTTATAAGCTGGAAGTAGGCCACCCGCCCGGCGCACCCTTTTTCATGTTAGTGGCCAACCTTTTCTCACAATTCGCTTCCGACCCGAGCACCGTTGCCAAAATGGTAAACTATATGAGTGCGCTGATGAGTGCCGCCTGTATCCTGTTCCTGTTCTGGAGCATCACACACCTGGTACGCAAATTGGTGGTGAGCGATGAAAACAATATCACCAAAGGGCAACTGATTACTGTCATGGGCAGCGGTCTGGTGGGTGCATTGGCATACACATTCAGTGATACGTTCTGGTTCAGCGCTGTAGAGGGTGAGGTATACGCCTTCTCCTCACTGTTCACGGCAGTAGTGTTCTGGCTGATACTGAAGTGGGAAGATGTGGCGGACGAACCGCATTCCGACCGCTGGCTGATTCTTATCGCCTATCTCACCGGATTGAGTATCGGTGTTCACTTGCTGAACCTGCTCTGTCTTCCGGCTATCGTGCTGGTATACTACTATAAGAAAGTGCCCAATGCCAACGCAAAAGGTTCGCTGTTAGCACTTCTCGCATCTATGGTGCTGGTAGCGGTTGTGCTGTACGGTATCGTTCCGGGCATCGTAAAAGTGGGCGGCTGGTTCGAGCTGTTCTTTGTCAACACGCTCGGCATGTCTTTCAACAGCGGTGTCATTGTATATATCATTCTGCTGGCAGCCTGCCTCATCTGGGGTGTATACGAAAGCTACAATGAAAAGAGCAAGTCGCGTATGGCGCTCTCGTTCATACTGACCATAGCCATGCTGGGTATTCCTTTCTACGGGCACGGAACCGGTTCCGTTGTTATCGGCATCATTGTCATCGCGCTGCTGTGGCTCTATCTCAAACCGGGCACGCAGGAGAAGATTAAGGAGAGATACCGCGTATCGGCACGCACACTGAACACATCATTGTCTGTCTCTTATACACATCTGACGCTGCCGACGAAT
>ENA-UAIO01000603-UAIO01000603.1-human-gut-metagenome-genome-assembly--contig:-NODE-603-length-11741-cov-5.141366_pt1 | contig 11741 bp, 9 predicted proteins | sample MGYA00244415_ERZ654381 | MGnify/ENA primary metagenome ERZ654381 (study PRJEB26926, sample SAMN06165095) | human gut metagenome | biome: ENVO:00009003; feature: ENVO:2100002; material: ENVO:00002003...
GTTATAATGTTTATACAAATGATATTCAAGGCAGGAATCGAAAAATGAAACTATTTCACAATGAAGAAATTTACATAAAAACCGATAATTTTTCAGACAGCATATTTAAAGAAAGCACTATGTTCTTTGATATTGAGACAACAGGCTTTTCACCGGTGAAAGCGATTGTCTACATGATAGGCTGTGCAAGGCGCATCAAAAATCGTATTGTAATAGACCAGTATTTTGCCGAATCTCCCGATGACGAAGCAGCTGTAATTGAAGCCTTCGCAGGAAGTTTGTCAGGTTGCAGCACTATCATATCCTTCAATGGTGTCGGTTTTGATATACCATTTTTAAAGAATAAATACAAGAAATATAAGCAGGATGACCCCTTCTGTAATGTGCAGATACTCGATATCTTTAAGGAGCTTTCCCCGATAAAGCCTCTTTTGTGCCTCGAAAACTACAAGCAAAAAAGCATCGAAGCATTTCTTGGTATAGATAGGGAGGATAAATATTCCGGTGGTGAGCTCATAAACGTTTATTATGAATATCTTGCCCAAAAGGATGATGAAAAGCTATCCCTGCTTTTGACACACAACTACGAGGATGTCCTTGGCATGACAAAGCTCCTTAGTATACTTTCGTATAAAGAATGCATACATGGCATTGCAGATATCACCGGTGTATCCGTAAACCCATATACAGCTTACGACGGCAGTCTGATGAATGAGCTTATCATATCATTTGAAAATAAATTCTCCGTTCCAAAATCTGTAAGCTTCCATGACAATGACATCTATCTGACCATCGGCACTACAAAAAGCTACGTGCGTGCAGAGATATTCGAGGGGGAAATGCGCCATTTCTACAGCGATTACAAAAACTACTACTATCTGCCAAAGGAGGACATGGCCATACACAAGAGTGTCGCAGCATATGTCGACCACGAATACCGTGAAAAATGCAAAGCGTACAACTGCTATGTGCGCAAAACCGGTGCCTTCATCAGACAGTACTCTGACTTCATGAAGCCCGAGTTTCGATTCGATATAAAGGATAAGTACAGCTATTTCCTGCTGACTGACGATTTTATAAATTCAAAACAGATGGTACTGTCATATGTAAAACACATAACAGACCATCTGTTTAATCTCTGATAAGATATCATGGCTTCCTGAAATTCTCCAATATGTGCCACCCGATACAAATAAAAGCTGTCATATAATTATATATGACAGCTTTAAAATCAAAAACTACTCGTTATCAGAAGCAACCTCGTCAATATTTACATCTGCAACATCTGCTCCATCATCCTCTGAATCAAGAAGAGCCTTCATGCTTAAGCTGATTTTCTTATCGTCCTCATTGAACTCAACAACCTTAGCCTCAATCTCCTGACCAATCTTCAGAACATCTGATGGCTTCTCAACATGATCCTTTGAAATCTGTGAAACATGAAGAAGTGCGTCAACACCAGGAGCAAGCTCGATGAATGCACCAAAATCTGTCATTCTGGCTACTTTGCCCTTTACGATATTGCCAGGAGCAAATTTCTCTGTTGCACCATTCCATGGATTCTCATCATCAAACTTCATTGAAAGAGCAATCTTAGAACCATTGATGTTCTTAACAAATACTCTTACAGTCTGTCCAACAGTGAATACCTTCTTAGGGTTCTCTACTCTGCCCCAAGACATCTCTGAGATATGAAGTAATCCGTCTACTCCGCCAAGATCTATGAATGCACCGAAATCTGTAACATTCTTAACTGTTCCTTCGATTACATCGCCAACGTGAAGATTTGCAAGAAGCTCTTCCTGCTGTTTAGCCTTCTGCTCAACGAGTAATACCTTTCTGTTTCCGATAATACGTCTCTTTCTTGGATCGAACTCTGTGATGATAAACTCAATCTCCTGATCCTTGAACTTGTTGAGATCCTTCTCATAAGTATCTGATACAAGGCTTGCAGGGATGAATACTCTTGTCTCATCAACACTGACACATACCCCACCGGCTAATACCTGTGTAACTTTTGCCTTTAATACTTCCTGGTTCTCAAAAGCCTCCTCAAGACGCTTGCTGCCCTTCTCTGCCTGAAGGCGCTTGTAAGAAAGGATAACCTGGCCCTCGCCATCGTTAAGCTTAACTACCTTGGCTTCCATCTTGTCGCCAACCTTTACAACAGTAGTAAGATCTACGTTCGGCTCATTTGTGTACTCGTTTCTAGTAATAATTCCGTCTGATTTGTATCCAATATTTAAGAAAATCTCGTCAGGTTTAACATCAATAACGGTACCTTCTACCACTTCTCCATTTCTTATAGTTTTAAAAGATTCTTCCAGCATTTGTTCAAAGCTCATTTCTGACATTCTTTGAAACCTCCTCAATGATATTATTTGGGGTTGAAGCCCCTGCTGTAATACCTACGTTATTGTTGGACCTGATTTGTGTATAATCCATTTCGTCACTTGTCTGTATATAGTAAGTATTTTTGCATTCGTTTTTACATATTTCAAATAGCTTCTGTGTATTGGAGCTGTGCCTGTCGCCTATGACAATCATGACATCTGAGCACTGTGCTACCTTCCTTGCTTCGGTCTGTCTGACCTCTGTAGCATTACAGATTGTATTTAAAACAGTTATATCATAACCTTTTTTTGCAATAATTTCAACTATATCTTGAAATTTATTGTAGTTAAATGTCGTTTGTGACACTATGCATAGTTTTTTTGTACTATTTTTCATGTAATTTTCGGCATCCTCAGGCGAATTTATGATGGTTACATGACATTTTTCGTCTGCCCAACCCTTTATCCCGCACACCTCAGGGTGCTTTGGACTGCCGACAATTATAATATCATAGCCCTTTGAGCTGTAATCCTCCACATATCTGTGAATTTTTGATACAAAAGGACAGGTTGCATTAAGCACCTCAAAGCCACAGTTTTTTATCCTGTCATACTCAGCCTTGCTTATACCGTGTGAACGGATAATCATCACACCCTTTTCATGAGAAGAAAGCTCATCGAGATCGTTTATGACGGTTACGCCATTTTTTTCCATATCCTTTACGACCTCATCATTGTGAATAATCGGGCCATAGGTGTATATAGGCACATTTTCCTTTTCAATTGCCTCATAGACCATATTTACTGCTCTCGTCACTCCAAAACAAAAGCCGGCGCTCTTTGCGATAGTAAGCTCTCCCATACGCTATGCCTCTTTCACAAGCTGTTTCATTCTATCTACCACCTCATCGATTGTCATATCAGACGAATCAAGCAGCACAGCATCATCTGCCTGCTTCAAAGGTGATGTCTCTCTTGTCATATCCCTGTGGTCTCTCTCTATAATATCCTTCTCGATTGCATCAATATCGCATTTCTCGCCCTTTGCAGTAAGCTCATCGAAGCGTCTCTTTGCACGTACTTTAGAGCTTGCTGTTAAAAATATCTTGACATTGGCATCAGGAAGCACAACAGTTCCTATATCTCTTCCATCCATCACCACATTCTCTCTGGCAGCGAGCTGTCTTTGAAGCTCAACAAGCTTTTCTCTAACTACAGGATAGACACTGGTAGCTGATGCCATATTGCCGACAGTCTCCTGTCTTATAAAGCCTGTGATATTCTCACCATTTAAGATAACCTGCTGTTCACCGTTTTCATAGCTGATTGAAACCTCAACATCCTTACACAGCTTCGTGATGGTGTCAATATCATCCTTGTCCACACCCTTTTGGATAAAATAGTATGCCATGGCACGGTACATGGCACCTGTATCGACATAAATTGCGCCAAGTTCCTTTGCAAGTCTCTTTGCTATAGTGCTTTTTCCGGCTCCTGCCGGTCCGTCAATTGCTATATTGTATCTCATAATTTCTCCTTAAAATATTTTTGTTCATCATTTTTATTAAAATCCCAGCTACTCAATTCACTATGCGCATAAATAACTGTTATTATAAGTATCTCAAAAAAGTTTTCCAAATCATCAAACCGCTGCACTGGTTCCTGCCAGATATCCGGTGGACCATGCTATCTGCAGATTGAAACCTCCCGTATATGCATCCAGATCCAGCACCTCGCCGGCAAAGTAGAGGCCATTCACAAGCTTCGACTCCATAGTGGATGGATTGATTTCCTTCACCTTTATGCCGCCCTTTGTGATAATAGCTTCATTATATCCTCTTGGGCCATTAAGAGTGACAGGCAGTTTCTTAAAAAGCATAAGAAGTCTGTTTCTTTCCTCTTTCGATATCTCATTGACCTTCTTATCCGGGTCAATGCCTGAAAGCTCAATTATCACCGGAATCATTTTTGCAGGCAAAAGCTTGTTTATCGAATTCTTAAACTGCTTGTTTTTTGCCTCCTCAAACTCCCTGAGAAGCCTCTTATCCAAGGCCTCCTGTGTGAGAGCCGGCTTCAAATCAATATACATGTCAAGAGGCTGCTTAATAAGGCTTTGCTTAATTGATGCACTCGCAGACAAAATCATAGGGCCGCTGACCCCGAAATGCGTAAAAAGCATCTCTCCAAAATCCTCATACAGCTTCTTTTTGCCACTATATATGGAAATAGCCGTATTTTTAAGTGAAAGCCCCTGAAGACTCTTTACCCACTCTTCCTTTACATTAAATGGCACAAGCGACGGTGTGCACTCTGTCACAGTATGACCTGCATCCTCTGCCATTTTATAGCCGTCACCTGTAGAGCCTGTAGACGGATATGAAAGTCCTCCTGTGGCCACAATGACTGCATCAGCATCCATTTTGGTGCCATCCTTTAATATGACACCTGTTATTTTTAATTCAGGCTTTTTATCAGCAGCTTCTTCATCTGCCTTTGTATCAGTGATTTTCTCATAGCACAGCCTCGATACCTCCGTATGAAGCAATACCTCCACTTTCTTTTTCTTCAAAGCTCTCTGTAAAGCAAAAATAACATCCGACGACTTATCAGATACCGGAAATACACGATTACCACGTTCCACCTTTACAGGCATGCCATGACTCTCAAAAAAATCAATCACCCTGCTGTTGTCAAAGCCATAAAATGCACTGTACAAAAACTTGCTGTTGCTCTTTACATTTAAAAAAAGATCCTCAACATCGCACGCATTGGTCAGGTTGCACCTGCCCTTGCCGGTTATATATATTTTCTTTCCAAGTTTTTCATTTTTTTCAAGAAGCACAACCTTATTCCCTGCTTCTGCAGCAAAATATGCTGCAAGCATTCCGGCGGCTCCGCCACCTACCACAATAATATTCTTACTCATCCTGTGAATCCCCCAGCTTTGCGTAATGTACCTTTATAGAGTCATCAATGTAATCAATCTCATCATTCTCGTACACCTGATACTCATTCCATATATCCTCAAGCTCTGTCAGTGTCTTTGCGACAATACTCTGCTTTTTCATGCAAAGAGCCACAATCAGGGCATTGATAACAGAAAGCGGAGCCACGAGTGAATCAACTATAGAGGCCATATCGCTGTCGGCAATCAGATTACATGAAGAATACAGATTCATCGGTGAGTGAATACTGTCTGTGATAGTGATAACCTTTGCGCTCCTGTTGTTGGCAAATTCTAATGCCTTAAGAGTACGCATAGAGTAACGCGGAAAGCTGATGCCGACAATCACATCATCCTTGCCAATGCGCACCATCTGCTCAAAAAGCTCGCTCGAGCTGTTTGTCGTAAGCAGACACACATCCTCAAACATCAGATTCATATAAAATGCAAGAAAGCTCGCAAGAGGTGCACAGCTTCTGATTCCGACAATATAAATTTTCCTTGACTGTAAAATAGTATCTACCGCCAGGTCAAATGCATCCGCATCAATTTTTTCCAGAGTGGTCTTAATCTTGTCACGATCAGACTGCAGTACAGTCTCAAGAATCTGTGACTGGCTGATACGCCCATATGTGACCTCCATGCGCTGAACCGAATTGAGCTTGTTCCTTACAAGCTCCTCGAGTGCCTTCTGAAAATCGGGATATCCCTTATATCCGAGCGATGTAGCGAACCTGACAACCGTAGACTCAGAAATTCCTACCGTCTCGCCCATCTTAGCCGCTGTCAGAAAGACAGCCTTATCATAATTATCAGTTATGTATGTAGCAAGCAGCTTGTGCCCCTTGCTCATCGTACTGTATTTAGCATTTATCCTGTTAAGTAAGTCGTTAGTATTTGACATCATATACTCCTGAGCTTTCCCGTTTATGGCTGTGCTTCACACATTTGTGTGACCTGCAGCGATTTTTTCATACCTTAAAATATTATCACTTTTTTCCTCTATATGAAAGAGCGAATTTATATTTTTTATTTTTGCCATAGAATAGACTCGTAAGTTCCCCTATCCACACAATATAAAAAACAGGCCCGGCAAAGCCGGACCTGTTTGAAATTCAAAAGCATGAATTATATTTTTAAATACTATACAGGATAAGCCTTATTCTCAGTATCAGCGGCCTTTGCATCAACACCTGTCTGCTGTGCCTGTCTGTACTTGAAGAAATCAGTAGCAACCTGTGGGAAGAGAGCATAAGAAAGAACATCCTCATCCTGCTGTTTCCACTGCTTCATCTCAGCCTCAATCTTGTCAAGCTCAGGCTCGAGAAGATCTGCCGGACGACATGTGATGGCATTCTTCTTATCATCACCAAGAACCTTGTCAACAACCTCAGGGTTGAAAGGCTTAACTGTCTGACCATACTTACCAAGAAGAATATCCTTAGTCTCCTTAGTAGCAACCTTGTATCTCTCACCCATGAGTACGTTAAATACAGCCTGTGTACCAACGATCTGTGAAGAAGGAGTTACAAGTGGTGGCTCACCGAGGTCTTTACGCACACGAGGTACCTCTGCGAGAACCTCCTCGTACTTGTCCTCTTTGCCCTGCTCCTTGAGCTGTGAGATAAGGTTTGAAAGCATTCCTCCAGGAACCTGATAACGGAGAGTATTGATATTTACTCCGAGTACCTTTGGGTTCATGAGACCTGAAGCTAAAGCTTCCTCTCTCATTGGTCTGAAGTAATCAGCAATCTCACTTAAGAGATTAAGATCAAGACCTGTATCAAACTCTGTGCCCTTGAATGCCTCAACCATAACCTCTGTTGCAGGCTGGCTTGTTCCAAGAGCGAATGGAGACATAGCTGTGTCAATGATATCAACTCCGGCCTCAACAGCTTTCATGTATGTCATTGAAGCAACACCTGATGTGTAATGTGTATGAAGCTCGACAGGAAGGCTTGTAGAATCCTTCAAAGCCTGAACAAGCTCTGTAGCCTTTGCAGGAACTAAAAGACCGGCCATATCCTTGATACAAAGTGAGTCAGCACCCATGTCCTCAACTCTCTTTGCCATATCCATCCAGTAATCAAGTGTGTAAGCATCTCCAAGTGTGTATGAAAGAGCTACCTGGGCATGTCCCTTTTCCTTGTTACATGCTGTAACTGCTGTCTGTAAGTTTCTGATATCGTTTAAGCAGTCGAAAATACGGATGATATCGATTCCGTTTGCGATTGACTTCTGTACGAAATACTCAACAACATCATCTGCATATGGACGATATCCTAAGATATTCTGTCCACGGAAAAGCATCTGGAGCTTTGTATTTTTGAAGCCGTCTCTTAATTTTCTGAGACGATCCCATGGATCTTCCTTTAAGAATCTAAGGCAGGCATCAAATGTTGCACCACCCCAGCACTCTACTGCGTTGTATCCAACCTTGTCCATTTTGTCAACGATTGGAAGCATCTGCTCTGTTGTCATTCTGGTTGCAATCAGTGACTGATGTGCATCACGAAGAACAGTTTCTGTTATTTTTAATGGTTTCTTTACCACTTCTGACATGATTAATCCTCCTTAATTAAATCTAAATACCGAATATAGCCATGAAGCATCCGGCCGCTACGGCAGTTCCAATAACACCGGCTACGTTAGGTCCCATAGCATGCATAAGAAGGAAGTTTGTTGGATCCTCTTCTGCACCGACCTTCTGAGATACACGGGCAGCCATAGGAACAGCGGATACACCGGCTGAACCGATAAGTGGATTGATCTTGCCTTTTGTAAGGAAGCATAAAAGCTTTCCAAAAAGTACTCCGGCAGCAGTTCCTACCATGAATGCAATAAGACCAAGGATAACGATCTTGATTGTGCTCATATTAAGGAATGACTCTGCGCTTGTAGAAGCACCTACTGATGTACCGAGTAAGATAACTACAATGTACATAAGGGCATTGCTTGCTGTCTCCTGAAGCTGACGTACTACACCAGACTCACGGAAAAGGTTTCCAAGCATGAGCATACCAACGAGTGGTGCTGTAGTTGGAAGCAGTGTACAAACAACGATAGTAACTACTACAGGGAAGAGAATTCTCTCAAGCTTGCTTACAGGACGAAGGTTCTGCATCTTGATCGCACGCTCTTTCTTTGTAGTAAATAATTTCATAATTGGCGGCTGGATGATAGGTACTAATGCCATGTACGAGTACGCTGCCACGGCGATAGGTCCCATCAGACCTGTCTGACCTAATTTTCCGGCAAGGAAAATAGATGTAGGTCCGTCAGCTCCACCGATGATAGATACGGCTGCTGCTGCCTTGTCATTAAATCCGAGAAGGATTGCAAGGAAATAAGCTCCGAAAATACCAAACTGTGCTGCAGCTCCGAGTAAGAAGCTGATAGGGTTTGCGATAAGCGGACCAAAGTCTGTCATAGCTCCGACACCGAGGAAAATCAGTGAAGGAAGAATTGACCACTCATCAAGTGTATAGAAATAATAAAGTAAACCACCTACTCCATTGCTTGAGTGCTCAGGACTTACAATAATATCAGGATAGATATTAACAAGGAGCATACCAAAAGCAATAGGTACTAACAGTAAAGGCTCAAATCCTTTTTTTATAGCCAAAAACAGGAATACACATGCTACGGCAATCATAACATAGTTTCCGACTGACAGATTAAAAAAGGCAGTCTGATGTAGGAGGTTTGAAAGTGTTTCACCTACGTAACTCAAATTAGTTTACCTCCTGGAATTAGTTTAATGTTGCAAGTAATGCACCTGACTCTACTGAATCACCAACAGCAACATCAATGCTTGCTACTGTTCCATCCTGTGGTGCAACAACAGGTGTCTCCATCTTCATGATCTCAAGAATAAGAAGTGTATCACCCTTCTTTACTGCATCGCCAACCTTAGCCTCGAGCTTAAATACCTTTCCGGCAGCTCCGGCCTCAACCTTGATGCTTCCTGCTCCTGCAGGTGCTGCAGCCTTTGGTGCAGCGGCAGCAGGTGCTGCAGCTCTTCTAGGTGCGCTTCCTGTGCTAGGTGTGCTTCCTGTCTCTTCTACTGTAACATCGTAAACATTTCCGTTAACGGTAATTGTATAGTTTTTCATCTCAAATGTCCTCCTAAATTATCTTCTATTGATTGAACGGACTACAAAGCCCTCTGTTGTAGTACCCTCGCTTGCTGCTATAGCTGCTGAGATAACAGCTACAAGCTCTGTATCATCTGTAAGGTCTGTAGCAGGCGCTGCTGCAACAACAGCCTCTTTCTTTTCAGGCTCGCTCTTAGCTTCTGCCTTCTTTGGCTTATTGCCGATAAGAGCAATAAACTTGAAACAGTAAATGATAAGAGAGATAAGAATAAGTACACAGAATACAATACTCATTGAAATTACTGTGTTCTGTCCTGCCTTAGCAAGCTTCTGTCCCATTGTCTGAACAGGAGTAAGTGAGATACCTGTTACCTCCATGGTAACCGAATCATATACTAATTCGTATGTTACATCCTGCTTGCCAAATGTAAGTGTCATGTCGGTAGTGAGTGTACCACCTGACTTAGTTACTGTAAAATCCTTGCCATCAGTTGCATCCTTTACGTCTCCGTATTTGTCAACCAGATCAAGCCATGATGAAACGGCATCAAGCTCAGCGTCGATATTTTTCATTGAAACGCTTGCTCCCGACTGTCCGAGTGTGTTGTAAACAACCTCACCCTCTGTCATGCCTGTCTTCTCCTCAACTTTCTTGACACTCTTCTCATAGCTGTCATAACCGCCACAACTATCTACGAGTGCAATGTAGTTCTGGATGTTGCTAAGGCTGTCTGTTGCCTCAGTATGAAGCTCGTCTGTTGTGTATCCGCCATATGTCTTTTCGGCATTGTCAGAGCCACATGCTCCAAGCATACATACAATCATAAGAAGGCTAAGGATATATGTTATTTTTTTCTTCATAACAAAATGCGCCTTTCTATTATTTAGTTCCGTGTTTCTTCTCTGGTGCATCTACATATTTGGTGTAAAGCATCTCAAAAGCACCTACAAGATATTTTCTTGTGTCAGCCGGATCAATGATGAGGTCTACATATCCTCTGGCTGCTGCTGATGAAACAGAAGACTGAAGCTTCTCGTAATCAGCTGCCTTCTCATCAATTTCCTTTGCATCAGCGCCCGGATACATAATCTCAGCTGCAATCTTTGAATCCATCATACCAATCTTTGCATCAGGGTATGCATAAACCATATCAGCTCCGATTGACTTAGAGTTCATTGCAACATATGCGCTTCCATAAGCCTCGCCTGTAATCAGGTTAACCTTTGGACATGTTGCACTTGAGAATGCGTATGTCATTCTGGCAAGAGCCTTTGCAAGCTTCTTCTCAGAGCACATGCAGTTCTTGAATCCGTTTACATTTGTAAGTGTAAGTACAGGGATTGAGAAAGCATCACAGAATGATACAAACTCAGCTGCCTTGTTGCAGCCCTTTGCAGTAAGAGAAAGTGCAAACTCCTCTGCCTTCTTGCCCTCAGCATCATATACTGTGCTGCAGTTTGCAACTGCACCGACTGTCATGCCGTTTAATTTAACAAAGCCTGTTACCATATTCTTGGCAAAGTCTTTCTTTGTCTCAAAGAATACATGATCATCAGAAAGCTCTGATAAGAGGAATCTTGGATCAGCCTTCATATCAGCCATGCTGTTACATGCTCTGTTGAGATCATCCTCACATGAGTCTGTGTATACATCTCCCTCGTTGTTGAGCGGAAGCATGCTGACAAGAGCTCTGATATCAGCGATAATATCATCCTCTGAACCGATTCCGTCTACACATCCATTGTTCTCACTCTGGAATGAAGCTGCTGCTGTATCGCATTTCTCAACGCGGTTACCCTCTATTGCATCAGGAGTATTAACAAACATTCTGCCCTTAGACTCTTCGATATAAGCGAAATCACAAAGAGCCGGTACGACAGAAAGTCCGCCACCGCAGTTACCGAATACACCACAAATCTGTGGAATAACGCCACTTGCTGCAACTTCCTTGGCGTAAATAAGACCAAATCCGTCTAATGCATCAACTGACTCCTGAAGTCTGATACCACCGCAATCGATAAATCCGATAACAGGTGCGCCCATTTTCATGGCCATATCATATACAGAAGCAATTTTCTTTGCATGCATCTCGCCGATTGTTCCGTTAAGAACTGTTGCATCCTGGCTGTAGATAAATACAAGATTTCCATCAATCAGACCGTGTCCGATAATAACACCATCTGAAGGAGCTTTTGCTGCAGTAAGGTTAAAATCTGTACTGCGAGCTGTCACAAGAGAACCAATTTCCATGAAACTGTTCTCGTCGACTAACTTAGCAATACGCTGCATTGCCAAGCTTTGATTGTTACTACTCATTTTATATCCTCCATCTATAAAAAAATAAAATTTTTCGCTAGTATGATAAT
>ENA-UAIO01000631-UAIO01000631.1-human-gut-metagenome-genome-assembly--contig:-NODE-631-length-11353-cov-4.113737_pt1 | contig 11353 bp, 10 predicted proteins | sample MGYA00244415_ERZ654381 | MGnify/ENA primary metagenome ERZ654381 (study PRJEB26926, sample SAMN06165095) | human gut metagenome | biome: ENVO:00009003; feature: ENVO:2100002; material: ENVO:00002003...
GCTCGGAGATGTGTATAAGAGACAGACATTACATTAATGTTACATCATACAACAGGTGGAATATGAAAAATATTAATCATAAAGATTCATTTTTTCTCTCTCGGAAGGCTCCTACTTTTGCTTCCGGAAACAGCAATCCAAGGACACGAGGAGTGAGGTTCCTACAAAGAAAAGAAACAAAACAATTAGTCAATATCAATTAGTATAATGGAAGCAAAAAGCGAAACAAACAGATATCCAGTTTCCTGTTTATCCTGTGGGCAGGAGGGGCGGCACTACTGTCATACTCACTGGTATATGCCCTGCGCAAACCTTTTACAGCTGCCACCTTTGACGGAATGGATTTCTTCGGGATGGACTATAAAGTAGCCACTACCATCATGCAGATTTTCGGCTACCTTATTTCAAAGTTCTTTGCCATCAAGATTGTTTCAGAATTGAAGCGCGAGGACCGGTTGAAGTTCATGGTATGCTCCGTAGCCCTTGCAGAACTCGCTTTAGTCTTCTTCGGATTACTCCCCCAACCCTTTAATGTGTTTGCCCTATTCTTCAACGGACTGGCATTGGGATGCATGTGGGGAGTCATCTTCAGTTTCATAGAAGGACGCAAAGTTACCGATATATTGGCCAGCTTGCTGGGGGTAAGTATGGCGGTGAGCTCAGGAATGGCTAAATCTATGGGATTGTTTGTAGTCAATACATTTGGTGTCACAGAATTCTGGATGCCCGCCCTGATAGGTGGTTTAGCCTTCCCGCTCCTTATCCTCATGGGGTGGTCGCTCAACAAGTTGCCACAACCCACAGATGAAGACCGCGCCCTCCGTTCGGAACGTGTCACCTTGAACGGAGAGCAACGCAGACAACTGTTCAAAAGTTATATGCCCTTGCTGATCATGCTGTTCTTCGCCAATCTGTTTATCACTATTTTACGTGATATAAAAGAAGATTTTCTGGTCAATATCATTGATGTCAGCACTATTTCTTCCTGGTTGTTCGCACAAGTGGACGGCATGGTGACGCTGATTATTTTGGGAATCTTTGCCATGATGTCGTTAATAAACAGCAACTACAGAGTATTGCAGGTGCTTCTGGCTATGGTTATTGGTGGAGCGGGCACAATCAGCTATCTGGCTTTTAATTATGATGCATTGCAACTGCCTACCCTTTACTGGCTGTTCCTCCAAAGTCTGAGCCTGTACATCGTTTATCTTAGTTTCCAGACTCTGTTCTTCGAGCGCTTCATTGCCTGCTTCAAGATTAAAGGAAATGTGGGATTCTTCATTGCCACCATCGACTTTATCGGATATACAGGAACTGTCTGTGTACTGCTGTTCAAGGAATTTTGCAGCCCGGATATCAATTGGATGGAGTTCTATAACCAGTTCTCGGGATGGGTAGGCATTGTGTGCAGCATTGCATTCATCGGTTCGGTCATCTATCTGATGCAACGGTATAAATTGGAAAGACAGCTGAGAAAAGAAGAAAAAAATAAAAAGATCATCGTTTCACCGATGGCGTTAACCAACTTAAAGGAAACAGCAGAAAACATCTGTAACCCATAACATAAAAATAAAAGTATAACCAAATAAACAACAAACAAGAAGATGAAGAAAATTGAGTGTGTTATTATGGACTGGGCCGGAACGGCTGTAGACTATGGATGCTTCGCTCCGGTAGCCGCTTTCCTGAAAGCTTTTGCCGAGAAAGGACTGACAGTGACAATGGAAGAAGCACGAGGCCCCATGGGTATGACCAAAATAGACCATATCCGTGAATTATTCAAGTTACCAAGTGTGACGGAGCAATTCAAACAAAACTATAACCGCAACTGGACTGAGGAAGATGTGGTATCCATATACAAAGAATTCGAAAAACACTTGTTCGCCTCCCTGGAAGAATATACGACTCCTATTCCCGGTGTAATCGAAGTAATCGAGAAACTGAAAAGGGACGGCATCAAGATAGGTTCCACCACCGGATATACTACTGCCATGATGGACATTGTGCTGCCCGGTGCCGCCGCCCATGGCTATACCACAGACAACTGTGTGACTTCCAACAATCTTCCGGCAGGACGTCCGCAACCCTACATGATTTACCAGAACATGATTGATCTGGCCATACCTTCCGTTCAAAGCGTAATAAAATACGGGGATACGATAGCCGATATCAAAGAAGGTGTGAATGCCGGTGTATGGACTGTCGGTGTGATTCTGGGCAGCAACGAAATGGGACTCACCCAAGAGGAAACCGGAAAACTGCCTGCAGAAGAGTTGAACAGACGCATGGCAGCAGTCAGAAAACGTATGTATATGGCAGGTGCGCATTATGTAGTAAACACCATTGCCGAACTTCCCGAAATTATTGAAATTATTAACCATAAAATGAATTAAACGATTATGAGACCATACTTACTTTTAACCCCCGGCCCTTTAACCACTTCTGAAAGCGTAAAAACAGCCATGATGACCGACTGGTGCACATGGGATGAAGACTACAATGTTCACATCGTAGAGGAAATACGTAAAGGATTGGTACAACTGGCTACACGAAAAACAGATGAGTACACCAGCATCCTGATGCAGGGAAGCGGTACTTATTGCGTAGAGGCGACCTTGGGAAGTGTGATTACGCCCAAACACAAATTATTGATTCTGAGCAACGGTGCATACGGAGAACGCATGGGAAACATTGCAGAATATCATGGAATGAACTATGATATGCTGGCCTTTGATGAAACAGAACAAGTATCTGTGGAGTATGTGGATGATTATCTGGCACACAATGCAGAAATCACGCATGTGGCAGTGGTACATTGCGAAACTACAACCGGTATCCTGAACCCGTTAAAGGAAATAGCCCACATGGTAAAGATGCATGGTAAAAAGCTGATAGTGGATGCTATGAGCAGCTTTGGCGGCGTGCCGTTGGATGTAGAGGAATTAGGCATCGACTTTATGATCAGCAGTGCCAACAAATGTATTCAGGGAGTTCCCGGCTTTGGTTTCATCATTGCACGTAAATCCGAATTACAATATTGTAAAGGAGTATCAAAGAGTCTTTCTCTGGACATCTACGACCAATGGGATGCGATGGAGAAAGGACATGGAAAATGGCGCTTCACCTCGCCTACACATGTAGTGCGTGCCTTTAAACAAGCCATGGACGAACTGGCAGCCGAAGGCGGTGTGGAAGCCCGGCATGCACGCTACTGCCGTAATCACGATGTACTGGTAGAAGGTATGCGGTCACTGGGATTCAAGACCTTACTGAAAGATGAAGTCCAATCCCCTGTCATCACTTCCTTCCTTTATCCTGACAAGGAGTTCGATTTCAAGGAATTCTATCATCAGTTGAAGGAAAAAGGATTCGTCATCTATCCGGGAAAGATTTCCCAGGCAGATACTTTCCGCATCGGAAACATCGGTGATGTGTTCCCCGAAGATTTCAGCAGATTGATTGAAGCTATCAAGACCGTCGCAAAATAAAAAATAAATCTAGCTTTATGGCTCGGGCGCAGTGATTGCGCCCGAATTTGTTTCTACCCTTCTTCCGTTACAAGATCATTTGGAACCGGAGCTGCACGACACTGAAATTCTTATCACTAATCTCCTTTATATGCTTTCCCGGCATCACCCAGCTATAAGCCAGCTTCATCCCTATATGCTTATTCATGTAATAATTCACGCCCAATGAAAAATCCTTTTGAGCCCCTCCCCACACACCGGCTTCCTCATTATTCATATCAAGGATATTAAATCTTCCACACAGCTCCAATGCCCGCCCCACAGGTCTGCCCGGACAAGCCAATGCTTCATCATACCCATATTGCCCTGCCTGTCAACAACCAGGAGCATTGCACATATCCGCCATGTCCTGTATAATTTGTGAAATTCTGTTCACGCTTCACCATAGTCCGTATATACTCCCCTTGCAAAAAGAACCTCTGATGAGCGATCATTAATTCCACCCCTTGTTTCAACTGGTACTTTGCATGATCTACCTTGGCGTAAATAAGATTCCGGTTATCAATAGTGCTCACCCCCGGAGATTTATAAATAAACGTATTCTCGTCTTCATCTCCCGGCAATGCACTATCCGGAGTACGATACACCACCGCCGCACCTATGTGTAACAATTTTCCCTCTTCGTTTACAGGACGATACACCAAACGACCGTCTATGGCATATCCTTGTGAAATGTTTTTCACATTACCCAGGTCACTGTCTGTAAAGAAGCCGCCGGAAGCATAATAATGTTTTCCATTGTAGGTATAGGAGGTTCCCATCCGTCTGCCATTGGTCAAAGCCAGCACGATTCCCGGTGACTGGTGAAAACGAAGGTCGTACGTACTGCATAGCATGTCCAAGGTGAAAGGTTCATAAAATTGTCCCACCTGAATAATATGCTTGCCCGAAGTATAAGCAGCAAAGGCATCCTTTATGGAAACCTTATTCCCTACATACCCCACCTCCATTTTCATACTCCAATTCTGATAGGTCGCTTTCACCCCCAACCGCAAGTCATTAAACTCCGTACCGTTACCAAACTGGTTGTCATTCTTTAAATAAACGCCACCATCCATAAGCATCCGTCCGGTCAGTTTACACTTCAAATCCCCGGCAACCGGGTGTTGCGCGCGGGCAACTAAAGCAGCAGAGGGGAATAACAGGCACATCAATGCTTTAACATAAGTCATTCTTCCCATTGTATTCTTTTGTTTTTTACTTTATAACAAATGTAAGAGGAATGACCTATACTAAAAATGAATAACCATTAATTTGATGATGAAGTTATTACGCGCAGAAAGCAAGTAATATTCATTTCATATTTATGTAACAGAATTGTAACTTACATTTCCCAATAACGTTCACAAAGATTCAAGTATTCCATCTCAGGCTTGTTGCCGAACACCAATCCGAAGAAAGAGGTCTTCCTCCGCTTAATCACTTTTACCTGTTCCATTAAATCGCGGGATAAAGGCGGCATCTCGAAATCTGAGATCAATACGATATCCGATTCACGGAAATCATTTCCGTTGATGATATGCGCAGCTTCCCGAAGAGCCGGCTCTATATCCGTTCCACCGTCAAAACGTTTATTCAGAAACTCCGCCAACCTGGGCATATCCCGCCCCAAATCTTCAATCAATAACGATACAGCCTCATCCGAGAAATTGATGACATAACATTTCCGATGGGTTTTCTCCGTCAGTTGCGCTATAGCCAAAATAGCCGATTTGGACAAGATCTCTCTGTTTCCCTGCATGGAGCCGGAAGTATCCACACAGATAATATAGGGTCCTTGCCCCGAAACCTTATGCTTGTCATCCTTTACCGGTTCCGTTTCCTTGGACTGGTAATCGAACAGTTGCAATCTCTTTTCGGCATATCGTTCCATAAATACGGCACGCAGCGCATCATCCGCCAGATAGCAATACTCGACGGACAGCAAACTGTTCAAATCATTTCCCAAAGTCACCCCTGTTATATCACTATGCGGAGAGTGCCTGATCAGCCTCTTTTTATCTACGCCCGACAAAGAATCGTATTTTTGTTGGTCCCGGTGCTTCTTGCCCAGCAGACGCGCCAATTGCCGGATAGCCGGATTGCGCTTCATCACTGTTTCATACGGAAGCATCCTCCGGTACAAATCAGGATAATTATGAAGCAGCCACTCCATGCGCGACCCCAACAGTTTGTTATCCGACTCCTTTCCTTGCTTCCGGATCAACAAATCAAAACCTTCACATAAACTGTTTATATGCACGTACTGATAGTCATACTCTTTGCGGGTAAGCAACTGATGCCATTTATCCAAAAAGAACTCCTTGGTCCGGGCCCCCTCTCCTCTCAGCAGAGAAGCATTCTCCAGCAAATTGATATAATAGTCAATATTCAGTTCCGCCAGTTCATACCTCTTTTTGAAAGCACCGCGCATCTGCTTCAAGTATTGCAAGAATGCCATATCTGGCAGATGTTCCGAAGAATAGAAAGCCTCCCACTCCGGAGTGTAGCGGGAATAATATTCCTGCAAAGAAGGTGTGGTACGCCGATAGTACATCAACACTTTCTCTTCCAGTTCGCGTTGACGCACCACCCCGTTGCTCACATCCTCCTCGTATGCTTTGAATGTCCTATCTTTCAGTTCCTGAGAATAGATCATCTTCAGATCTCTCAACCTTATATTCCTGGTTCTCTTTTCGGTACGCATCTGCCATTTCGTTCAAATCATTCTTATATCGGTCTATGGTATTCTTCTGGTGGCGAAGCATCCTCCGCATGGAAGCCCGCTGCCTTTCGCTGAGAAACAAATGCTTCTCATAATATTCCGTTTCCGCATCCAGCAGCCCGGACCAATCCTTCTCCACTCTGTCCAACGCTTCGGCCACCGATTTATATTTGGCTCCGAAATCCTCCGGCTCGGGTTCGGGCAGCGGTGGAGGACAATCCTCATAGCACATCAAGTGATATTCATAATTATTGATATACATGGAACGAAGCCCTTTTTTCAGCGTATATATCTTATTACGCGGAACTTTGGCATGGAGTATGGAATCATATTTCTTCAGAATACAGCAGTTGGCTTTGTACTTGTCCTTATGCAGATAGAATAATTTACCGGTCTGATCCAGATGTTGATAGTCGGCTGCAAAAATAAGGAGGCGCTCTTTCATCCGGACGCCCTCTACCTGGTAATAGTAAGTATCGATAACCTGTATGCCCGGATCGTTCACTTCACGCAAACTGTGTTCGGACGATTGTCGGTCTTTCAGTTCTTCAATGTCCTGTTCCAGCCCTTTTATATTCAGCAGATAACCTTCGGCACTTTTCTGAATGGCAGCGTTCACCATCTCCTCTGCCGCCTCCATCTGATCCATCTCACTCCAAAGGCAATAGGACAGCAATGTACAGTCCGAAAGGCGGATAGTGTCCGATCCGTTCAGGAAAGCGGAAGCTTTCAGCAGCTTCACCATTTTCTTCCACCGGCGGTCCGACACATACAGAGGAAACGACACCCCCCCCCTCATTTTGTATCTGGAGGTTATATTGCTCTATCCGGTCTTTCAAGGCATGAATCACTTCGAAAATAGAGTAATGGATTTTAATGGCAGCCATCTCCTTTTCCCACCGGATGTATTCCTCATCGGTGATCTGCAGTTGCTCGTCCACCACCGGTTCCGTTTCATCCGTAGAGGAAATCATCCGGTCAAATTCTCCCATATCCTCAATGCCTCCCACCAGACAGCGAAGCAGGAAACGGTCCCACAAAGCCTCCAGTCCCTGTCCCTGGGCAGGCAGTTCATTGGAAGCGGCAATCAGCCCTTTCAGAGGAACACGGATGGAAAACTGTCCGTTACGGTATATTTTTTCATTGATAATGGTGAGCAATGCATTCTGAATGGCCGGTCCGGCTTTCCATATCTCGTCCAGGAAAGCAATGGTGGCAGAAGGCAGATAACCATCGACAATACGCTCATACGTATCTTCGTCTTTCAGTTTGGAAATGGAGACAGGGCCGAATATTTCGTCCGGCGTACTGAATCGTGACATCAGATATTCAAATGCGGAAGCGTTGCGGAATGCCAGTTTCAGCCGGCGCCCTACCATACTTTTAGCTACTCCCGGAGGGCCTAAAAGGAAAATGCTTTCCCCTGCCACAGCCGAAAGCAGAGCCAGAGCCACAATATGCTCCTTTTCAAAAACCCTTTCATTCAGTTGTTGTAACAGAGATGCTATACGAGGTTTCAATGTATTCATAAAAATTATCGACTAATGATGATCAACTAGTGGTGCATTAACCACCAACCACTCCTTGTTTCTTATGCAAATATCTGAAAAAAGGATGTATTTCTCATTAGAATGTATTTTTTCTTTTTGCAGAATTGCTGTTTTTTCATGATAGATTGGATAAGTTACAGTGACAAGGTTTATATCTTACACAAGCATGTAGTATTTTCTCCACTAAATTGCCTACCTTTGCAACTTCAACAACAAACAATGATTCCAAATGAAAACAAACTTGCTTTCCTCCGATAAAGACCCGATGGGAACTGCCATCGCCGATTATTTCCACCACAACAAAGCAGATAAGTTACGTGTATTTTCCTCACAGTTCGAGGAAGACGAAATACCCGTGAATCAATTATTCCGCCCTTATGACGAAATGCCGGAACTGGAACAGATTGCCTTACAAATGGCCGAAGGAAATATTCTGGACGTAGGAGCCGGAAGCGGCTGCCATGCACTGGCCTTGCAAGAGATGGGAAAAGAGGTATGCGCCATCGACATTTCCCCCCGTTCTGTAGAAGTAATGGAAAAAAGAGGGGTAAGGAATGTCCGTCAGATGAATCTTTTCGATCCGCATTTTCTAGAAACATTCGATACAATCCTCATGCTGATGAACGGATCGGGCATTATCGGGAAGTTGGAAAATATGGCAGCTTTCTTTCAAAAGATGAAACAACTGCTTCGCCCCGGGGGATGTATCTTGATGGATTCCAGTGATCTCCATTATCTTTTTGAAGATGAGGACGGGAGTTTCCTGATTGATCTGGCAGGAGATTATTATGGCGAAATAGACTTCCGGATGCAATACAAAAATATAAAAGGAGATTCTTTCGACTGGCTTTATGTCGATTTTCAGACACTCAGCCTGTATGCTGCCGGGAATGGATTCGAGGCGGAGCTTATCAAAGAGGGGGAGCACTATGATTATTTAACCCGCCTTCGATGGAAGGGATGACACTTATAGAAAGATTCCGATAAACTTGTCGCATGATATTCAAATTCTTGGGGCAAGATGCTGCGTATCTTGCCCCAAGAAAAAAAATCAGGCCATTGAACCGCCTACTATATCCAACAGCTCATTGGTAATTGCCTGTTGGCGGCTCTTATTGTACATCACCGTCAGATCCTGCAACAAATCATTCGCATTGTCTGTAGCAATCTGCATAGCCATAGTGCGGGCGGCATGTTCGGAAACATTCGAATCCAGTAATACCGTGAACATCTTCATACGGAGTACCTTCGGGAGCAATTCCCCCATCACCACATCTACAGACGGTTCCACAATATAATCGGGTATCCTGCCTTTGTCCTCCTCTTTCTTCTCTTGTGTCAAGTCTATCGGAAGATAGGTTTCACGCGTCAGGACCTGTACTGCTGTAGAACGGAAATGGTTGTACAGCAACTCCACCTTGTCTATGTCACGATGCAGAAAGCGCCTCATCAAGTCCTCTGCCAAGGCGGCAGCTTCCTGATAGGAAGGTTTATCCGCCATATGCTGGAAATCGCCTTCGGCCTTGAATCCCAATTTCTTCACACCTTCCGCTACCTTTCTGCCTACCGGGTATAAAAGCACGTTCTCCATACCCAGGGACTTGTATTCATCCAAAATAACCGTCAGATGCCTGATGATATTTGCATTGAACCCGCCACACAGACTGGTATTGGAGGCAAACACGACGATAGCCACACGCTTCACTTCACGTTTCACAATGAAAGGAGACTCCACCTCACTATCCGCACTCAGAAAATTGGTCAGGATGTGATTCAGCCTTCGTTCGTAAGGAAGCATGTTTTCTATGGCAGCCTGCGCCTTATGCAACTTGGCAGAGGCTACCATCTTCATAGCCGAAGTAATTTTCCGCGTATTATTTACTGAGGCTATTCTTCCTTTTACTTCTTTCAGTGATGCCATGACTATTCGTTCACTTTAAATGGTTGAGCCGTATCAGCTGCTACTTTCTCTATAATTGCAGTTACATCATCATTTATCACACCGCTTGACAATACATCAAGCACATCTTTCTGATGGTCGGCACGCATCATCTCCAGGAATGATTTCTGGAAATCCTGCACCTTATGCAAGGGTACATCACGCAGCAAACTATGTGTACCACAATAAAGGATTGCTATTTGTTCTCCGACAGGCATCGGACTGTACTGCGGCTGTATCAGCAACTGGTTGTTCTTACGTCCCCGGTCGATAGCCATTGCCGTTACAGGATCCATATCACTGCTGAACTTGGAGAAAGCCTCCAGTTCGCGATATTGTGCCTGATCGATCTTCAATGTACCTGCCACCTTCTTCATGCTCTTGATCTGGGCACTACCTCCCACACGGGATACGGAAATACCCACATTGATAGCCGGACGGAAACCCTGGTTGAACAAATCGGTTTCAAGGAATATCTGACCGTCTGTAATGGAAATGACATTGGTTGGAATATACGCGGAAACATCACCTGCCTGTGTTTCGATAATAGGCAATGCAGTCAGTGAACCACCTGCCTTTACCTTGCCTTTCAAACTGGGTGGAAGGTCATTCATCTGTTCGGCCACTTCCTGCTGGTTGATAATCTTCGCCGCACGCTCCAACAATCGTGAATGCAGATAGAAGATATCACCGGGATATGCCTCACGACCGGAGGGACGACGCAGAATCAAGGATACTTCACGATAGGCTACGGCTTGCTTTGACAAGTCATCATACACTACCAAGGCATCCCGGCCGGTGTCACGGAAATACTCTCCGATAGCCGCTCCGGCAAACGGAGCAAAATACTGCAATGCAGCCGGATCGGCAGCAGTGGCAGCTACCACTATGGTATAATCCATCGCACCGCGTTCACGCAGCGTATTCACCAGACTGGCTACAGTGGAACCCTTCTGACCAATAGCTACATAAATGCAATATACAGGTTTTCCTGCTTCATAGTTGGATTTCTGATTCAAAATCGTATCTATAGCGATAGAGGTTTTTCCGGTCTGACGGTCCCCGATAATCAACTCACGTTGTCCACGCCCGATAGGAATCATGGCATCCACAGACTTCAGCCCTGTCTGCAAAGGCTGGTTCACAGGCTGACGGAAGATCACTCCGGGAGCTTTACGCTCCAAAGGCATTTCGCACAGTTCCCCGCCAATCTGTCCGCGGCCATCCAATGGTACGCCTAACGGATCGATGACACGCCCTAACATACCTTCGCCCACATTAATAGAAGCAATGCGTTTGGTACGTTTCACCACCATTCCTTCCTTAATCTGATCAGTAGGACCTAGCAATACCGCACCTACATTGTCCTCCTCCAGGTTCATCACGATAGCCATGATACCGTTTTCAAACTCCAGCAACTCATTGGCTTCCGCGTTGCGCAGACCGTAAATACGTGCTACGCCATCGCTCACTTGCAGCACATTCCCCACCTCGTCAAATTGCAGGTGGGTGTCGATGCCTTTCAGCTGCTGAAGTAAAACTTCGGATACTTCGCTGGGTTTTATATTTTCAGACATAATCTTTTTACATTAAAAATTGAAAATTAAAAATTAAAGCCCGACCAGGTATTAAC
>ENA-UAIO01000668-UAIO01000668.1-human-gut-metagenome-genome-assembly--contig:-NODE-668-length-10901-cov-5.763784_pt1 | contig 10901 bp, 6 predicted proteins | sample MGYA00244415_ERZ654381 | MGnify/ENA primary metagenome ERZ654381 (study PRJEB26926, sample SAMN06165095) | human gut metagenome | biome: ENVO:00009003; feature: ENVO:2100002; material: ENVO:00002003...
CTCTTGCTTGGTCTTCATGTGCTATTACTAATGAGCTTTTAAAAAGTTTAGTCCGGACACAAAAAAAATAAAAAATCCCCATAGCGGCTCAACTACGGGGATGGTGTCAAATAACAAAATATCAATACGAGATATTAAGTGAGCCTATTTTTTTAGAAATGTCTTGCAAAGCATTATTGAATGTTTGCAATTCTTCGTTTGTAAAACGGGCAGGTTTCCCGTTTACTATATTCCCGTTTAATCTTTGATAAAGCCATGCCCGGCTCTTATTGAAGTACTTCTTTGCCAAATAGCTAAGGGAAACAATTTCCGCAACTTCTTGCAATTGCAGTTTTATTGCATTTTCTTCAATAACATTCAACTCCTTATCAATGTTCTGTAGACGTTCAGACACAAAGTCAGCAATAACTTTTTTGTCCTCTTCTGAGCTGTACCGTGATGCTATATCTCTCACTTTATCGTAGAACTCCGGTGAATCTGTGCCTAATAATGGCTTTAGAGTTAGTAATTCTTCTTTTAGTGTCATAAGTTTATAGTTTTATGCCATCCCCGTAGGGATGGCTTGTTTTTACTTCTTTTTTTCTAACTCAGCTAAGATTTTGTCTATTGTAAGTATCCGGTCTAATCTTTTATCTATTTCCTTTTCTTGGTTCGTCCCGGTCACTTCTGAAATAAACCTTAGCTGGTCTAGTTCTTTTTTAAGGAATGCCCTCTGTATTAGCAAGTCCTTTTTAATTTGTTCATTACTCATATTGTTACTTTTGTTATTTGACATGACAAAGATAATAATCATTTGATTATTAAGCAAGCTTTTAAGTGATTATTTTTCTTTTATACCTTATCATATATTACATCATCATCATTTGCATTTGATTTCTCATTTCAATGTACGGCTTAAATACTTCTGGATCATTAACATAATCTATAACTCTACGAATTGCGGCATCGGCCTGGTACTGTTTTACTCGCACATAAGAATTGATCGTAATTCCAGTTTTGATTGAATGCCCGAGGCAGTATTCGATAATAGGATAAGGGATGCCGATTTCTGCTGCAAATTGAGCAAAAGTTTTGCGAGCAGAATAATAAGTAAGCCTTCCTTTGTTGATATTCAATTCCTTTGCAAGTAGCTTCATACACTTATTGATATAGCGCTGTAAATTCCCTAACGTATATTTATAGTTAAATTGAATATACCCGTCCCTTCCGGTATATTTACTCAATATAGTAGCAGCTTCAGGGCAAACACTTATTGCTATCCGTCGATTTTTCTTTTTGTGTTCACTACTTTTCTTTCGTATATAGTCTATTTCTTCTTCTGAGAAATCAATTTCCACAAGATCGGCAAAGTTCATACCTCCTAAATAAAATGAAAGTAGGAACATATCTTTTCCTAGAGTGAGTTGTCGACTATATGATACATCAGTATTAATAATCTTTCTGACTGCTTCCACTGTTATATCAAGTACTCTTGGTTCTGGTGTGGGTATTTTGGTATAAGCGAAAGGATGTTTTTCACATCGTATCAAACCAAGTTTTATCGCTTCATTAACCCTTGCTTTGATATGGCTCAATCGAATTTGTCTACCACCATCAGTATGTCCGTGTCGTTTCAACCAGCTATCAAAATGTTCTATTGTTATATGATTCATAAGGATCATTGGTACTTCTCCTTCGGCAGCCTCAAATACTTTCATGGTATCTTCCAACATTTTGGCATGACTTTCCTTACCCTCTTCTTTTCTTTCCCGGATGCGCTGGCGCATAAAATCATTAAAAGTGCGGACATCTGGAGCTACTTTATCCTGTTGTGTAAGTACAGCTTTTAGCTGTTTAGCTGAGTAAAATTCATAGTTTTCTATGTACTGAAGTCGATCTTTATACTTCTTCAGTTCAAAAAGTAAACGTTTGTTCATCATTGTTGCATCATGGCGAGCAACAACCTTTCCTTCATACCACTGGCACGCATCATCCAGTTGATACTCAGTTTTGATATACTCCCTATTCCTTTGGGCACATATACACACGTAAATAGGGTATTTACCTAATTTAGTAGGTTTGGAAGTAAGAATGGTAAGTGATAATGTTGCCATACGCTATAAAATTTTTATATCGCCAATTCTACACATTTTCCACACATATAGACCTGTGGACGGGAAATGAACGATTTTTTTTATAGCCTTCAGGCTAAGAATAGATAAAATAAAAGACTGATTATCAGCAAGATATAATCAGTCTTTTAAAGTGATCCCGTTGCGATTCGAACGCAAGACCCACGCCTTAGAAGGGCGTTGCTCTATCCAGCTGAGCTACGGAACCAGCCTTAATTGCGGTGCAAAGGTACGCTTTTTTACGAATATTGCAAATTTTTGTATCACCTTTTTTCGTTACCTATGTATAAAAGGCTCATTTGCTACATAAAAAGTAATGATTAGTTACCTTTACAAACAAGATACACGGTATTTATATACAGATGTATTAAAACATTTTGCAAATTATCAATGTTACTAATTATAAAAAGTAAAAATATGGAGGAATATTCAAATAGGAAAAGTAGCATTGACCCGAAAATGAATGAAAGAGTAATAACAGCTAAATTTTAAAGAGATGGAATGGGAAAATCAGTTGATACAAGAATTGCAATGGTCAAATAAAATCAGCAATAAGGCGAGTAAGGAATTGGTAGCCCAGGAAATTGCCGGACTGGCCAAAGACGGTGATGCCATAGGAGCAGGCTCCGGCTCTACCGTTTATCTCACTTTGTTTGCATTAGCTCAGCGAGTTAAACAAGAATCTCTGCATATAGAAATCATTCCGGCATCTGCCGAAATTTCGATGACATGTATACAGCTTGGCCTGCCGCAAACTACTCTGTGGAATAAGCGTCCGGATTGGACATTCGACGGTGCAGACGAAGTGGATCCGCATAATAACCTCATCAAAGGACGTGGCGGAGCCATGTTTAAGGAGAAACTCCTAATTAAAAGCAGTGGCAAGACTTACATCATTGTCGATGAGAGCAAGCTTGTCAGCAAACTGGGGAGCAAATACCCCATACCGGTAGAAGTGTTTCCACATGCTCTCTCCCATGTGGAAAACGAGATACGCTTATTGGGAGCTTCAAAAATCAGCCTACGTCTTGCAGAAGGAAAAGACGGTCCGGTATTTACCGAAAACGGTAATTTCATTCTTGACATTCATCTCAGCAACATTGTTCCTGATTTGGAACAGAAACTGAAAGCCATTACCGGGGTTATCGAAAGCGGGCTGTTCATTGGTTATGACATTACAGTCCTAATGGCAAACCGCTGATGTACCAAAGTACAAATAAGGTGGTCCATGCCAATAGAATGACTAAAGAATATCTCCAAGTATACTTCAGTAGTGAACCATAAGTGGATTGCCTATCATATTGCTGCATATAGGTCAAGACAAGTGGCATGTAGAACATAAAAGGTGTTATGGCATTTGTTGCACTGTCACCTATACGGAACGCACATTGGGTCATATCCGGCGAAATGCCCATACTTGCCAATACCGGAACAAAAATGAAAGACATAAAAGCCCATTTAGCTGTGGCAGATACCATAAAGAGATTGACCAGCGCCGTAAAAAGAATGAAGAGAATCAATATCCATAAACTACTCAAAGAGGCGGAGGACAGCAGATTAGCGCCTAAAATGGCAATGCACTTGTCCAAGTGGGAATATTCAAAACAAGCAAACATCTGTGAGGCAAAGAAAGCTATCACAAAATAAACGCCCAGCAGTTTCATCGGCTGCGTAAGTCCTTCTATCACATCACCGTCCGTACGGTATCGGCCGGAGGCAAAACCATAGACCATCCCCATCAAACCTATTCCAAACGAAAGCAAAAACAGAATACCAACTATAAACGGAGAACGAATCAGCCCACCATTGACACTCCGCAATATCCCCCATGAAGAGAATGTAGCCCACAGAATAATGGCAATATACAGCAAGCCTGCAAATACAGCTCCCAACATAGCTCTCCGTTCCTTGCGGGACAGTTGTTTGTAGCCATTAAAATGAATATCCCCTGCATACATTCCCAAGTGCGGCAACAAGCTCCTGCGGGTAATATGATAAATGATGAATGCAAGCAGGAACGTGGAAACAAAGAGAAAATAATAATTGCACAGCGGTCCAGTCTGCCCCGGAGCAATATTCATCCTATCAGCCGCTTCTTGCGTTACAGAGGCAATCATGGGGTCTAATGTACTCAAAAACACATTAGCGCTATAGCCACAAGAGACTGAAACATAAGCTGTAATTATACCTCCAATGGGGTGCAGACCGACAGACTGGAACAAAGTTGCAGCTATCGGCAACAGAATGATATATCCTGCATCTCCCACTATATTGGACAACAGTCCTAAGACAATGACCAGCAGAATAATGCGCCAAGGATCACGTGGACGTCGTACCCCCCTGCGAATACATGCATCGATGAAACCCGAATGCTGTGCCACCCCTATTCCGAACATAGCCACAATCACCAGCCCTAACGGAGCGAATCCCGTAAAATTGGTTATGACATGGCGCAGCAGCCAGCGTATGCCCTCCGGACTCAGCAGGCTCTGCACCCGTATTTCTTCTCCAGTCTGCGGTTGCAGCACGCTCAGGCCATAGACATCGAATATCCATGAAAGGAGGATGACTGCCAGCGTCAGCAGGAAGAACATCGTAGCGGGATGTGGCATTCGGAGTTTACTCATCGTCGGCTTCCAGATTGTCTATATTCAAGATTCGAAGTTCCAATGCACGCACCACCAGACGAGTGGCATTCACCCCCACCCGTTCACTAGGCGGGAAAAGACGGCCGACCAAGTCATTCTGCCGTTTCTCCAGCGACTTGACTCCAAAAGGCATTCCCCTAAGATTGGCAATCATTTCTTTGGTATAGCCCAGTGCCAAATGACGGAGGAAACGCTCGTCATACTCATCAATATCATAGCTTATGATTGCTTCCTGACGTTTTGCATCATTCAGGACAGATTTCTTGAAGCGTTCCACTATCTTCTCCAGTATCGGATAGTTAAAGACCAGCTTCTTGCCGGCCATCACTGCCTGCACATCGGTTTTGGTCAGCAACTCTCCGGTTTTCAGGATAATGCCGTCGGCACCGGCTTCAAGTACGTCCACCCATAACTTCTCATTCAATATTTCTCCCGTGAATATCAGCACATGTACTCCCGGATAACGCTTGAAGATATTCCGGCAGATGTCCACCCCGATTGTGGTCGAACCTCCCAGTCCCAAGTCCAGCAGAACAAGATCCGGCACGCCGGCTTCAATCAATGTCCAGAACTCCTGCTCAGTCATAGCAGTACCTATTACCTCCGCATTGGGAATTTCATGGCGGAAAATCTCTTCCGTCCCTTTCAGCTCCAACTTGACATCTTCAACGATGATTACTTTAAATTTTTTGTCTTCCATATTTCATTTTTTCGGTAGCGTAAAATATATTGTAAAACCTCCTTCCTTTCCCGGTTCGGCATTGATACGGCATCCCCGGCGTCCGGCAAACTCGTCATGGTCGCGGATAATCTGCTTGCACACCAGATATTCCGTACCATACAGTTCTCCTTTCTCACCGGCCGTCATGCGGGACAAGTCGGGATAGAACAATTGGTTCAATTCTTCACGGGTCTTTTCCCTGCGCATATCTGTAAACAGAAAACGTATAAATTCCCCATCTTCCCGGGCCGACAGACAGACAGCTCCATCCAGAGTTACGGAGCAAGCCTCGTCTATCAGGTTTTCAAGCAGGAAACGCAACTGGTTCCAGTCACCGGTAATCCGTCCTTCCAACGGTTGTATCTTAAAATCAATATGCGCCTTGTTTCCCTTATACACTTTGCGGAAATATTTCCCGGCAGTAGCCATAAGTTCCGGCACAGATATTGTCGCACGCCTGAAAGTCACCTCTTCCAACTGGCGGGAAGCGCATGAACTGAGTGTCGTAAAGATACCTTTGTAATACTCTATCAATTCGCTGATGGCAACCACCGTTTCCCGCTCCTCCGCTTCTGTCTGTTTGCCGGACCGCAGTTTCCCTATCAGCTGCTTTATCTTGTTCGGATAATAAATTGTTTCATGCTTGATGGTCGAAAGACAATTATCCAGCACCATGTTCTGTACATGCAGCAAACTGTCTTCCCAGGAAGCTCGCCGGGCTTCATCTTGAGCCACTTCGATGTCCCGGTATTTCGTAGCCAACTTAACCACTGCATTGAAGATTACAATGGAGACATAACGGGCTATCAGTTCCAAAAGCAAATGGTCGGTCTCCTGCTCCGTACCTTCCCTGCGTTCCAGACACAGCACACCTATGCAACGACACATATTTCCCGCATCCACAACAAGCGGCAATGCTTGTATACCCTTTTCCGATATGTACTCTTGCTGCTCAAAGCAATTCTCCATATATTTCCTCCAGATAGGCAACTCGTCCACGGCGGTATCTTCCACTGGATTGGAAGTGTATTCCAGCTTATGTGTAGTCTCGTTGTATACAGCTATGCTTAACCGGTCGATACTCAAAAGTTCGTTCACTGCATCAAAAGCGGAACCTACAATCTGCCGCGGGATTTCCTTCAATGTATCCTCCTCACGCTGCAACATTTCCTCCGTATCCGAAACCGGCAACAAGGAGGCATTGAACACCTTTCCATTAATTTCCAGCACTTGCTCCAGATTCCAGCGGTTCACCAGACGTTTACGGAAGTAAAGTATGTAATATCCCAACAGCAATACGAACAGCAAAATCACCGCCAGCAAAATGCCCACCATCTTGTTGTTGGTGGAACGCTCCAGCTGCCGGCAATATTCTTCCAAGGATTGGTCTTCTCCCAACAGTTTGTATAAGGTAGTGTAGGCAGCATTATTATAACTATAGTCATCCCATTGCTTCAATGCAAGAAATGAGACTGCCGCTTCATTCCTGATATCCAGAATTACATGGAAATCCGAATTGAACATCTGGTTCCACCAATCCAGTTCCGCAGGCGCCCCGTCTCCCGTCAGCGTCATATAGCGATGTATAGGATGGGCGTATTGCTTGTAATGTTCGTTCAGGCAATACATTGCCGAATCTATGTATTGTAAAGCCAGTTCGTATTCTCCGTCTACATTGCAGTAATAAGCTTCATTGGCATAATCGGAGGCCTCGTCCAGCAAAGCTTCGTATTCATTCTGTGCAAGCAGTGCCAAAGAATCCGGTAACACCTCTCCGGAAGCAGGCTGTTCCACAGCATGCCGGCAGGATGACATGCACAAAGACAACACGACGAGCAACACCGACACGGACTTACGGATACCGGCAGGCAGACGGAAATAAAAACGGCTGCCTTTTCCCAGCCCGCTCTCCACATTAAATAGACAGACCTTGAACAAATCATTCGTCTTGCGATATTTTTCAATGATGCCCTTACAGTTCATCAGTCCAAAGCCACTTCCTTTGTTCTTCCTCAATTCCTCCTTGTCGGGAGCGTCACTCATACCGATGGCTTTCGAGTCATATACTTTTTCTCCCACGATGCAGGCTACATCTTCCGGTGACAATCCACAACCATTATCCTCTACCGAGATTTCCACATAATCTTCCTCCTGCCGTGCATATACTTTCACCATACCGCCCTGAGGGGTATATTTACGGGCATTCTCCGCCAGTGTATTTATCATAAACAATGTAAGGGCTTTGTCTGCCTTTACCCGGATATCCGTAGGCTGCACCTCCAACGACTGTCTCTTCATCTCGAATGTACGGCTTCCCTTCCTAAGCAGCTCGAAAAGTTCATTCAATTCGAACGTCTCTATGTTCAGGCTAAGGCTTCCTTGCTTCATCTTTATCCAAAGGGCAAGAATATCATTGTATTCATTGATGGTAGTAACCAACTCGTCGATATACTGGTATTTCTCCTCTTTGATCCGCTCCTCTTTGATGAATCCTTTTTGAGTCAGTTTCTGCACTTCGTTGATGATACGGTCTATGTACGGGTGAATTCCGTTGACAATAGCCATACATGCTTTCTTTATCAGATTTTGCCGTTTGTTCCCCGCGATGTGCTGCTCGTAAATGTAGCGTTGCTTTTCCAGTCTGCGGCGTTCGTCACCAAGGGAGATGGACGTCATGCCGTTGTCGATTGCCCATTGGATATAGGGAGTTATCACCCGTACCATCGCCTGCTCATCCTTGCTCATCCGACGCGGGAACACTAATTGCCCGTTGTCTATGCGGATATCCTTCACTCCAAACAGCTTTTCCAATTCCGGGCAGACAGCCGTCCGGATAGAGTCGACGATTTCCTCCTCAGTCTGTGCATCTGCCGGAATGGATGCCGTTATCTTCTGACAGATATCCAGCATCAGCTGCAGACGGCGGAGATGCACTCTGTTCCGGTCTTTGGAACGCTTGTTGAAAAACCAGAAGAAGAGGGATACAAGCACGAAGCCCACAATGACCAGTGACAACACGACGTTGAGTTGCCCCGCCTCCTTTTCCAATGCCTGATAGCGGCTTTCCAGTTCTTTATCCTGGCGTGTATCTTCAAGGATATCCAGGTAAATATTGCGGTTATAGTCTGATTTTTCTTTCATCCCGAGTCCTGCATACGAAACGCTCAACTGTTCACGAATACGTGAAATCCACTCGGGCACGGTTTTCAGTTTCTGCTCCATCCATGCCTTCTCCGCACAAATCGTATCTCGACGGTCAAATGCTTTCAGCCAGTCCAAACTATCGTGGCAGTCATAGAAAAGGCGGTGATGGTCATTTACACATTCCAGAGCAAGTTTTAGCGTGTCAAGAGCTTCTGTATAGTGACTGTGGGCATTCAGGTATTTGCCGATAGATACATATGCACCTGCTATCTGATACAAATCCTTGTATTGGCTGAATTTTTGCAATGCCAACTGCCCCAGACGCATGGGAAGCAGCGAATCTACCGGTACTCCAAAACGTGTCAAGGCATGGGAGCGGCGGTCTTGAAAAAATGCGTAATTATCCGGTGAAGCCATCAAGTTGGCAAGTCCCTGCACTCCATTGCCCTCAAAGTAAAGATAGCCCTTGCGCGAAGCCAACCGCCATGCGGTATAGAGCTCATCAAATTCTCTCAGTCTTCGCTCATCTGGTGTCTCACCCTCGCATAAGGCAGCAGAACCTTTGATGTAGTGATAATACAACAGCTGATTGGTATCTGCCAGCAACTCTTGTTTTTTAGTAACTTCATTAATAGAGGCTACAGCTTCCGGACGCTGTTGCAAATAATAATAATACACAGCAGATACGATATAAAATTCCGAACGGGCATAATTCAAACGCATTTGCTCGTGTTGGTCCACAAACAGATTGTCATCCTCCGCTATTCTTTTCATACGGTGCAAGGCACTGTTGCGATAATCGTAGAACTCCTTGTTCAACGCCGTCCGCTGATAAATCTTCATCAAACCGATGTCGGCAATAAGGAGTTCCAGTTCATTCTTGGTCAGATTATAGACATCCATATGAAACTTTTCGGCCTGCTCAAAATCCATGCGCATAAAAGCACAAAAGCCCAGATTATTGGATGCTTCCGCTTTTCCTTGTTTATAGAGGCTGACTTCACGGTAGGCCCTTGATGCCGCATGGCAGGATGAATCCAGGTTTTTATAACGATAAGCATAAGCCACCTGGTTTAGAGAGTCGATAAGGCGTACTTCCTTCATGGGTGCCGTTCCCACACACGAAACCATTGTTGTACAAAGGCACAACAACCCCGCAAACCATATAAAAGAAAGTCGTTTCATAAAGCAAAGCTACGAATAAATCCGGGAAAGAAAAATAATTTTTATACAATAACTCTTGTTTTATGTAACGGGAAATTCCTACCTTTGCATGCAAATTAACAAATAGGTAACATCTATTACACAAATGAGCGAAAAAGCACCCTTTATGGTATTCTCCGGAACAAATTCGAGATACCTTGCAGAGAAAATCTGCGCTAGCCTTGATTGCCCTCTGGGAAAGATGAACATCACCCATTTTGCAGATGGTGAGTTTGCAGTCTCTTATGAGGAATCTATCCGTGGCTCGCATGTATTCCTGGTTCAATCAACCTTCCCTAATTCTGACAACTTGATGGAACTTCTGCTGATGGTTGATGCTGCTAAAAGAGCATCGGCAAAAAGCGTTGTAGCCGTTATCCCTTACTTCGGTTGGGCACGTCAGGACAGAAAAGACAAACCCCGTGTTTCCATCGGCGCTAAGCTGGTGGCCGACCTGCTCTCTGTTGCAGGTATCGACCGTCTGATTACGATGGACCTTCATGCAGACCAGATTCAAGGTTTCTTCAATATTCCGGTGGATCATTTGTATGCATCAGCAGTATTCCTCCCCTATATTGAATCCTTGAAACTGGAAGACTTGGTAATCGCCACCCCGGATGTCGGCGGTTCAAAACGCGCCAGCACATTCTCCAAATACCTCGGTGTACCCCTGGTATTGTGCAACAAGACACGCGAAAAAGCAAACGTGGTTGCCACCATGCAAATCATCGGTGATGTAAAAGACAAGAATGTAGTATTGGTAGACGATATTGTAGATACAGCAGGAACCATTACCAAGGCTGCCAACATCATGCTGGAAGCAGGAGCCAAATCTGTCCGTGCCATTGCCAGCCACTGCGTAATGTCCGACCCTGCTTCTTTCCGTGTACAAGAATCCGCACTAACGGAAATGGTATTTACCGATAGTATCCCCTACTCTAAAAAATGTGACAAGGTTAAACAGTTGAGCATTGCCGATATGTTCGCCGAAACCATCAAGCGGGTGATGAACAATGAATCAATCAGTTCACAATACATTATCTGTCTCTTATACACATCTGACGCTGCCGACGA
>ENA-UAIO01000690-UAIO01000690.1-human-gut-metagenome-genome-assembly--contig:-NODE-690-length-10654-cov-18.789414_pt1 | contig 10654 bp, 8 predicted proteins | sample MGYA00244415_ERZ654381 | MGnify/ENA primary metagenome ERZ654381 (study PRJEB26926, sample SAMN06165095) | human gut metagenome | biome: ENVO:00009003; feature: ENVO:2100002; material: ENVO:00002003...
CGGCAGCGTCAGATGTGTATAAGAGACAGATATATAATAAGAACACAAGGAAAACCGTTAAAAGCGGTTAGTCCCAAGGTTTTAAAACGAATATAAAATAATCGTCCGATATTTGAGGCTGTCGGGCGATTATTTTTTTATGCTATTGATGACTTCTGCGAGTGCTATAAGTAAAATTATCAGCAAAACCGATTCAGTCATGCATATCACCCCCTTTCGGGAGTGCTAACCGCCTTAAACTTCCTTGTATTCTCGTATCATATTGTATCAAGCCGGAATTGCGATGTCAACCATATGAAAAGGGGCTGTGAAGAAATGAAGTTTAAGACTCCATTCTTCGCAGCTCCTTTCAGTTTTTGTGAAAAATAAGGCAATTTGTTAAAAAGGCATACTTTCCATGTAGCTGTCAAAACAGGGGAAGTTTTTTCACAGCCCCATACTTGCATTTACAGTAACAAATCCGTACCGGATTACTACTTTGCTTTCTTCTTACGAACAATAGCATATACAATCACACCTACGATAAGTAAGAAACCTGCGATTGAGCCAAAGAATAAAAGCTTATTGTTATAGTATCGTATAAAAAGGTTAGTTGTTACATAGAAATCTTTAATTTCTTTTGTAATTTTGTTACCCGCCGCATCCGTACAAACAACTTTCATCTTATGCGCTCTGGTAGAGTTACCTGAAACATCAAATGTAAATTCGCCGTTTTTTCCTAAAATATCAGCAATTTCCTTTGCGTCCCATGTTTTATAAGCCTTGTCATAATTATCAAGGTAAACAACAACTGAATTGAGAAGCAAATTATCATTTGCGATCATAGAAACTTTTAATTTTTCCAACGGATATGTTTGTCCGCTTTCAAGATTATCAAGTACTACATTTGGCTTTGTTTTATCAACACCAAAGCGAATTTCTTTGTTCTTTGTATCAAGCGTATTTTCAGATATATTTCCAGCTGCATCTTCTGAATGGAAGCTGAGTCTGTACACACCGTCATCGCTAAAATTCTTTGCAAAAATAGTATATACATACTTATACCATTTTCCGTTGCCGCCTTCCACATCAATTCTGTAATCAGTACCGTTCTTGAGCTTGATAGTGTCACTGTTTTTGAATAGTGTTATTTTTATGTTGTTGAGTTTATTGACATTGGTTTCTGTCACAACAATATCTTTAACGCTCTTTGAATATGCACCGTTAAGCTTTTTTGTTGCACTGTCGAAGGCATATGTTGAACCAAAACGGTTAGCAGAGAAGACAACAGACTTCGTTGATGTATTGCCTGCCTTATCGGTAAGTGTTGCCGTCAGAGTGTAAATATCATCAACTTTCTTTTCTTTTTCAAAGTCATAAAATATAAACTTTTTTCCGTTTATCTGATCGTCATAGTAACCTTCAAGATCAACATTATCTCTGTTTGCACCAACAAGTTTTATCGAAACATTATTGTCATCATAATTATCATCTGAATATGAAACAACAGGAAGAATATCTCCTGAATATGCAGAATTGTTCTTAACGCCTGTTATTTCAAGGGTTGGTGCGGTTTTATCAATGTAGAATGACTGCGTATTAAATTTTGCGGAATCATTGCCTGCCTTATCCTTGACTGATATGTCAAATGAGTAGTAGCCGTCACTGCTATAAGCAATAGTAGCTGTATGCTGATCACCACTTGAACTCCAACCACTCATATTAGGCAATTTTTTGTCACCTGCTGAGAATGAAGCATTTACACGATTGACATCAAAGTTATGCTCAATAATTGTGACAGTAGCTGTTCTGTCAGCTTTGTAATAATTGCCGTTTCTCGCTGAATTATTATCGTAGCTTACAGTAATAGTAGGAGCAGTTTTGTCTATGGTAAATGATTTTGCGGCTACAGTTCCTGTTGCATAATTCTCCCCGCTGCATTTGTTACCGGCAAGGTCTGTGTATGCAATACTGAAATGATAATCTCCGTCTGCAGTGTATGGAATTGTTGCAGTCCATCTTGTATCATCCTGATTTCCTGTTCCAACAGTTTTTGTCCAGTTAGAAATTCTCGGAATATTGCCGTCAGTATTTGTAATTTTTACAACTACATCATCAGGATTGAAGTTACGCTCTGTAACAACAATTCTTGCAGTTCGTCCTGCCTTGAAATATGAATTGCTGTCGGCAGAATTGTTATCATATGAAACATCAATTCTTGGTGCGGTTGTATCAATCTTTAATTTTGCAACACCCTCCGAATCATTAGCGGCATTATCCTTTGCATAAACTACAACTCGGACATCATTACTGTTATTCTTTGCACTGTCAACAGTGATTGAACCTGTCCACTTGCTGCGCAAATCAGACTGTTTCGGATTAGATTTGTTGAATGAATACAGTGTTCCTTCCTGTGTCAGAATATTCTGACTGTAAACTCTGTAAGATACCTCTTTCAGACCTGAATATGTTCCGCCTGTAAGCGGGTCATTGACCGAAATCGACACCTTGACATTGCCCTTATAGAATCCGTTGATTGGCTGTTGAGGATTAACAGTTACCTGAGGTGCAACTGACTCCTCACGGGGCTTTTTGTTGTCTGCAATTAGTCCGTTGGTACTTATGTAAGTATAGTTGCCTGCATAGTCCGTGATTTTTACATAAACAGCACACTGCTCATTTGGACGCACTTCAAGCGAACTGAATTTTGCCCATGAAGTTACATTGTCAAGCTGTGCCTTTGTGAGAGGGGTTGTACCGTCGGTTGCATTTTTTGCTTCAACCTTGTAATACTCAACCTTTGCAATAGGGGAAGTTTTATCATTCTGACTGCCTGTTACTGTAATCTTCTTTTTCGACCAGAACCCAAATGTTAATGTCTTACGCAGTTCTGACCATTCAGTTTCCTGTCCTTCGGCAGACTTTGCCTTTAATGAACCTGTCGGACTTGTCTTATCAACCGTGAATTTATACGGATTGTTTTGACCCGAAACATCAACGCCGTCATTAGCATTTCCCGCCTTATCAGTATAGGATACAGCAAATGTGTAGTTTGCATCCTTCTCAAACTTAATTGTTGCCGTATGCGTATCCTTATCGTGGTTGTTGCTATCATTTTCAACAGTAGTCCAACCGCTGATTTTGTAAGCATCTGATACCTTGTTATTTTTTGCATCTACGGCATTGATTATAATGCCCTTGGTTGCGTCGTCCCCGTCAAAATGACTGCTTCTTTCAGTAACAGTCACTGTTGCAGTTCTTGATGTGTAATAACCGTTTTTTGCACCGTTGTTTGCTGTGCTGTTATACTTCACATTGATTTCAGGCGGAGTCTTATCAATGACAAGTGAAATTGTATGCTCGTCGTCTTTTGTTTTGTTTCCTGCATTGTCGGTAGCTGTTACAACAACTTTTACATTATCAGAATTATTCTTTTCGGCCTCAACAGTTATAAGTTTCGATATTTCTGTTTCAAGCTGTGATTTTGTGGGGCTTTTTACATTGAAGTTATAAAGATCTTCTGACTGTGTAACCTCATTGCCATTTATTACCTCATAGTGCACATTCTTAATACCCGAACATACATCCTTAACACCAACTGTAACATCTACATCTCCGTTGTAAATTTCACCGTATTTGTTTTTAGGACTAACATCAAATGTAATTTCCGGTGCTTTATTATCAGCTATTATGCCGTTTGAAGAAACATAGGCATAGTTGCCTGCATAATCTTCAACACGACCGGAAATTACAGCCTGCTCACCGGGTGAAACCGTAATAGAATTATTGTACTCTTTGAACTCGCCTTCATTGTAGAGTTTATCAAGTTTTCCCTCATCAAGTGCAGTATCACCGTTATATTTGAAATAAGAAACACTCTTTATCGGTGAAATATCATCTTTCGCATTTGCAGTTACCTCCACATCACTCTTGCTCCAAATTCCGAATGTAATTGTTTGGAGGAGCTTGCTCCATATATTTTTTTCATACTTATTTTTTTCATACGTAAGTTCAAGAGAAGGTGCAGAATTGTCAACGGTAAAATCATAAACATAATCGCCTGTTTCTGTTACACTGCTGTTTTTCAAACCTGCCTTATTTTGGTATGATACAGACCAATCGTACTTTGCGTTTTCGTCAAATTTCACATGAGCAGTATGTGTATCACCGTTGGTATCCCACTCGGAAATCATCTTTGTTTTGTCAAGTGATATTTCATTTCCGTCAATACCTTTACCAGAAATTTTGATTCCGTCAGTTGCAGCGTTTGCATCAAATGTTGAGTCCCTGTCTGTAATTGTTACAGTTGCAGTTCTTTGAGTGTAATAACCTTTTTCAAAACTTGTATTGGTGTTACCGTTGATTTCTACATTTACAGTCGGTGCCGTGGTATTGATTTTTACCTTCTCGCATACCTCGTTTTCATTACCTGCAAGGTCTGTTACCTTCAATACAATTTTTACATTGTCGCTGTTATTTTTTTCTGCATCAATTTTTACATCATCAACAGATTTTTCTTGTAAAATTTCATCACCCGATTTATAGGAATAGACTTCATGGTGATCTGTTACTGTCTCACCATTTTTGTAAACCCAATATTCCAATTTGCTTATTCCGGAATAAGCATCTGAATCCTTCGCACTCAGTGTAACATTAAAATCAGAATTTGTGGAGAGATTTCCTGAGTTTTCCTTATTTTACAGGCTTTTTAGCCCCTTAGATAGTGAAATGATATGTATTTTCCCTTATTTTTACCCTTGTGAGGAATCCGCAAGGGAAATAAGGGAAATTTTTATTTAAGCGTTGCTCGCTACTTTATCAAGAAGTCTTGCGGAATCCCGCTTTGCTTTTCTTGTTGAGTGAGCGTAAATGTTCATTGTGGTACTGACATCGGAATGTCCTAACAGTTCCTGTACATCTTTCGGAGCAGCTCCATTCGAGAGCAGGTTGCTGGTGTAGGTATGTCGTAACTGGTGAAAGTGAAAATCTTCAAATCCTTCCAGCTTTTTTGATACTGACCTGCAAGCAATGCCGAGTGTACTCGGCAGTTCCAGACTGCCATCCGGTCTGAGGCAGACAAAGGATATTTCTTTATAATCTGCCGGGACTTCCTGTGTTCCGTCAAGGTGATAGTATTCATAATACACCCTGTTTTTCACATGCACCTCTTTGTAGTAGTTGCGGTGGTAAAGTTCCCCGTACTGCATCCGGCTTTTCAGTTGTTCCCGTCTTGCTGCTTTCAATATTTCAGTCAGCGTATCTCCAAAATCAACAATCCTTACTTTCTTTCGCTTGGTCGTTCCAATCACATTTTTATGCTTTGCACCGTCGTAACGGATACTTCTTTTAATGGTCAGGCATTGATCTTCAAGGTTGATGTCCTGCCATGTAAGACCACAGGTTTCACCGATGCGAAGTCCTGCATAATATGCAATCTGAATCGGCAGGATCGCAGGTGGATTTTTCTTTTCCAGATACTTGATAAGTCGCTCATAATCCTCATGTGAAATCGGCTGTGTGCCATCTTCGACTTCATCATCGGAAAAGAGGTCAACTTCCTCTGCCTGTTTTTTCAGCTTAATATACTGCATCGGATTGAAACTGATTAACTGTTTTGGAAATACTGCAAAACGGAATGACTGCTGCAACACTGCGGAAAAAGAATGGATATAATCTTTACTGTATCCTTTTCTCACTTTTCCGTCTGGAAATTCGCCACCGAATGTAAGCAGATCAAGAAATGCCTGTAAATGTTCGGCAGTAACTGTTTTCAGTTTACGGTCTGCAATCGGGTGTTTCTTAGTGCAACGGATTGCACTGAGATAATTTTCCACTGTGCCATTACTGAGTGTTCCGGTTTTCAGTTCTTCTTCTGCCCACATGTCCAGAAGTTCACCTACGGTAAGGTTATCTGCTTTTGCAACAAATTTCTTATCTTCGTAATCTTCCAGTGCCTTGCGGAGAAGTTTTTCTGTCTCACTTTTGCTTTCGGTTCCGGCATATTCTTTCTGAACCATTTTGCCGCTTGCGTCCTCTACATAGAAGCGGTAGTACCATTTCTTTCCTTTCTTTCTAACAGATCCTTTTGCCATAATCGTATGTCTCCTTTCGATATCAGACAATCGGAACTGCTGAAATGCTTCTTGCGTGTAAGTATATCATAACTCCGATTATCTTACTATACCGATTCAGAATCCTCGTACATAACTTCGGATAAAAGATTTGCAAGCCGTTGTTCTGCTGTTTCCGGTTTCTTGGAATAGAGCCTTACAATATCTGCCATGTCATTCAATGCGTTGACAGTATGGGTGATCTCCCTGAGAAACATGATCTCGTTATATTCATCATTCGATTCAAACCCCATTACTTTTGCAATGTCCGCTTCTTTGGTATTGCCTTTGTAATTCTTGCAGGCGAACTGGAACGAATCCAAAAACAGTTCATATTGTTTCAACATTAACAGCAGTAGGTCTTTGGAAAAAGCATCTTCTGTTTTCGTAAGGTCAAGAGGTAACTGTTTGAGAATATCCGTCATGGCATCACGAATCTGTAATTCTCTTTTATCCGTAATGTCGGTTTCATATTCGTCCGTTTCCCCTCTGAGCCATTCCACAGATACATGGAGAGCTTCTGAAAGACCTTCCAGCACCATTTTCTTTGTATTGTCAATCGTTCCGGCTTCATATCTCTGAATCGTAGATGCAGTCACACCCATCTTTTCAGCGATATAAGGCTGTGTCAGATTCAATTCTGTACGGCGCTGTTTTGCCCTGCTGCCGATCAGCTTGCGTAATTCTTTATCTTTCATGCTGATGTGCCTCCTTTTTCGGTATGTCATTACTATACCACATAACAAACAATATTGCAATATGCAATTAAACAATAAACAATATGATTTCGTAATGCTTGACAAGATGATATAAACACGCTATACTGACAGCACAAAAGAAATTGCATAATGCAATTTATAAGGAGGTGGTCACATGACGCAAAGAAAGATTGCCTTATCTATTGAGGAAGCTGCGGATTATACGGGAATCGGCAGGAACACCCTGAGAAAACTGGTGGAGTGGAAGAAACTTCCGGTATTAAAGGTCGGGAGGAAAGTCCTGATTAAAACGGATATGCTGGAACTTTTCATGGAAGCCAATGAGGGCAGGGACTTAAGGGATAAAGGAAATGTGAAAGCCGTCACAAGAAACGGTTCCACTTAAAAAGGCGGTTCCCGAAGAAACCGCCAAAGGTTTTATCAGACCGAAGCCATGATATACCTACACGCAAGCAGATTATACCATGTACTTCGTCTGACAGACAACAGGAAACTTATGTTTGGTAGAAAAAAGAAAGGACGATGATATTTATGGCAAGATCAACAAAGAGTTATGAGGAGCGTCTGCTCCAGTTGGAAAAAAGAGAACAGGAAAGCCTTGAAAAAGCGAAACAGTACGCAGCACAGAAACGGGAACTGAAGAAACGTCAGAAAGATGTGGAAACAAAAAAACGAACCCACAGGCTCTGTCAGATTGGCGGTGCGGTGGAATCAGTGATTGGTTCTGCGATTGAGGAAGAAGATATTCCGAAGCTGGTCGGCTTCTTAAAAAGGCAGGAAGCAAATGGGAAATTCTTCTCAAAGGCAATGCAAAAAGAGCCAGTTGCGAATACGGAGGAAGTGTAATGCCGGAGGGAGTGGAGTTTCCATTCCCTTCATTGCTTTTTTATGAAGGGCGCACTTATGGACAACCAGAGGTCGTCCGTATAAGTTTGCCACAGGTGGCAACCGGTCTGCGCTAACGCTTGCCGGGCTCGTTCCGTCGGCGGGCATTTCATGCAGACCTGCTCATGTCGCAGGAGGCACTCTTCGCCAGAGGGGCGCATTCCATGCAGGCTGTTATGCACAGAGCACTCTTACGCAGAGGGCGTTCCGGCAGATACCATTCTCTTTTACAGGAAATGTTAACTGCCGGAAATCAATGCCGGGTACGGCAGAAAGGGGGGAAACGGATCATGGCGATCTTTCATTATACGGTAAAGATTGTCGGACGCAGCAAAGGGAAATCCATCATATCAGCGTCTGCCTATCTCAATGGTGATGTAATGAAAAATGAAGAAACAGGCAGGATCAGTTACTACACTTCCAAAAGAGAAGTTGTTTATACCAGTTTGATGATGTGTGAAAATGCACCGCAGGAATGGCAGAATGTACCTGCCGAAAATATCAAACGGTTTCAGAAATCTGTCCGGTATAAAAGGGCAGACAACAAAGAAGTTGTACTGGAGAAATTCAAACTTACTTTTCAGAAACAGTGCTTATGGAATGAAGTTTTGAAGATTGAGAAAAGTTCAGACGCACAGCTTGGCAGATCGTTTGAGTTCTCACTTCCAAAAGAATGGAATCGACAGGAACAAATTGAATATACAACAGATTATATTCAGAAAAACTTTGTGGACAAAGGCATGTGTGCAGATTGGAGCATTCACGATAAGGGCGACGGAAACCCGCATGTGCATTTACTTGTAACCATGCGTCCCTTTAATCCCGACCACTCATGGGGAAACAAAGAAGTCAAAGACTGGGAGTTTGTCAGAGATACTGACGGAAATATTGTGGTTGATGAATCCCACCCGGACTGGTGGCAGGATAAAAAGAATCCTGACCGTCATGGAATCCGAATTCCGGTATTGGACGAAAACGGTAATCAGAAAGTTGGTGCAAGGAACCGTAAACAATGGAAACGGGTGCTGACCGATGCTACCGGATGGAACAATCCAAAGAATTGTGAATTATGGCGGAGCGAATGGGCGAAAGTCTGTAATGACCATTTATCAGTAGAACAACAGATTGACCACCGTTCCTATGCAAGACAGGGAAAATTAGAAATCCCTACAATCCATGAGGGTGCTGATGCAAGAAAGATTGATGAGAAATTCCAGAGTGGACAGGTGCAGACAGCTTCATGGAAAGTAGAGGAAAACCAGATCATAAAAAGACAAAATGCACTGCTGAAAAAGATACAGACCAGTTTCGGAAAAGTATCTGGTGCATTATCACAGTGGAAGGAGTGGTTAAATGACCTTAGAAGAAAGCCGGGAAGTCATTCCCATGATGGAGTCAATGATAAACCAGATCGAGGAACAGCAGAACCTTATGGCAGAGATGGTACAGGAATTACAGGAACGGGACAGACAGCTTCTGTCCTTTCAGGAGCAGAACCAGAGTTTGCAGATCTTAAACAGCGAGTTATCCGGGCTTCTGAATCTTTTGCCAGATACAGAAGAACTGCTCTCCCAGATCGAACAGCAAAAAGTCAGAATCGAACAGTTGGAAAACGAGAATCAGCAATGGCAGGAATTAACGCAGAAGCTGAACAACGAGAACAGCTTATTACTGACATTAAACAGCAGATAGAGAAAGCGAGGGATATTGATGAACGAATGCGTAAACTTAGAGAACGTCGGGCGGGTGGAAGAACTCCTGGCAATGACGGAACAGATGCAGGACGAACTGGATCAGAAAGACCAGACAATTCTGGAACTGAACAGGCAGCTAAACAGATCGCTGACCTTGAACGAGAAATTGAACAGCGAAAACAGAGCCGAGAATATCGAAGCATTGCGGACAAAATTAAAGCAAACAGAGGAACAATTAACCAGCGAGACAGACAGCAGGAAAAGAGCCGACGCAGAAGTCGTGGCATGGAAATTTAAGTACGAAAAAGCGGAGCAGGCAAAACGCTATGCACAGACACACCAAAAGACGGTAGAGGTGCCTGTCGAGAAAAAAGTGCCTTATGAGAAATGCGATAACTGTGACCGTACTGCTTATCAGAAAGCAAAAGAAAAATGCGATAATCGAAAAATTCAGTTGGAGAAAAAATATAAACAAATGACAACAGGTTATGAAAGCCTTATGTTCCTGTTGGCATGGTACAGCATAGCAACTACACTGTTCACAGCTATCCTTTCTCCGGTTTTTCTTAACGACTGTATCACCTTTTTCGGTACGATTGGTAAAGGAATCATAAACCTGTTTCGAGAATTTGTTACAGGAGCAGATTCTTTCGGACAGTTAAGCAATGGAATCTCAAACAGTATCGTTTCCGGGATTGTGTACTGGCTGATCGCGGCTATTGTTATGGGAATTTTATTCATTATAACGGGATTCCTGATAATTGGGATTGGCTATCAGGTGGGAAAAATCTACCGGAAATATTGTTGGGATATCATCAGCATTATGGTGGCAATAATGAGTACAGCTATCGTAATCTACTTTGGCGAATGGATAAAATCTGTCATTCCGATAAACCTCATTGTACTGTTACTACTTGTATATGTGGTCTATATTGGAATTCGATGTTATGTAAAAGACTGGCGAGAAGAGCGGGGATATTATTAAGAAAAACACAGGGAGATGTCTTTATCTTCCTGTGTTAAAAATGAAGCATTGATTATTTTTATATGAGAGGGATTATCGGACAGACCTATATCGTGTTACAAAGTGTTGTAAAGCCTGCAATTTCGTGATTTTTAAAATTGACCGTTTTATAGGATAGTATAAAAGTTTGTTAGAGAATCTTAAAAATAAACATTAAAATTATATAAATCACCACTATTATAGGATACTGCAAATTCCGCTTCATCGGATCACCGATTCCGCTAGCAACGGATCAGTGTTTCC
>ENA-UAIO01000719-UAIO01000719.1-human-gut-metagenome-genome-assembly--contig:-NODE-719-length-10439-cov-4.255104_pt1 | contig 10439 bp, 9 predicted proteins | sample MGYA00244415_ERZ654381 | MGnify/ENA primary metagenome ERZ654381 (study PRJEB26926, sample SAMN06165095) | human gut metagenome | biome: ENVO:00009003; feature: ENVO:2100002; material: ENVO:00002003...
GATTAGCTGCAGTCTCGTGGGCTCGGAGATGTGTATAAGAGACAGCAGATGGACGGTGCGATTCTGGTTGTTGCCGCAACCGACGGTCCGATGCCTCAGACCAACGAGCACGTGCTGCTGGCTCGCCAGGTGAACGTACCGAAGATCGTTGTGTTCCTGAACAAATGCGATATGGTGGACGATCCCGAGATGCTCGACCTGGTCGAGATGGAGGTTCGTGATCTGCTGAGCAAATACGACTACGATGGCGACAACGCTCCTATCATCCGTGGTTCCGCACTGGGTGGTCTGAACGGCGAGGCTAAGTGGGAAGACAAGATCATGGAGCTGATGGATGCGGTTGATAACTATATTCCGATTCCGCAGCGCGAGAACGAGAAGCCGTTCCTGATGCCTGTCGAGGACGTATTCTCGATCACCGGCCGTGGTACCGTGGTTACGGGCCGTATCGAAACCGGTGTTATCCACGTAGGTGATCCCGTTGAGATCATCGGTCTGGAGGAGAAGACGCTGACTTCGACTTGTACGGGTGTGGAGATGTTCCGCAAGTTGCTCGATGAGGGCGAGGCCGGTGACAACGTAGGTCTGCTGCTCCGCGGTATCGACAAGAAAGAGGTTAAGCGCGGTATGGTTGTCGCTAAACCGGGTTCTATCACTCCGCACACCAAGTTCCAGGCTGAGGTTTATATCCTGAAGAAGGAAGAGGGGGGCCGTCACACGCCGTTCCACAACAAATACCGTCCCCAGTTCTATCTGCGTACGATGGACGTAACCGGTGAGGTTACTCTTCCCGAAGGCGTAGATATGGTGATGCCGGGCGACCACGTAACGATCACCGTTGAGTTGATCTACCCGGTTGCACTCAACGAAGGTCTGCGTTTCGCAATCCGCGAGGGTGGCCGTACGGTAGGTGCAGGTCAGATTCTGAAGATTCTCGCCTAATCCCAGGGATATTTCAGTAGTGCAGGGATTGACTTGCACTACTTTTTAGGAGCATAGTTCAAGGGTAGAATAGCGGTCTCCAAAACCGTTGATGGGAGTTCGAATCTCTCTGCTCCTGCTAAAATAAAGTAAGAAGAATATGTTCAATTACGTAAAAGAATCTTATAACGAATTGGTTCATAAAGTGACCTGGCCGACGTTCGCACAGTTGCAGAACTCGACGGTAGTGGTGATGGTCGCTTCGTTGATCTTCGCCATCGTGATTTTGGCGATGGACATTTCGTTTGAGAACATTATGGAGGCTATCTACAGGACCCTGGCTAAGCTCGGTCGTTAATTGTTTTTGTGACCATGAGCGAAACAGCGAAACAGTGGTATGTAGTTCGTACGATCGGAGGCAAGGAGAATAAGGTAAAAGAGTACATCGAATCCGAAATCCGCCACAGCCACCTGGAAGAGTATATTTCGCAGGTGCTGATTCCGACCGAAAAAGTCTATACGATCCGTAACGGTAAGAAGGTTTCCAAAGAGAAGGTTTCTTATCCGGGATATGTATTGATTGAAGCCGCCTTTGTCGGTCAGATCCCTATTATCATTCGTAATATTCCCAACGTGCTCGGTTTTTTGGGTGACACCAAGGAGGACAGCCGCAAGATGATCGCTACGCCCCTGCGTCCGCAGGAGGTCAGCCGCATCCTGGGGCGTGTCGATGAATTGAGTTCGATGGAGGAAGAAAACGAAATACCATTCTTTGTCGGCGAAACCATCAAAGTTACAGATGGTCCTTTTTCAAGCTTCCAAGGTACCATTGAGGCCGTCGACAACGAGCGCAAGAAACTCACGGTATCGGTGAAGATATTCGGGCGCAAAACTCCTATGGAGTTGAGTTTCACACAAGTTGAAAAAGAATAATTAACCAAGGAAAACTATGGCAAAAGAGGTTGCTGCATTTATCAAATTGCAGATCAAAGGTGGTGCTGCCAATCCTTCTCCCCCGGTGGGACCAGCATTGGGTTCAAAAGGAGTCAATATTATGGACTTCTGCAAGCAGTTCAATGCCAGAACACAAGACAAGGCGGGAAAAGTTCTTCCGGTCATCATCACGGTTTACAGCGACAAGTCGTTTGACTTCATCGTAAAACAGCCGCCTGTAGCCATTCAACTCAAGGAGGCAGCCAAAGCTAAATCGGGTTCCGCACAGCCCAACCGCGACAAGGTCGGTCAGGTGACGTGGGATCAGGTGCGTGAGATCGCTCAGGACAAGATGTCCGATATGAACTGTTTCACGATCGAGGCTGCTATGCGTATGATCGCTGGTACTGCGCGCAGTATGGGTATCAACGTCGTTGGAGAATTTCCTAACAAGTAATTGCAATTACAAGAATGAGTAAGTTGACAAAAAATCAAAAAATTGCCTACGCGAAGGTCGAGCCCGAAAAGGCTTACAAGCTTACGGAGGCCGCAGCTCTTCTGAAGGAGATTACTTTTACGAAATTTGATGCTTCGGTGGATGTTGATGTGCGTCTGGGCGTGGATCCGCGTAAGGCCAACCAGATGGTGAGAGGCGTTGTGACTCTTCCTCATGGTACGGGTAAGCAGGTACGGGTTCTCGTGCTCTGTACTCCGGAAAAAGAGGCCGAAGCGCAGGCTGCCGGTGCCGACTACGTAGGTTTGGATGAATACGTCGAGAAGATCAAGTCCGGTTGGACGGATATCGATGTGATCATCTGTACGCCGAACGTGATGGGTAAGGTGGGGGCGCTGGGTCGTATTCTGGGTCCCCGCGGCCTGATGCCGAACCCCAAGACCGGCACGGTTACGATGGAAGTTGGAAAGGCTGTAAGTGAGGTAAAATCGGGTAAGATCGACTTCAAAGTGGACAAGTTCGGTATTATCCACACTTCAGTTGGTAAGATTTCGTTCTCTGCGGAGCAGATTGCCGATAACGTGAATACGGTGCTCAGCATGATTATGAAATTGAAACCGGCTGCAGCGAAAGGTTCTTATGTTAAGAGTATTTTCCTCTCGACGACTATGAGCCCTGGCTTGCAGATCGATGCTAAATCAGTAGAAACTAAATAAGAGGGAGGATTTAAGAGATGACGAAGGAAGAAAAATTGGTTGTCATTGACAGCCTCGCCGAGCAGCTCAACGAGTATCCTCACTTTTACATTACGAACATCGAGGCTTTGAATGCTGAGCAGACTGCGTCGTTGCGTCGCAAGTGCTTCGAAAGCGACATCAAGCTGGTGGTCGTAAAGAACACGCTTCTTGCCAAAGCGCTGGAGCGGGTGGAGAAAGCGGATGCTGATTTGGTGAAAGTATTGGAGGGTTCGACCTCGGTAATGTTCGCCCACACGGGCAAGACGCCTGCGGTGCTGATCAAGGAGTTCCGCAAGACTTCCGACAAGCCGGTACTGAAAGCGGCGTACGTGGAAGGCTGCGTGTATGTAGGCGACAACCAGTTGGACACTCTGTGCAACATTAAGAGCCGGGAGGAGCTTATCGGCGATATCATCGCCCTGCTGCAATCTCCTGCGAAGAATGTTATCTCTGCATTGCAGTCTAATGCAGGCCAAAAGATTGCGGGTATCGTAAAGACGCTCGAAGAAAGAAATTAACAAACAAGAATTCAAACAAAATTTAATAAGATTGAACTTATGGCAGATGTAAAAAAATTAGCTGAAGAATTGGTAAATTTGACAGTTAAGGAGGTAAACGAGTTGGCTACGATCCTCAAAGAGGAGTACGGCATTGAACCCGCAGCTGCAGCCGTTGCTGTTGCAGCGCCTGCTGCCGCCGCCGGAGAGGCTGCTGCCGCTGAGAAGAGCGCATTCGACGTGATTCTGAAGAACGCTGGCCAGTCGAAGCTCCAGGTTATCAAAGTTGTGAAGGATATCGCAGGCCTGTCGCTGGGCGATGCCAAGGCTTTGGTTGATGCTGCTCCGAAAGCAATCAAGGAGGGTGTTTCCAAGGAGGAGGCCGAGTCGATCAAGGCTCAGCTCGAAGAGGCAGGTGCTGAAGTTGAGGTTAAGTAGTTTCTACTTAAAAGTTTCAGGACAAACTCAGGGTATAGGGCTTACGCTGCTGTAAGCTCTATGCCTTTTCTGGTCTAAAGATTAGAAGTGCCGACAGGAGCTGTGTCTGGTCTTTGGAAGTTTGGATGCTCTCAGGGTGTAATCTGTTTACACTGGGGGCATTAGCGGGATTAGAAGAGGTCCGCTGCGGGGGCTTCCCCCGGAATACTTAAACCTTCAACTTTAATTTGGATTTTACCGATGTCCACGACAAAAACACAACAAAGAGTTAGCTTTTCGACAGTCAAGAACCGGGTGCCTTATCCCGACTTGCTGGAGGTACAGCTTAAATCGTTCCGGGATTTTTTCCAGATGGACACCACGGCCGAGAATCGTAAGAACGAGGGGCTGTATAAGGTGTTTCAGGAGAATTTTCCCATTACCGATACCAGAAACAATTTCGTTCTGGAGTTCATCGACTACTATATCGACCCGCCCCGCTATTCGATCGAAGAGTGTCTGGAACGCGGCCTGACTTATAGTGTTCCCTTAAAAGCCAAATTGAAACTATATTGTACCGATGACGAGCACGAAGATTTCGGCGTGGTCGTGCAGGATGTCTATTTCGGTACGATTCCCTATATGACCGAACGTGGTACGTTCGTCATCAACGGTGCCGAGCGCGTCATCGTTTCGCAGCTCCACCGCTCGCCGGGCGTGTTCTTCGGACAGAGCATGCACACCAACGGTACGAAGCTCTATTCAGCTCGTATCATCCCGTTCAAGGGATCGTGGATCGAGTTCGCTACCGACATCAACAACGTGATGTACGCGTACATCGACCGTAAGAAAAAGTTGCCCGTTACGACCCTGCTGCGTGCCATCGGTTTCGAAGCCGATCAGCAGATCCTCGAGATTTTCGATCTCGCGGACGAAGTGAAAGTGACCAAAGCCGCTCTGAAGAAGGCCGTCGGCCGCAAGTTGGCCGCCAGGGTTCTTTCGACCTGGGTCGAGGATTTCGTGGACGAGGATACGGGCGAGGTGGTTTCGATCGAACGTAACAACGTGATCGTTGACCGAGAAACGGTGCTCCAGGAAGAGCATATCGACCAGATTATCGAGAGCGGTGCCAAGACGATTCTGCTGCATAAGGAGAATCTGTCGGGTATCGATTTCTCTATTATATACAATACTTTACAGAAAGATCCGTGTAACTCCGAAAAAGAAGCCGTGGTGTATATCTATCGCCAGTTGCGTGCTTCGGAGCCGCCCGACGAGGCTACGGCCCGCGACGTGATCGAGAAGCTCTTCTTCTCGGACAAGCGTTACGACCTGGGCGATGTCGGCCGTTATCGGATCAACAAGAAGCTCGATTTGGACATCGATCCGGCGATCCGCACGCTGACGCGCGAGGACATCATCGCCATCATCAAGTACCTGATCCAGCTCATCAACTCGAAAGCCGAGGTGGACGATATCGACCACCTCTCGAACCGTCGTGTCCGCACGGTGGGCGAGCAGCTTTCCAACCAGTTCTCGGTAGGTTTCGTGCGCATGGCGCGTACCATCCGCGAGCGTATGAACGTGCGTGACAACGAAGTCTTCACGCCGGTGGATCTGATCAACGCCAAGACGCTCTCTTCGGTGATCAATTCGTTCTTCGGCACTTCGCAGCTTTCGCAGTTCATGGACCAGATCAACCCGCTGGCCGAAATCACGCACAAGCGTCGTCTGTCGGCCCTCGGTCCCGGCGGTCTTTCGCGTGACCGTGCCGGTTTCGAAGTCCGCGACGTGCACTACACGCACTACGGCCGTCTTTGCCCGATCGAGTCTCCCGAAGGCCCGAACATCGGTCTGATTTCGTCGCTCTGCGTCTATGCCAAGATCTCCGACATGGGATTCATCGAGACTCCTTACCGTACCGTGACCAACGGACAGGTGGATCTCAACAATGCCGATATCAAATATTATTCGGCCGAAGAGGAGGAGGGGCAGGTGGTCGCCCAGTCGAATGTTCCGATCGACGACGAGGGCCATTTCCTGCAGCCCGACCGCATCAAGGCCCGTGAAGGCGCCGATTTCCCCGTTGTGACGGCCCAGGAGGTGACGCTCATGGACGTAGCTCCGAACCAGATCGCGTCGATCGCGGCGAGCCTGATTCCCTTCCTGGAGCACGACGATGCGAACCGTGCCCTCATGGGATCGAACATGATGCGCCAGGCCGTGCCGCTGGTGACCTGCGAGTCGCCGATCGTCGGTACGGGTATCGAAAAGGATATGATCTCCGACAGTCGCATCCAGATCATCGCCGAGGGCGACGGTGAGGTGGTATTTGCGGATGCAACCAAGATTCAGATCAAATACCAGCGGACGGAAGAGGAGGTGATCTGCTCGTTCGAGCCGGAAATTACGACTTATGAACTGCCTCGCTACCGTCGTACGAACCAGAATACGTCGATCACGTTGAAACCGGCCGTTCTGACGGGTGACAAGGTGACCAAAGGCCAGATCCTGACCGAAGGTTATTCGACGCAGAAGGGCGAGTTGGCGTTGGGGCGTAACCTGAAGGTGGCTTTCATGCCTTGGAAGGGTTACAACTTCGAGGATGCCATCGTGATTTCGGAGCGTATCCAGCGCGAGGACATTTTCACTTCGGTCCATGTCGATGAGTACATCATGGAGGTCCGCGACACCAAGCGCGGCGTCGAGGAGCTGACCTCGGATATTCCGAACGTGAGCGAGGACGCTACCAAGGATCTGGATGCCAACGGTATTATCCGTATAGGTGCTAACGTGCATCCGGGGGACATCCTGATCGGTAAGATCACTCCGAAAGGCGAGAGCGATCCTTCGCCCGAGGAGAAGCTGCTCCGTGCGATCTTCGGCGACAAGGCCGGCGACGTGAAGGACGCTTCGCTCAAGGCGCAGCCGTCGTTGCACGGTGTGGTGATCGACACGAAGCTTTACAGCCGTGCCGGCAAGGAGAACAAGCGTGCGGGAAAGAGCTCGGAGAAGCTGCAGATTGAGAAGCTCGACGAGAAGTTCGCAGCCCAGGTCGCCGACCTGACCAAGCAGCTCGTAAACAAACTTTATACGCTGCTTCAGGGCAAGACGACTACGGGTATCACCGATTACTTCGGTGTGGAACTCTATCCTGCCGGAACGAAATTCACCCAGAAGCTGCTCGATGAGCTCTCCCGCAAAGTCACCGACGAGAAGTCGGGCGTTGCAATGGGGTACCTGAACCTGGGGACCTGCAAGTGGACGGGCGACAGCCACCTCGATGCGCTGGTAGAGAAGACGATCAACAACTATACGATCGAATGGAAGAAGGCCGATGCCGCGATCAAGCGTGAGAAATACAACCTCACCAACGGCGACGAACTTCCCCAGACGGGCGTGATCCAGATGGCCAAGGTCTATATCGCCAAGAAGCGCAAGCTGAAGGTGGGCGACAAGATGGCGGGACGCCACGGCAACAAGGGTATCGTGGCCCGTGTCGTGCGCGACGAGGATATGCCGTTCCTCGAGGACGGTACGATCGTCGATATCTGCCTGAACCCGCTGGGTGTGCCTTCGCGTATGAACCTCGGTCAGATTTACGAAACCGTGCTCGGCTGGGCCGGCAAGGAGCTGGGACTGAAGTTCGCGACGCCTATTTTCGACGGTGCTTCGCTCGACCAGATCAATGAATATACGGCGAAGGCGGGTATTCCGCGCAGCGGACGTACTTACCTGTACGACGGCGGTACGGGCGAGAAGTTCGACCAGCCGGCTACGGTGGGTGTGATCTACATGCTCAAGCTCGGCCACATGATCGACGACAAGATGCACGCCCGTTCGATCGGTCCCTATTCGCTTATCACGCAACAGCCGCTCGGCGGTAAGGCGCAGTTCGGCGGTCAGCGTTTCGGTGAGATGGAGGTTTGGGCGCTCGAAGGATTCGGCGCCGCCAATATCCTGCAGGAGATCCTGACCATCAAGTCGGATGACGTGATGGGTCGTGCCAAGGCTTACGAGGCCATCGTCAAAGGCGACAACCTGCCCAAGCCGGGTATTCCCGAGGCAATGAACGTGTTGCTGCACGAGTTGCGCGGTCTGGCCCTTTCGGTCAAGCTGGAGTAAGGGAAGGTAGGTAGTAGTATATAGAGGATAAGAAAAAAGCATTGCATTATGTCATTCAATAAAGACAATAAAGTGAATAACGGTTACAGCTCCATTTCGATCGGACTGGCTTCGCCGGAAGAGATTCTGGCGCAGTCGAGCGGCGAGGTGCTGAAGCCCGAAACCATTAACTATCGTACCTACAAGCCTGAACGCGACGGTCTTTTCTGCGAGCGTATCTTCGGTCCCGTGAAAGACTACGAGTGCCATTGCGGCAAGTACAAGCGTATCCGTTACAAGGGCATCGTCTGCGACCGTTGCGGCGTGGAGGTGACCGAGAAAAAGGTGCGCCGCGAGCGCATGGGCCACATTTCGCTGGTGGTGCCGGTGGTGCATATCTGGTATTTCCGCTCCCTGCCCTCGAAGATCGGCTATCTGCTGGGTATCCCTTCCAAGAAGCTGGAGGCGATCATCTATTACGAGCGCTATGTGGTAATCAACGCCGGTGCTGCCGCCGAGCAGGGTGTGGAACGGTTGCAGACCCTTTCGGAGAAAGAGTATCTGGACATCGTGGGCGCGCTGCCGAAGGGCAACCAGTCGCTCGATGACAGCGATCCCAACAAGTTCGTGGCCCAGATGGGTGCCGAGGCGATCTATACGTTGCTTCAGCAGGTCGATCTGGATTCCATGTCCTATGCCCTGCGTCACAAGGCTTCGACGGAAACCTCGCAGCAGCGCAAGAGCGAGGCGCTCAAATGCCTGAATGTGATCGAGATGTTCCGTGCTTCGGAAGGCCGGAACAAACCCGAGTGGATGGTGCTGAAGGTGCTGCCGGTGATTCCTCCCGAGCTGCGCCCGCTGGTGCCGCTGGACGGCGGACGTTTCGCTACGTCGGATCTGAACGACCTCTACCGTCGCGTCATCATCCGTAACAACCGTCTGAAGCGTCTGATCGAGATCAAGGCTCCGGAGGTGATTCTGCGCAACGAGAAACGTATGTTGCAGGAGGCGGTCGATTCGCTGTTCGACAACTCGCGCAAGAGCAACGCCGTGAAGAACGAAAGCAACCGTGCCCTCAAGTCGCTGTCCGACTCGCTCAAGGGCAAGCAGGGTCGCTTCCGTCAGAACCTGTTGGGTAAGCGTGTCGATTATTCGGCCCGTTCGGTCATCGTCGTCGGCCCTGAGCTGAAGATGCACGAGATGGGTATTCCGAAGGACATGGCGGCCGAACTTTACAAGCCGTTCGTGATCCGCAAGCTCATCGAGCGCGGAATCGTGAAGACGGTGAAATCCGCAAAGAAGATCATCGACCGGAAAGACCCCGTGATCTGGGGTATTCTGGAGAATGTCATAAAGGGACACCCCGTGCTGATGAACCGCGCCCCGACCCTGCACCGTCTGGGTATTCAGGCGTTCCAGCCCAAGCTGATCGAGGGCAAGGCAATGCAGCTCCACCCGCTGGCATGTACGGCGTTCAACGCCGACTTCGACGGCGACCAGATGGCCATTCACGTACCCCTGTCTCCCGAGGCACAGGCTGAGGCCAGAATGCTGATGCTGTCCGCCAACAACCTGCTGCGTCCTCAGGACGGCAAGCCCGTCACCGTGCCGACGCAGGATATGATCCTGGGCGCCTACTATCTGACCTACACCCGTCTGGGCAAGGCCGAGAAGGGCGCGGAGACCGTGTTCGTCACCGACCCCGGCGATACCGATTTCCCCGTCAACGAGATCGTGGACGCGGACGAGTTCGTCGCCGCCAACAAGGCCGCCAAGGCCGCGGGCAAGGCCATTGCCAAGTTCCGCCCCATCCACAATTATTCCTCCGTCAACGAGGCCATTGCCGCCTACGCTGCCGGCACCGTGGGCCTGCACGCCCCCATCCGGTGCGCTACGGCAAGAAGATCGACGGCGAGATGCGCTACCGCATCATCGACGCCACCGTCGGCCGTCTGATCTACAACGAGCCGATCCCGCAGGATCTGGGCTTTGTTGACCGCACCGTCCCCGGTCATGAGTTCGATCTGGAGGTCAGCTTCCTTGTCGGCAAGAAGCAGCTGGGCAAGATCATCGACAAGTGCATCCGCCGCCACGGCTTCACCATCGCCACCGAGATGCTGGACCGCATCAAGGCTCTGGGCTACAAGTATTCCACCAAGGGCGCTATCTCCGTGTCCATCGCGGACATGGTGGTTCCCAGCGTCAAGTACGAGATGGTGCATTCCGCGGAGAAGAAGGTCGTGGAGATCGAGCACTTCTACCGTCAGGGCTATATCACCAACGACGAGCGCTACCGTCTGGTGGTTCAGCAGTGGGAAAAGACCACCGCGGACGTCACCAACGCCCTGCAGGGCAGCATGGACGAGTTCAACCCCA
>ENA-UAIO01000720-UAIO01000720.1-human-gut-metagenome-genome-assembly--contig:-NODE-720-length-10435-cov-5.506936_pt1 | contig 10435 bp, 9 predicted proteins | sample MGYA00244415_ERZ654381 | MGnify/ENA primary metagenome ERZ654381 (study PRJEB26926, sample SAMN06165095) | human gut metagenome | biome: ENVO:00009003; feature: ENVO:2100002; material: ENVO:00002003...
CGAGATTAGCTGCAGTCTCGTGGGCTCGGAGATGTGTATAAGAGACAGCCTCTTGACACAGACAAAACAAGCCCTATTTCCGCCATCAGGAATATGATTGACGTACCTCCATAGCTGATAAACGGCAGAATAACACCGGTATTTGGAAGTGAATTGGTAACTACCGCAATATTCAGTATCACCTGGATTGCAATATGACTCATCACACCAATCACTAAAAGCGAGCCATACAAATCCCTTGCATTGTTTGCAATGACCATCATACGCCATATAAGCAGTATAAAAAGCAAAATAAGGCAGATAGCTCCAAACAGTCCAAGCTCTTCACAAATAATTGTAAATATCATATCATTTTGTGACTCCGGCACATTGCCAAGCTTCTGTAAGCTCTCTCCAAGTCCTTTTCCAAACAATCCGCCCGAGCCTATCGCATAAAGTCCCATCATAGTCTGGAATACTGCGTCTGTTCCCGCAGTCTCCGGATGCAGCCATGCCTCAATACGTGTACTTCTATAGCCTGCCAGCATGACAAACGCCACTGCAAACACAACTACCGCCACTGCTACAATAATAAACTGCAGATACTTTGGGCTTGCGACAAACAGCATACAGACCGAAATGCCTATGATGATAACTGCCGTACTCAGATTGCTGATTGCAACAACTATTATGAGCGGAATAAGCATAGCAAGCACCTTTACCAGACTTAAAAATTTATCAAACTGCTTGGGTATCTTGTCTATAATCATAGCCATAAACAGTATGACCGCAATTTTAGCCACTTCTGAAGGCTGGAACTGTATTGGTCCTATGCCAATCCATCTCGATGAACCATGTGAGCTTGAGCCTATTTTCGGCACAAACACAAGCACACACAGTATAAGCGATACTATATACGCAAAAAAGCCAAGCTTTTTCCAATATCTGTAGTCGACCTTTGCCAGAAATACCATAGGTATAAGTCCCAGTACAATATTTCGTATCTGAAGCTTAAGATAGTGCATGCTGTCATGATTTTTGATGGCCGATGTGTATGCACTCGAGCTATATAGCATAACAAGACCAAAGCAGAGCAGAAATATAACTATAAACAACAGGTTGTAGTCGAAATAAGGTATTCCTTTTTCTTTTTTTTCTTTATTCTTGCTACTTCTTCTACGCTTTCCTGCCAAAATATTTACTCCTTAAATCCTTTTACTATTTCCTTAAAGATACGTCCGCGCTCCTCATAGTTAGGAAACATGCCCCAGCTTGCACATGCAGGTGATAAGAGCACTGCATCACCTGAAACAGCATGCTCATAGCAATAATTTACTGCATCCTCAAACGTATCCTTCTTTACAGTATTCATGAATCCGTGTCTGTGTGCACACTCTTCGATTTTATCTGCAGTCTGACCGATAAGCACAAGCTCCTTTACTTTGCCGTCAAAGGCCTCTATCCACTCATCATACTCCGACTGCTTATCATATCCACCGCCAATGAGAAGTGTCGGTCTGTTCATGGCACGTATACCCTGAATGGCTGCATCAGGATTGGTGCCCTTTGAATCGTTGTAGAATCTGACTCCACGCTTTTCGGTCACGTACTCTATCCTGTGCTCAACTGCCTTAAATACCTTAAGCACCTCGACTATCTTATCCATCGGTACCCCAAAGCTTATAGACATGGCACACGCTGCCATCACATTCTCAAAATTATGCTTTCCGAGGAGGTTCAGCTCATTTACATCAATTACCTCATCGCGTACACCGTCGTGTGCGTATATGATGATGTCTCCGTCCAGATAAAAGCCCTCTGAAAGCTCAGACTTACTACTGAAAAATATAACCTTAGCCGGGCACTCTGCTGCAAAATCTCTAAGCACCTCGTCCTCGTAGTTTAACACGCAGTAATCATCTGCTGTCTGATTTTTTGTGATGTCCTCCTTTGCCCTGATGTAATTTTCCATAGTATGGTGTCGATTCAGATGATCGGGTGTGATATTTAAAATTGCGCTTACATGTGGCTTAAAGGTATCTATTGTCTCGAGCTGGAAGCTTGATATCTCTGCAACCGTTACTGTCTCACCGGTGCTTCCTGTGACCATTGATGTATAAGGGATTCCGATATTTCCTACCACTCTCACATCCTTAAAGTAATTCTTCATTATCTCACCTGTCAGAGCTGTAGTTGTTGTCTTTCCGTTGGTTCCTGTGATAGCGATGATCTCACCTGCCCCAAATGTGTATGCAAGCTCTATCTCACCCCATATTTTAACGCCCCTGTCACGTAAGGCATTGACCATAGGAATGTCTGTTGGTACTCCCGGACTTAGCACAGCCACATCAAACTCATCAATCTGTTCATCTGTCAGGTCGCCTAAAATAAGCGGCACCTCCTTAAGCTTTGGTGCTTTCTCATAAAGTGTTTTTGAATCCAGTTCTTTATTTCCATCAAACAATACTGTATCGATGCCATTTGCGCACAAAAGTTCAGTCGCTGCAATGCCACTCTTTCCTGTTCCGACAACAAGTACCTTTTTTCCTTGTAAGCTCATTTTTATTCCTCCATCTTTTATTGCAGCCATCCGTATGGATATGTTTAACAAATCAATTTCTCCAAACGACTGCCTTAATCATTAAATTATAGTATACGTTATTTAGTTCTATTTCGCAAGAGCCCGTAAATCAGTTAAACACTCCTATCTCCTGTGCATACGGTATGATTTCCCTAAATATTTCAGCTGCAACCGGTGCAGCGATTGTTCCGCCATAGTATGCACCGCCCTTTGGATTATTTATTTTCACAAGCACCATAAGTGCCGGATCATCCACCGGATAAAACCCAAGGAACGAGGCTATATATACATTGTCACTTCTCGGAAGTGTCTGCGATGTAGCAGTCTTTCCTCCTATCGCATAACCTTCAACCTTTGCATTTTTTCCTGAGCCCTCTGCTACCACGCCCTCCAAAAGCTTTCGCAGTGTATCAGATGTCTCTTCACTGCATATACCTGACGTCTGTTCAAAGGACAGCACCTCCTTTACCGTACCTTCGGTGCCATGAATCTCCTTACCTATATGAGGAGTAATTCTGTTACCACCATTTATAAGCGATGATACTGTTGTCATAAGCTCGATGGGTGTGAGCTGGAATGACTGTCCAAATGAAATTGTTGCAAGCTCCACCTGGCCTATCTTATCCGGCTGATGCATTATTGTGGCGGCCTCCCCCGGCAAATCAATACCTGTCTTATCAAGCAGACCAAACCTCATGAAATCAGCATAATACCTCTCACTGCCTATTCTAAGGCCTAAATCAATAAAGACCGGATTGCATGAATTCTGTATTCCCTGCACAAAGGTCTCACTTCCATGTCCTGTTCTCTTATGGCAGTGTATGCGTCTGTCCTCCACAGTAATATATCCCGGGCAGTAAAAACTGTCATCAAGGCTCACCACATCCTCCTCCAGTGCGATTCCTGCCGTAATTATCTTGAATACGGAACCGGGCTCATATGTATCACTTACACAGCCGTTTCTCCAGGCTTCATCATAGTTTTCACATGAAAAAGGATCATTCAAATTATATTCCGGGTAGTCGGTCATGGCATATATTTCTCCGTTTTTAGGGTTTAAGGCAATTATACTCACACTGTCTGCCAGGTTTTGTGCATATGCCATCATTGCATTTTTCTCACATACTCTTTGTATATTTATGTCGAGTGTAGTGACAAGTGTGTCTCCTTTTTGGGGAGCTTCTCTTCTCTCCTTATATCCCTTCACCTCCACACCTCTGCCATCACATACAGTGTATATCCGCCCTGGTGTACCACGCAGAATTTCATCATATGTGGTCTCAAGCCCAACAACACCCTGACCATCTGCTCCTGCAAAGCCTATAACCTTTGAAAACAGTTCATCAAGCGGATAGTACCTGACACTTGACTCGTCAACCTTTACCCCTGCCAAGCCATATGATAGTATTTTATCGCCTGTTTTTTTAGAGACATTGTTCTTTATTTTTTCAATGGATGTAACCTTATCCACCTTACTGCGGATAGTCTTTTCGTCAATCGAAAGCTCACTGCTTAAAACAGAGATGACTGCTTCCTTGTCGGTTATCTGATTGTGTATAACGCTTATGTTATATGCAGTTTCATTTGTCGCTATTATCCTTTCATTTCTATCCACTATATCTCCGCGTATTCCTGCAATATCACGCTCTCTTTCCTGAAGCGCACTTGCCTTTTTACTGTAATAACCGCCTTTTACTATCATGAGATAAAACAGTCTGAAACACAAGGCGATAAGAACAGCTGTCAGTATACTGCAAAATACGCATATTTTTCTTCTGTAGCGCGTATTGTTAAGTATCATGAACAAAAATGCCTCAATATTTTTACACTAATATATGCAAAAAATATTGAGGCTATTCTCTATTCGCCCTGCTCACCCTCCTGGGTGACCTTTTCTCCTGTCGGAGGATTTGCGCCTGTTATCGTAAGGTCAGCATTTACACCGGTCTGCTCCTCATCAGGGTATATATTCATATACGGAAGTACTTCCTTTAATATCTCTCTGGTCAGGTTCTGTGCATAGTTACTGTGAGGCTGATCCTGTACATTCGGCTGGTCGATTACAGTGTAAATAACAAGCTGCGGATCCTGCGCAGGCACACAGCCTATAAATGATACAAGATAGCAGCCCCTCTTTCTAAGGTGCGTTGTCTCATCATACATCTGCGCTGTTCCTGTCTTGCCTCCCATTGAGTATCCGTCAACCTTTGCCACCTTACCGGTTCCGTTTGCAACTACATTCTGCAGGTAGTTTTTAAGTGTCGCACTTGTATTCTCTGACACTGTCTTTTTTAGCAGTGTAGGCTCAATTGTCTTTACTGTATTGCCGTTGTCATCTGCGATTTTCCTTACTACGTGCGGCTGATAATAATTTCCGCCATTCACCAGTGAGGAAAATGCACTGACCATCTCTATCATGGTACAGTTATAGTTCTGTCCGAATACGTTTGTCGCTAAATCGACAGGCTTTATATTGTCGAGTGTATACATGAGCGTTGATGTATTTGCCTCACCCGGCAGGTCAATACCTGTCTTTTGACCAAAGCCAAATACACTCTGATAGTACAGAAAATTTTCTGCACCAATCTTATATGACATCTGCATGAGTGCATCATTACATGAATCCATGAGTGCCTTTTCAAGTGTCTCTATGCCATGTCCGCTACGGTTGACGCATGATACCTTTTCACTGCCAAACATCTCGTATCCATCACATAAAAATGTCATATCAGTAGTGAGCGTGCCTGTATCCAGTCCACATGCCACGGTAAAAGGCTTCTGTACGGACCCCGGCTCATATGTATGTGTAACACAGAAGTTCTGCCACAGCTTATTCAGAGTATTTAATGTATCATCATCACTCATTGCATTAAGCTGCTCTTGTGTATAGTAATCCTTCATATTCTTCGGATCGTTCAGATCAAAGTTTGGATAATTCGCCATGGCCAGTATCTCACCATTTTTAGGATTTTCTATAACAACTGCAATATTTTCTGCGCCAAGTCCTTCTCTTGCATTATTTGCATAAGTATCTGAGAACAGTTTTATCTTATCCTCAACAATCGACTGGATATTTGCGTCTATAGTTGTGTACAGGGTATTTCCGTTTTGTGCAGCAATTACTGTTTTCTGGAAATCATTGTCTGCATTCAGATAGCCGTACTCCCTACCATTTACACCATTTAAAGTGTCATTGTAATAGTTTTCAAGTCCGGTTGTACCTACATTTCCGGCGGAGGTAAAGCCGATAACTGAGCTTGCCAGTGTTTTAAACGGATAATTTCTCTGATACTCTGTCTCAAACCACACACCCTTGATGTTTGGATTCTTCAGATTGCCCTTTTCGTCTGTTGCATCCTGCAGCTGTACAAATGGCTGAATTGCATCATATGACAGCTTTTTTAACAGTACAATATATTTGTTATCCTTGCTGTTATTTGCATAATCCTCAAGTGTTGCCCTGTCTAAATCCGGAAAGCACTGTGTCAGTGCATCTATCGTCGGAGTTATATACTCTTTCTTACTGGTCATAACCGAGCAATCAAGTACGACATTATAAACAGCCACACTCGTAGCAAGCACTGTGCCGTTTGAATCCACAATATTTCCTCTCTGAAACGGTATTGTTTTGCTGTCATATGACTGTAATGATAGTACCTTTTTAGTATATGCGTCTCCGCTTGTATATTCAATAAACATCAGCCTGCCAATGAGTCCAAGCATGGCTACAACTATTAACATAAACAACGCAAACAGCTTTGTTTTCATTTTGCGTCCGATTTTTCTTACCGGTCTTTTTCTTGTCCTGGCTGCCAATATTATTCCTCCAATTTATTCCGGAATATCATTGTACTGATCCATATAGTTGTTCTTATCAATTGAGTAATAAACTATCTGATCCTGTGAAGCATATTTCATGCCAAGTCTGTTGATAGCTGCATCCTTGATTGCATTTAAATCGACAGATGTAGTAATCTGCTTGTATCTGGCATCATTATCAGCCTTCATATCATTTATCCGGCTCTCAAGTGCTGCAACCTCATTCATCTGCTGTGTCACATTTGACCTTATCTGAATAAGTGAAACAGATACAAAGGCTGAAGCTGCCACACAAGCTGTGAGAAAGGCTACAAATGCCCTGTTCATTGAGAGTGCTCTCTCCTGATTTCTTCTTGCAGATTTTCTTCTGTTTTTCTTTCTTCTTATTTCCTCAAGCTCTCTTGTCGATTTCTGTGGTCTTCTGACCGGTGCTGCCTCGTCAAGCTCTCTTACTGCGTTCCCATTTATATAATAAGTAGTTTTATTCATTTAACTGCTCCTTTTGCTGTCATTCTACAATTCATTCTTTTCAAACACACGAAGCTTTGCACTCTTCGAGCGTGAATTCTCTTCAAGTTCCTTTTCTGACGGAAGGATAGGCTTTCTGGTGATAACCGTTCCCTTCGATTTATTACCGCATACACATACCGGAAAACTCGGTGGACATGTACATGGATTTTCGTTTTTTTTGAAATTGGATTTTACTATTCTGTCCTCAAGCGAGTGGAATGTGATTATACATATCCTACCGCCCGGATTAAGTAAATCTATCATGTCATCCAGGTTGTCCCTTAGCACATCAAGCTCATGATTCAGCTCAATTCTGATAGCCTGATATGTTCTCTTTGACGGGTGACCACCGGTAGCTCTGACCTTTTTTGGTATCGCTGCCTTTATTATCTCGTTGAGCTCTCCTGTTGTCGTTATCTCTTGCTTTTGTCTTGCTGCTGCAATGTGCTTTGCAATATTCTTTGCAAACTTGTCCTCACCGTAATCCCTGATGATACGGTACAGATCATTTTCGCTGTAGGTATTTACTATATCCCTTGCAGTAAGGGAATTCCTGTCATCCATACGCATATCAAGCGGTGCATCCTCACTCCTGTAGGTAAAGCCTCTCTTTGGTGTATCAAGCTGGAAGGATGACACTCCAAGATCCAGCATAATACCATCCACCTTTTCAATTCCGAGTGAATGAAGCACATTCTTCATATCAGAATAATTGCTCCTGACTATCGTTACCCTGTCTCCAAACTCCGCAAGTCTCTCTCCTGCCGCCTTTATGGCATCTGCATCCTGATCTATGCCTATCAGCCTGCCCTTGTCCGAAAGTCTCTTTGCTATCTCATATGAGTGCCCGGCTCCTCCGAGAGTACCATCCACATATATCCCGTCAGGACGGATGTTTAAATTTTCAATTGTCTCGTCCCTTAAGACTGAATAATGCTTAAATTCCATGTGGTCTCTCCATTTAATGTCAAATGCCTATGCCAAGCTCTGCCATATGATCTGCTATCTCATCCATATCGTCAAAATCAGAGTTCTCAAGGTATCTGTCCTTGCTCCAGATTTCTACTCTGCTGTATACTCCGACAGATACAACTTCCTTATCTATACCTGCGTATTCTCTTAAGTTCGCCGGTAAGAGGATTCTGCCCTGCTTGTCCAGCTCACAGGTGGCTGCTCCTGCAAAGAAGAATCTCATAAATTTTCTTGCTTCTCTTGATGTGAGTGGTTTGTCGCGAAGATTTTCCTCAATGCGATGCCATTCTTCGTTGGAATAGACGAACAGACAGCCATCTAAGCCCTTGGTAACTACGAACTCATTGCCAAGCTGTTCACGGAACTTCGCCGGGACAATCATACGGCCCTTGGCGTCTATTGAATGATTATATTCGCCCATGAACATGGCATCCATCCTCCTTTTCCTCATTTTGAAGTTTTCCACCACTTCACTCCACTTATATGGTATTTCACTCCACTTTTCACCACTTGGTTACAATATTACACCTAACAGCCCACAAAATCAAGGCTTTAAGCCAAATTCCCATAAAAAGGCAACAAAAAAGACGCTCAGTCTTTTCGTTGACTTCGCGCCTTTTTTATAAAATGATATGAAATTTACTCTTTAGTGGTGGATTGTGGTGGAGTGTCCACCATTTTGCCCATTTTCCTCTGCTTATATCTGACAATTCCTATCCATATGGCTGATACTGCCACCAAAGTGGCGGCGAGTGCCATAGACACCGGATAATTGATATGCGGGATGAGAAGCTGGTCTGTACGCAGGCTTTCTATCCAGAATCTTCCGACACCATAGCCTAGCAAATATAGAAGAAACACCTCTCCGTCAAACCTTCTGTGCTTAAAATAAAGCATCAACAAAATAAATAAGCACAAGTTCCAAAAGGATTCATACAAAAAAGTAGGATGCACCGAGATATACTCCACTCCGTCTACCACAGTTGTATGTGACATAAGCTTTTCAGTCAGATCCGATGTCCTGACAGCTGATACCGGAAGCTGCATGGCAAAAAGTCCGTCATAATAATCGCCAAATGCCTCCCTGTTGCAGAAGTTTCCCCATCGGCCAATCGCCTGTCCCAGTATCAGTCCAAGCCCCGCCGTATCACACAACAGTGGAAACGACAGCTTTCTGACCTTTGCAAAAACAAATGTGGTGATAATTGCTGCTATCACTCCTCCGTAAATTGCCAGTCCTCCCTGCCTGATATTGAATATGCTAAGCAGGTCATCCTTGTACAGATCCCACCTGAATACCACATAGTATATTCTTGCGCCTATCACCGAGCATATGATTGCCACAAGTGCCAGATCAAAGTATGTATCAGGATTTTGTCCTGATTTTTTGGCCACATAGCAGGCCACGCCCAGCCCCGCAAGCATACCACATGCTATTATTATGCCATACATCGCAATATCAAAGCTTCCTATTGATATGCTCTTTATCACATGCTGCAGATATATATGAAGATGTGGGAAATTTATATTATAATCCATATTTTTCCTTTCCTGACTGTAATTGCTGTCTGTCACACTGTAATATATACAGCAGCAATCACAAATTACGAAAATATATGTACCCGGAGCACCATAAACCTGATACTCCGGGCAACTGTCATTATGCGCTTCTTAGTCTACGCCTGACACTCAAAGCTTGCACACTCTGTACTGCACTTGTTTGGTGTACAGTTTTTCTTGATGCCAATCTGATTGGCCATGCAGCTATTGTGGTCATTGTACTTACACTTTGCTGCATCACAGTGCACATCTGTCTCCTTGTGAATAGCTAACTCTGCAGATACCTCACAGTCACAGGCCTTATTTGAAAAGCTGCCGCACTGTGTATCACAGGCTTTCTTTGCCTTAGTTCCTTTCACATCGATTTCTCTGAGCTTACAGCAGTTATCTGCATTATACGCACATTTTTCAACATTACAATCAAGTCTTGTCATACTTTTGCCTCCTTTGCTTATGCATAGGCTAGTATGTCCTGATTGATTTTTTTTATACTTTTTAATCGATTATCTGTGTTTTTCCTCTTCCGGAAGTTCCACTCTGATTTCCTTTGTACGGATTTCCTTGCAAATCTGGTCGATGAAATCTGAAAGTGGCTTAACACCCTCATTTCCTTCAAAACGGCTTCTTACCGATACTGTGCCGTCTGCCTCCTCGTCAGCTCCGACAACAAGCATATATGGAAGCTTATCCATACGAGCCTCTCTGATCTTGTATCCGATCTTCTCGGCTCTGTTGTCAACTGTCACATCGACATCATTGCGCTTAAGCTCATCTGCTACCTTTTTAGCATAATCAGCATACTTCTCTGAGATAGGAAGTACTCTTACCTGCTCAGGGCAGAGCCATGTAGGGAACTTTCCTGCGTAGTGCTCGATAAGCCATGCAAGTGTACGCTCATAGCAGCCGAGTGATGTACGGTGGATGATGTATGGACGGATTTTATCGCCGTTTTGATCAATATAGTACCTGTCTCTTATACACATCTCCGAGCCCACGAGACTGCAGCTAATCTCG
>ENA-UAIO01000737-UAIO01000737.1-human-gut-metagenome-genome-assembly--contig:-NODE-737-length-10290-cov-4.491939_pt1 | contig 10290 bp, 6 predicted proteins | sample MGYA00244415_ERZ654381 | MGnify/ENA primary metagenome ERZ654381 (study PRJEB26926, sample SAMN06165095) | human gut metagenome | biome: ENVO:00009003; feature: ENVO:2100002; material: ENVO:00002003...
AGCTGCAGTCTCGTGGGCTCGGAGATGTGTATAAGAGACAGACATACGCCCCATTATGAGAATGTACCATTTGAAATTCCAAGTTTGTGGGAGTGGACAACCATAAATGATATTTCTAAATCCATTTTGTACGGTGTAAGTGAATCCGCAAAGACTAATGGGAAATACAGGCTTTTACGCATTACGGACATTCAAAACAACAGTGTACAATGGGATTCTGTTCCATATACAGATTTCGATGAAAATAAAGCAAAATCATATCTACTAAGCGATGGCGATATTTTGTTTGCTAGAACCGGCGCAACTGTTGGTAAGTCATATTTGGTACAAGGATTGACAGAAGGAGCTATTTATGCTTCATATTTGATTCGAGTCCAGACTTATGATGCAGTATTGCCTCAATACCTCAAGTTCTATTTTGAGTCAGGTTATTATTGGGAACAAATAGAACAAGGATCTGTTGGAGTGGGACAGCCCAATGTAAATGGAACCATATTAGGTAATTTACATGTTCCTATACCACCATTACACGAACAGTTCAGAATTGTTTCTGAACTTTCAAAATGGATGGGTATAATTGATATTATTGAAAATAGTCAAACCGATCTACAGGCTCTCATCAAGCAAACCAAAAGCAAGATACTAGACCTCGCCATACATGGAAAGCTAGTACCACAAGACCCTAATGACGAGCCTGCTTCTGAATTGATCAAACATATCAATCCAAAAGCTGAAATCACTTGTGATAACGGACATTATACGAACTTGCCTATTGGGTGGGTAGTAGCTCCAATGCAAATGCTATGTTCTTTGACGGATGGAGAAAAACTTGATGGTAAAGAAATGCCAAACCTTGACGTAAAATATCTAAGAGGAGAACGGGACTTTAAGACCTTGACAAATGGACGATATGTAGTAGCCAATAGCCTATTGATTTTAGTTGATGGCGAAAACTCTGGAGAAGTGTTCAGAACGCAGATTGAAGGTTATCAAGGTAGCACATTCAAGCAACTACATATCAATAAAAACATGTTTGCAGAATATATCTTACATGTTATAAATCTACATCGTAAAGCATTGCGAGAGAATAAAGTAGGTTCGGCAATACCTCACCTGGATAAAAAACTATTTAAGGCAATAGAAGTACCTGTACCTCCTTATAAGGAACAAGTAAGAATCGTTGCTGCAATAAATTCAATGTATAGCAGACTGGATACAATAATGGAGATTTTATAAGTTCTCCATTATTGCGTCAAGTTTTTTAAACGCCATCTTTACAATATTGATTATACGCTTTTGTTCTTCTTTTGGTGGTATTGGTATGCAAAGTTTAGAGTATTCTGAAATCCAATAACGCTTATGAGTGTCACCAATGAGCCGTGTTATGTTCATAAACATAGCGACATATTCAATTTCTATACTGTCAGCCACTCTTAAAATTTTCATTGCGGATGATTTTACTTTGAAAGGAAAATCAACGAGTTTAGAATCTGTAGTAAAGTCATCAAAAATGATACAGGGTGTATTCTGGTAAATGCCTTCTGTTTCGTTGGTATATCCTATTATAAAAGACTTCCCTGCCGTTAAAACAGGGATCAAATATTTATCATCGTAATCAGTTGATTTGACAATATAGGCTTGTGGCTGCTCATATTTTACGATGTTTTCTAATTGACATTCGCACCATCCATTAGGTAACTGCGTATAATGCCCGTTATCACAAGTGATTTCTGCCTTCGAGTTGATGCGTTTGAGCAGTTCTGAGGCAGGTTCATCGTTTGGGTCTTGTGGTACGAGTTTGCCGTGAATGGCAAGGTCAAGAATCTTACTCTTGGCTTGCTTGATGGTTGCCTGCAAATCTTCCTTTCCACTTTCTATAACGTCAATCAAAGAGAACCAGTGTTCAATTTCTTTCACAATACGCTTTTGCTCAGCAAGAGGTGGCAATGGAATCATGCCATTACAAGCATCTGTTGTACTCAAGCGTGGCATCTTAACACCATATCCACATTGTTGCGTATAGTCAAGAAAATATGCCGAACGCAGTACATGATTAAGATAATATGAAGAAACATTACAGTATGAATTGAATGGCATTATTTCAGTTGTACAATATCCTGATTGTGGTGCGACCAAGACCTTATTCAGATATGTGCGTAATTTAGAGTATAGGATATCTCCTTTGTTGAATCTGTGCCGTACTCCTTTAATACTTCTTTTTGATCTAGAAAGTGTTTGAATGATTTTTGCTGTATCCTTTTCTAAATCTTCAAGTTCTAAAACCCAGTCGTCATCGGTTATGCTATCAACGGAAACATTATTACATTCGCCATAATTACTAATTTCTCCCAAAGTTGTCCACACCCACGAACTTGGTACCTCAAACGGTACGTTCTCATAATGGGGCGTATCAGAAGTCTTGGCAGACTTCTTGCTCCGCTTGATTTTTCCTTCCTTTATCAGTCGTTCTTTTTCAGCCTTGATTCGTTCGAGCAGAACTGATGCTGGTTCATCGTTGGGATCTTGGGGTACAAGTTTTCCATGTATCGCAAGGTCGAGTATCTTTTGACGTAACGCTTTTGTATCCATCATTATATTTCTGTTTGTAATTGTGCAGTTTTGGCTGCACAATTACTATTCATGTTCTTCCAGTTTCTTTAATTCCTCATTTTCTTCAAACTCTTCAATCCATTCCTTCACCTTAGCTTGCAATAAAGCCTTGTTGGGGAGATAGAGTTGATAAGCAGAAGCATAGATGTTAGCATCCTTAGGCAAGGTAAGTTCCACTAGTGCATCGTTCTTCTCCTTACACAGTAGAATACCAATTGTCGGCTTTTCAAAGTCTTGTTTGACATAGCGGTCGTAATAGTTGACATACATCTGCATCTGCCCAAGGTCTTGGTGAGTTAGTTTGTCTATCTTCAAATCTATAAGCACATAGCATTGTAGCAAACGATTGTAAAACACCAAGTCAACAAAGAAATGCTGCTCATCAAATGTGAACCTTTTCTGCCTTGCTTCAAATAGAAATCCTTTGCCAAGTTCTAATAGGAATTGCTGCATCTTGTTGATAATGGCATTCTCTAATTTAGACTCTGAATAAACTGCATCGGGTTTTAGACCAAGAAACTCTAATGTGATGGGATTCTTGATAATGTCTGATGGTTTCCCAATAGATTGTCCTTCCTTAGCCAACCGCATTACTTCATCTTTGTTACGGCTCAAAGCCAATCTCTCATAAAGACAGCTTCCTACTTGACGGCTGAGTTGTCTTTTAGACCATTGTTGTTGAGTACATTCTATTTCATAGAAACTGCGGGCATCCGGATTTTCCACCCTCATCAGTATAAGATAATGAGACCATGAGAGAGCGAATGTCGGCTCAGAGATACATTCCTCTGACTTCGGATAATCGGCTAACCACTGGTTAGCCTTTTGACTCGGCTTTGGACAACCACTGGTTAGCCCTTTAGAAAAAACAATATAAAACTGCCGTATATTCTTAAGAGTTGAATATGACCATCCATCTCCCAACCTATCAGTCAGACGTTTGGAGAGTTCTTTCAGCACCGCCTTTCCATATTCGGCTCTTGTTTCCCCCTTTTGCTCATATTCTACTATATATTGTCCGATATGGAACTTAGTATAAACCTCAGCTATATTGACGGCTGTTGCCACACGTTCCCTTGCCTGCGTGACAAGGTTAACAACCTTCAAGAACAGGTCGTTTATATATTTATCATTTGTGAAAACCTCTTTTCCCATAACTCAATTTTCTTCAATATTCGCAAGTAGCTTTTCAAGTTCAACCACAGCAGCACTTATCGTTTGGCTTTTATCCTTTATATCAGCCATCAGCTCTGCCAATGAACGGTTGTCCACCTCACCACCTTGCTTTATCCAAGTAATGTCAAGACTTGTTTTGTCTCTAGTAAGAATTTCATCTACAGGGTATTTACGCCAACGACCTTGCGGATTATTTTCTGCATCGTATGTCTCTACTCGATTATTATAGCAAGAAACAAAATCATCCAAATGATGCCGTTCCAGTTTATTGGTGGCAAGCGTATGCTTTATATCTGTACGGTAGTCGTAAAACCATATTTCCTTGGTCGGTTGTCCTTTGCTGAAAAACAACACGTTGGCTTTTACGCCTTGGGCATAGAAAATACCTGTAGGTAAACGCAAGATAGTATGCAAATTAAAATCCTGCAATAAGCGTTTACGAATAGTCTCACCTGCTCCAGCCTCAAAGAGAACATTATCAGGAAGTACAACTGCTGCACGTCCTCCCGTTTTGAGCATAAGCATCATGTGCTGGAGGAAATTTAACTGGTTATTCTTGGTCTCTACATAAAAATCCGGGCGGTTAATATCCACCGATCCAGCCGGACGAGTTCCAAAAGGAGGATTGGCAAGAATCACATCTACAAGAGTTGACGGTTCTTTTTCCAAAGAATCCTCACAAACAATCGGACTACGGTCTGTACCAATACCATGCAAATAAAGATTCATGGAAGCAAGCGTCACCACTAAAGGCGTATTATCCACACCATGCAAAGCTTTGTCACGCAAGAAATCACGTTTTTCTTTACTTGCTGACTGACCTTTCATATAATCGTAAGCTGTAAGCAAGAATCCACCCGTTCCACAAGCCGGGTCACAAACCGTTTCCCCCATTTGCGGATTGATACAATCTACCATTGCCTGAATAAGTGGACGAGGAGTAAAATACTGTCCTGCCCCGCTTTTCTTGTCTTGTCCGTTCTTTTCAAGAATGCTTTCGTAGATAGCTCCCTTCACATCACCATCCATAATGAGCCATTGCTCCTCATCAATCATGGTGATGACCTTTTTCAGATAAACAGGCTTGTCTATCTTGTTTTGAGCCTTCGTATAAATCGTACCTATCAGATTATCCTGCTCACTAAGCAATTTAAGGGTCTCTTCATATTGTTTTACCAAATCCAAGCCATCAAGTACTATCAAATCTGCCCACTGATAACCAGTTGGAATAGCCGACTCTTCTCCAAACATTTCTACATTTTCGGCATCCATCTTCAAGAATAAAAGATAGGTCAGTTGGGTAATATAATCAGTAAATCCAATTCCTTGTCCGGCAAGAGTGGTTGCCAGATTCCATACTTTTTTGGTGAGCGATTGCTCTGTTGTATTATTTGTTGCCATTTCTTTATGCTGCTTTTCTTAAAACTACAAATGTGTAAAGTGAATGAAGTGCCTCGTCTGCCTTCTGCATATTGCCAAACGCTCTAATCATTTGGGCTGCATGGGTAGCATCATCTTCACGAATATCTCTGATAGTACAAGCTCCGTTAGAAGCGATGTAATCCACAATACGACTGATAACCTCTCGCTGTTTGTCAGTTATTTCACGCTGGTTTTGCCCTAACCAAAGATTGAAAAACTGTTTAGAGGTAGTAACTACGCTATCCAATCGTTCGATTTGGTGGAAAGCAAAGCGCACAAGTTGTATGATATTGGTCAATGCATCGCTTTCTTCTTTGGTAATGGAACGCCTTACCACTTTAGGGTTAACTATGGCATAAGAGTTCCAGAGTTGTTTGGATGTAAAATGATTGTTTGCCATTTTAAGTCTGTTCTCCAAATCCTTTAGCATCGAATAGGTTATAGGCTCTCCCTCATTGTTGTAAATGATGCGCAGTGCCTCTATTTCGTCATAGTACTTTTTACAAAAATCTTCAAAAGCCTCTGTCGTATTTTTTGCTTCCTCAATGGAAAACCCTTTGGAGATAAGCGTATCTTCACCCGGCATCAATGTATTGACGAATCCGGCTGCAAGTATAAGAAGGTATTTCCGAGCATCTGCATGATTGGCAAGCGGAGCGACTAGCCCCTTACGTTCATTGTTAGGCTCATCAGTGCTTACAAACGGTGGAAGAATGCCTTTCTCCAGTGCATCGTATATTCTGGCAGAAAGTTCCTTCATGTCATCATGAGACAAACGGACAAACTCTTTCCGTTGCGGATCATCCGCCTTGTTGTATATTCGGGCAAGCGTTGCAGCAAGCCGTTTGAGATACTCGTCAGGAATATAGCCATGACTAATACGTTCTAATAGCTCCTTTAGAGTAATCGTCTTTGTTGTAGGAGCATCATCTATAGGTGCCACTGTTTGCGCATGTTCCGTCACGCCTACCGCATCAACCAAATAAAAACAATCCTTGCTGAATGCGTTCGGGGTAACATTGCGAAGTTGCTCATCACCAATAGTACGTACTCCACGCCCTTTCATCTGAATATACAAAGGCAATGACTCCACATCACGCATGAACATCACTACTTCCAGCGGCTTTACATCTGTTCCGGTGGCAACCAACGTACAGGTGACAGCAATACGGAAATCCTTGTCGTTACGGAATTGGCGTATCAGTTCGTTACTGTCGCCTGCCGAATAGGTAATTTTCTGAACAAAGCGGTCATCAGTCCGTCCAAACACCTCTTTAGCTATTTGTACGATATTTGTAGCATGAGCTTCATTGAGAGCAAAAATCAATGTTTTGGGCAAAAAGTCCATATTTGGTTCACGTTGCGGGTCATTAAACAATTCCGTATAAACCACATCCCGATAGGTCGAAAGGACTAACTTTATCTGTGCCGGATTGATAATACTCCGATTAAGTTCTTTATTTGTATAGATTTTGGTTTCCTTACTACTTACAATCTTAACCTCACCTGTATATCTTGTTTCTTCTTTAAATTTCTCACCCTCTAATATAGCCCCACCCGTTTCTGTGACTTGCGTTTTTATTCTATATACCCGACAATCCACATTCACGCCATCAACAATACTCTTTTCCAATGTGTAGTTAACAATGCAGTTATTATTGAAGAATGCCATTGTTTCAGGGATAGGAGTTGCGGTCAGACCAACCAATCTTGCCGTATCGAAATACTCCAGCACCTTGCGCCAGTTCCCATAAATGGAGCGATGGCACTCGTCTATGATAATCATATCAAAGTAGTCGTGCGGTAAGTTGGGATTAGGAGGCAAGGTTACTTCCTCTATAGGTTCATTCTCGTCATCATCATTATCCTCAATAGTTTCTCCTTTCAAGAATGAGAATAGACGTTGTATTGTAGAAATAACGACATTGCTATCAGAAGGAATAGAAGACGAGCGAAGGCGATTGACCGTAAAGATAGTATTGAAAGCCTCCCCGTTCTCTGTCAGACGGAAAGTTCCAAATTCTCCTTCTGCTTGTTTTCCAAGATTATTTCGGTCTACAAGAAACAACACTCTACGCATTGGTGTATAAGAAAGCATCCGGTAGGCAGCAAGACAAGCAGTATATGTTTTACCCACACCGGTGGCAAGAACCATCAACGCCCGATTTTGCCCGGCACGGAAACTCTTTTCAAGTTCTGTCACTGCCTCATATTGGCAATCACGCAGCCCTTTCTTTTTCAATGTAGGGAGTCCGGCAAATGCATCTTCAATTCCCAGCCTCTTTACCAATTCATGTGGTGTAGGGATATTCATGATCTGCCTGAAACAAGAATCTTGTTCACGAAAATCACAGCAATATAGTTCCTTACCATTCGAAGTGAAGATAAAAGGCAATGGCTTTTGATATGCCTGATAGATATTCGGAACACTTCTTGCATATAAGGCTGCTTGCTCGCATACCTCTGAAGCAAAAGCATCCGTTTCTTCACGCTTAGCTTCAAGTACCCCTACTGCTTTTCCATTAATGAAAAGGAAATAATCTGCCTCAAGATTTCCTTTCAATAAACCTTCTCTTATGGCTACAGCCGTACAAGTAGGTTCATAATCCTCCCTGTTGACTACTTTCCAACCAGCATCGGCAAACCACTGGTCTATCTTTATTCTTGCTTTTTCTTCAGGAGTCATGTTCTTGATATTGTAAATTATCGGAAGCTTATGTCAAAAAACAAATTGATATTCAAAGCTATAACTTTACTCTTTCAATAATTGATTCACTCTAAGGAAATTCACAAACGAATCAATAATTTTAGAATTACGATTAATAATATCAGTTTCAGTAAAATCACTATATGAATTACTTATCTCTGCCAATTCTACAATTTGAGAGCCATTCTTTTCCTGACCATTAGCAGTGGTAAAACCTTTATAATATTTTACTTTATCTACAAAGCGATAGTCGGAAGCTCTGATATTCAATCTTTTCTCAAGAAGAACTTTATTCCCAAGTATTTCTACATTCTGAGAATTTGATAAGCTTTTTTCTTTATCCCGTCTGTTTCGTGCATATATATGTTCTATATCGAATCTAGTTTCCAATGACAATAATGATTGATTATCATGTTGAAAAGCCCACCAAGTAATCATTGATTTTGTAATCGCACGACTATTATTGAATACATAATTTGTTATTTGCGCACGATAACGTTCTTCTGAAAATTTGAAATCTGAGAATGTTACTTCTTCGCCTTTGATTATTTTAACCATTTCCGCATACACAGGGGTACGCAAAGAATTAACACCTGGATTAGTTATAGCATACGCCCATATGAAAGCTGTTATACAGTCCAAGAAACGACAAAAAGCATTTTCTTCTATTTCATCATTTTCATCACGATGGTACATAAAATACACAGAAGTGATATACGTCCACATTCCATTAGGAGCATAACTAAGTACGAACAAACGCTTTAGAACTTTATCTGAGAAACGTTCTGTTTCTTGATTGTTAACATCTTGCCAAAATTTGGCAAGGCTTACAAGATTACTCAATGTCTTTGGCTGATGCAAAAGAGGATAACTGCCATCTCCTTCATAAAACTTGCGCAAAGCTTCTGTTGTTGATGATTTTATCTCTGCAAGTGCTCGTTCATAATACATATATCTTGTAAACAATTCATCTAATGGTGTACCATAAATTGGATGAAACACTTCGCTAGTAATCTTATCTAGATTTTTCCACGTTTCTATAAATTCATCTTTTTTGCCAAATGATGAATAATATTTATAAAGTTGCGCCTTAAAAATATCTGCATCAGAGAGAGGTTTCCCTCTATCATTCAAGGTTGAGAAAATTCTTAACGCCGTATTTTGTGATTCTGCCTCTATTGGTAAAAGGACACAGTTATTCAACACACGAGCCGGGAAATATGCAAAATAAGATGGATAATTACTTAGAAAAGCATCTATCTTTTCAACGAAAAAATTGAAATTCTTTGCGTAACGACTTTTTTTGCCAATTCCTTGTCCATCTTTCAATATTGCAATAAACTCTTCTTTATCTTCATCTGTAGCAACTTGTGAATTGATTTTCAGAGCAGATGTTTCAAACTCCCCAAATTCATTAGCTCTCCAAATACATTTTTCAATATCCTCCTTCATCCGTTTTGAGCGAGAGTCTTTCATACTACCTAGTTTATTATAAAAAGCCCTTAACAAAAGCATAAGTGTCGTTAAACGTTGCTGCCCATCAATTACCTCCATTTGGTTTCTATTCTTAAATGTTACTATGGGACCAAGAAAATACTCTTCATCGTCAACAAATTGGTCACAGTCATCATTTGGGAAAGAGAACGAAAACAAATCGTCCCATAAAGTTTTACACTCCATCTCACCCCACGCATATGGGCGTTGGTAATCAGGTATAAGGAAGTTGTATTTCGATTCTTGAAAAAGGCTTTTCACCTTTTTCTGTTCAATATTTAAGTTTGCCATCTTATTGCTTATTTTTATATTCTAATCAATTAAACTCAATAATAACATCAGAAAGGCTTGTATATTATTACCTATCTTTTTTATCAATTATTAAGTCCTTCAAATCTACCTGCAATATCTCTGCAATCTGTTGTAGAATATCCAAATTAGGCTGAATCCGATTACAAGCATAGGCATTTACCATGCTGAAACTCTTATCAAGCTGTTTCGCCAACCACGTCTGAGAGATACCTTTTTCCAAAAGAACCGCCTTTATTCTATTTAGCTTCACTGTTTGGTACGATTTTATAATGCAAATGTAGTGAATTATATTCAATATCTGGATTATTATTGTACTTTTGTAGCTATATGAATCCCCAACTTATGGCGTGAAAATCAAAAAGATGATAAGAATATGCACAACATAGTTCGTAAACATATAGAAGGAGAAATTTCAATGGACGAAGTTAGGCGATTGATTGACGAACTATAAAAAGAAGCAACATTAACTATCGAATTGTACAATTAAAAAAACAATGGAATTAGTCTATTAAAAAAAGATGAATCACAACGGCATATTCTCACTATCTTTTCCCGAAGCCAAGACAATT
>ENA-UAIO01000738-UAIO01000738.1-human-gut-metagenome-genome-assembly--contig:-NODE-738-length-10256-cov-4.999608_pt1 | contig 10256 bp, 7 predicted proteins | sample MGYA00244415_ERZ654381 | MGnify/ENA primary metagenome ERZ654381 (study PRJEB26926, sample SAMN06165095) | human gut metagenome | biome: ENVO:00009003; feature: ENVO:2100002; material: ENVO:00002003...
GAGATTGATAGATTTTATTCTCCTAAATATTTTGGTTCTCAAATGAGCCGACAGGAAATATTATTTCAAGAGAATCTACGAATTTTAACTCGATCCAAAAGTTGTGCTGAAAGTTTTACTGATGAAGAATATGAACAGCACTATAAGGAGTTGATGGAACAGCAAGGAGAGTAAAGAATATGGGGAATATCCCTTTCCTGTGAAATTGCTGATTTTTTATCCTTAATTAAAGGGCTAAACGATAATATCCACAAAGGTATTAAGGGAGAAACCGTCTGCTTTTCAGATTTGGGTGAAGCTTATTCTGGATTAAGCGGAAAAGGCGGTGATGATTTCGGATATGGTGAGCCATTCATTACTTATATGAACGTGTATCAGAATACTTACATCTCGGAAAAGGATTATGAATTGGTACAAATCGCTCCCAACGAAAAACAAAACAGTGTGCAGTACGGTGATGCCTTATTCACACTCTCATCTGAAACTCCGGAAGAAGTTGGTATAGGTGCAGTATATTTGGGCAATACGCAGAAACTTTATTTGAATAGCTTCTGCTTTGGCATTCATTTCTATGATGAACGTGTATTACCTCAATACCTTGCCCACTTCATTTCAAGTTCTTCATTTCGTAGGGCTATATATCCGTTAGCACAAGGGAGTACACGGTTTAATCTTCAAAAAAATGACTTTATGAAGATGAAGTTTTTACTACCAAGCTTAGAGAAACAAGGACATATAGCTAACACTCTTGACGCTTTGCATTGCCGTTTGGCAAATGAAAAGTCATTAACGGAACAATACATTTTATTGAAGAAGTATCTATTAAGCCTAATGTTTATATAAACATTTTCTGAAGCAAATACCGTTTCTGCTGTTGAAGACAACTTATGTATTCTTGCTCATTATCCAATTTTCTCTCAGTGAGTTCAAACATACTACAGATTTGTTGTTGAACAGACATTGGTGGGATCGGGAATCGACTCTTACCTAACGCAGTTTGGTTGATACTTGCTTGTGAAACTGCTTTATTGCAAATAGTTTGAAAATGGTTTATTGCCCAATCAGTACAAAGAAGTAAATGCAAAAAACGAGGTCTAACTATGGTTGTATTGGGTATAATTCGCAATAAATTCATGCCATGATAAAGTCCATAATCTTTGTCAAGATAGGCTGTATTTCCTATATACTGAATACTATTGATATTGCTAAACAGAATATTACCTACGTTTAACCTATAGCTTTCAGGAATACACTCTACATAGCCAATTCGTTGTATATCAATACAATGTTTGCTAATAGTTTCTATGCGAGAAACCTTATAAGGGGTTTGATAACTCACTTGTGTTCCTGAATAGCCACTTTTTATTTGCGCCAAGTCATCCAGTCTATATAAAATCCAATCATTCTCTGATGAAAGCAATTGCTGACTAAGCCCTTTAATTAAGGATTGCAGTTTCTCAATGATTTTGTTTTGGGTAGCGATTCGAGTATCTATACATTCAAATAGTTTTGCTATTTTCTCTTGTTCTTGAATTGAAGGAATATTAAGACAAACTTTACTTAATCCATCTTGACCTATATTAAAGTGCTGTGCTCCGGCTCCTTTTACGATTATCTTTTTTCGTGCAGTTGGTGAAGCCAAAAGATAACGAAAAAACATAGGATAATAGTTACTTTTACTTTTTCCACGAATAACAAAACCACCAAACACTGCGGGTTTGCTATCCAAATAGACATTGGCTTGACCTACATCTTCTAACGTTTCAGAGCTGCGCTGAAATAAGATATCGCCGTAGTTTACACCATAAGTTTCAATATCGCCATCCACAACTTCAACAGAGGCACGGATATTATCATAACAAATGAATTGGTTATTAAGAATATCCATCACCGAAATGAATTTTGTTCCACGCCCAAATCTTTTGGCATCAGGATTCATTCCATTTTTGAAACTCATAAAATCTGTAAGAGGATAGATTTCCCACTCCCCACTAAATTCCGGAAATCTCAAATGGGGAACATTAAGGACTTTATTTTCGTTATTATCTGTCATAATCATTATTCTTTATCGGGATTGATATCAAACGGCAACAATTTGTCGCCATTATTAAACCGGTCGAAATCAGAGATAAACGAACGGTCTTGAATCACTTTATATTTTTCATACTCACCATACGCCTTCTCTCGTGCCTCTTCTTGAGAAACTTTACCGGCCGAATCTTGTGCTTGATAGTCCATTGTAGCAAGAAACTGTTCAAGACGCTGCTTCCAGTCTGCCATCGTTGTAATGATATGGCGTTGAGCACGCTGTTCTGCAAATTCAAGAAATGCGTTAGTTACGCCGTTGAGTTCTGAAACCTCTTTGTCAGACAAGTAGTTCTTTGCTACAATCGTATCAGATTTCTGTACTCTGCCATTGGGAGCTTTTTTCCAAGTAGTCAGTCCCATGTGCGGCATTTCCGAGTCGGCACGTTCATATACTATTTCGGCAGCGGTACGATGAGTTACAGCCAAGTGCATCATATTTTGCACCATCTTGAAGAACAATTTGGTACAATCCGATTTCGAATCGTAATCGGCACTGCATTCGGCATAGATGTCTGTTATCTTTTGGTAGTATCTGCGCTCTGATGTGCGTATCTCACGAATACGCTCCAGCAAATCATCAAAATAATCTTTGCCAAAGTGTTTTCCCTGCTTCAAGCGTTCGTCATCAAGGGCATATCCTTTAATAATAAACTCCTTCAATACAGATGTAGCCCAGATACGGAATTGAGTGGCCTGATAGCTATTGACACGATAACCTACCGCAATAATGGCATCCAAATTATAGAACAGAGGTGTACGTTCTACATCCCGTTCTCCCTCTGATTGAACTATCCCAATTTTTCGGATAGTTGCCTCTTTTGTAAGCTCGCCTGTTTCGTAAATCTGACCAAGATGATAGTTGACAGTCCGTACATCCACCCCGAACAAATCGGCCATACGCTTTTGTGACATCCAAAATGTTTCACTGTTGAATATCACTTCTATTCGTGCCTCGCCTTGCGCCGTTTTATACAGCAAAATGTTAGAACTCAACGAATTTTGCATCAATTCGTTTATCGAAATTGTTCGAGTAAAATAATCGCGAGCTTGTTGTACCAACACTTTTTTGACATTGGCATTTTCGGCAACAATCATACACGCCATACGCGAAAGACGGAAGATATTGACCTTACGGAATGAGCCGCTTCCAATCCTTACCATATCAACCGCTTGGTTGAAATGGTCGTCTACATTCATTCCTTTTTCACCTGCCACCTTGATAGCCTTGTCTATGACTCTTTGGAATTTCCAATAAGCCGAATAGCCCATAGCAGCGCACAGGTCGCGAGAACTCCAGTATTCGTTTCCGCCCTCATCCTGACGGCGTATATTGTCGAATGATGGACGCATTTCGGGGATGTTGTCTATCTCTGCCATAGTGTAATTATTCAACCAGTCCCAATTCTTTCAAATAGCCTTCTATCTCCTTATCCAGTTCGGCTCGCTTGGCTTCCAATTCCTTTATTTCAGCCATGACTGCTTTGATGTCAATAGGCTCTTCTTCCTCAAAAGTATCGACATAGCGAGGAATATTCAAATTATAGTCATTTTCGGCAACCTCCTGCAACGTAGCAAGATGACTGTACTTTTCAATTTCCTTGCGGTCACGATAGGTTTCTACAATCTTCTGTATATGCTGAGGGCGGAGTTTGTTCTGGGTCTTGACCTTTTCAAACTCTTTGCTGGCATCAATGAACAAGATATTATCGTCTTCCTTACGGCATTTCTTCAATACGAGAATACAGGTCGGAATACTTGTACCATAGAATATATTGGCTGGCAAACCGATAATAGCATCGATATAGTTTTTCTTCTCTATCAGGAAGCGGCGTATAACACCCTCTGCATTCCCTCGAAACAGAACTCCGTGCGGAGCAACGCAAGCCATCGTACCACCTTCATTGAGGTGATGAACCATATGCAGAATAAAAGCATAGTCGGCTGTTTTCTTAGGTGCAAGTCGTCCTGCTTTACTGAAACGGTCGTCGTTGTTGAATTTGTCGGCAGCACTCCATTCGGCAGAGAACGGAGGATTTGCAACCACTGCATCGAACTGCATATCATCGAATGCGTCCCATTCAAGCGTATCGCCATTCTCTATTTTGAAGCTGCTGAATCGGATACCGTGCAGCAACATATTCATTCGGGCAAGGTTGTAAGTAGTCGGATTTTTCTCCTGTCCATAGATATATGCCGCCTTACCGATACTTGCTGCACGGAGCAATAGTGAACCACTACCGCAAGTAGGGTCGTAAACATTACGCAAACGGTTATGCCCAAGAGTAACAATCTCCGCCAATATGCGGCTGACCTCTTGCGGAGTATAGAACTCACCGGCTTTCTTGCCTGCGCCGGCTGCAAACTGGCTAATCATATATTCGTAAGCATCGCCCAAAATATCAATTTCTTGCGAGGCCTCTACACCAAAGTCAATATCGTCCAATGCAAGAAGCACATTGCTGACGAGCGTGTTTTTATCATCTGCTGTTTTTCCCAATTTAGGCGAAGCCAAATCAATGTCCGAGAACAATCCGCCAAAATCCTCTTCACTATCCTGTCCCAAAGTGCTGTCTTCTATACGCTTCAACGAGCGTTCCAACATAGGAAGAACATTTTCTTTCCGCTTGATAGCCTCAATTACGGACGAAAACAAGAACTTCGGTTCAATGAAGTAGCCTATATTTTCCAAGCACTGGTTCTTAACCTCTTCCTGCAATTCCGGTGCATCCGAATCGGTCATTTCCCATAATTCCTTGAATGTAACTTCATCATCATCCAACGCACTGTTAGCGTATGTTTCTATCTTCTCCGACAGGTATTTGTAGAAAATGAATCCCAAGGTAAAATACATAAAATCGCTTGCCGACATATTGCCACGCAAACGGTTTGCGACCTCCCAAAGCTGGTCACGGAGTTTCTGTTGCAGTTCTTCGCTCATATCTTTATTGCTCTATATTATCTTGTTTACATCACTTTCCGGCAATGGTATATTGCTCTCTATTATACTTCTCAGGTCATCTAGCACTTTCCCTTTATATGAGAAATATTTTGCCCCTTGATATGCACCCGATGTATTCCGTTTCTCTTCCGGCATAAACGTACCGACAAAAGGGGACAATTTATAAATACGACCTTCGTATTCAACGGAATCATCGCTTGCCACCTTGACTTCCGTATCCGTAGGAATAAAGGTAACGCATTCCCCTATTTTAATACCGACCATGCTGAATTTGAAACGACCTCGCTTTACGGTTCGCTTCTGCACGACAGGCAATGAATCTTTTTCGTTATGGCAAACCGGTTTATTATCTACATAGACCGTAACAACCGCATCATCAATCATCTTGGCTATGTCATTGAATATATCCAAAGCTATTTGCGGCGGCACATTGAAAAACTCCCGATTCTGACGAATACGCAAATCCGTCAACCGATCAATAGTCTTGTGTACATGCTTTTCAACATCGTTATATTTGACCGTCTGAATGGTTGCATAAATCTCAAAAGGCAACGGAACAGCCGTGTTGTCAAGTTCCTTGGAACGTATATCTACAGGCCGCGCACTTTTACCGATCTTGACCCAATCCTCACGAAAACTTGGATTAGTCAAGATATACACATATCCGGGTTCATTTGTCTTTACCATATCAGTATTTCTTTTAATCCCAACTGAAAGTGCGTATGATATTACGCAATCTGTCTAAAATCCTCGTCAACGCCTTTCTCGTCTTTATCAATCCGAGATGCTTCTCTTTCAATGCCTTTTGTATGATTTCTGGCTGCTCTTTTTGCAGATAATCATATTCTTTAAGGAAATGATTCAATACTGATGACGATATTTTCTCTTCCTCAGCCAATGAGTTGACGGCATTTTCTCGTTCAACAGCAATATAGCGGTTCAACCGTTCTTCCAAATCGCTTGTACCGTCAGCCTTGCCTCGCTGCATCATGAAATTTTCCTTATCGTCATCCACATTCTTTTGAATGAAGCCATCAATAAGTTTTGCCTTGCTGCGCATTTCAGCATCCTTAATCATCGTGTCAATGATATTCTGGCGGCGTTCCGCGTAATCGGCACTATATGGGTCAAGTTCTGCAATGAGTTCAAGGATATATGCCACATTGATAATGTCGCTATGTAGGAGTTCAAGGCAGAAATCCACATCACCGAAGTCTCCGTCATCCGGAACATCTGTATCATCATCCGGTTTGGGTGACGGTGCTGGATCAACGAGTGCAAAAGTATCATGGATATCAAGATACTTACTCCTGAAATCCATAAACTGCTGTTCCGTCATGCCGAGATCATCAGCTTCTTCGCTATAATCCTCATATATTTGAATCTCTGCGTGTTTACGGATAATATCACGAAATGCCAAAACAAACTCTTTCTTAGCCGTTTCGCTCTGCAAAAGGTCTATGCAGTTTGTGTCCGGGTATTTCTTCAGAAAATCGGATGCAAGTTCCTTGTATTCCTGTTTGATTTCTTCAAACGGAGGTCGCACTATTTCTTCCGGATTGTTACTGTTGCTGAACAATTTGATAGCGGTATCAACATTGCTTTTCAAATCACGGAAACACACAATCTTTCCGAAGCGTTTCTTTTCATTCAGCACACGGTTTGTCCGGCTGAATGCCTGCAACAAGCCGTGGTATTCCATATTCTTGTCTACATAAAGCGTATTGAGTTTCTTGCTGTCAAAACCGGTAAGGAACATTCCGACAACAAGGCAAAGATCAAGCGGCTTCATATCGGCTCGCTTCTTTTTCATGCGCAGGTTGATGTCATCGTAATATGCACGGAAGTTCTCAGTCGTAAACGATGTGCCGAACATTTCGTTATAGTCATCCATGATGGCTTGCAGCTCATCGACTTCGCCTGCACTGTCATTCAGATAAGAACCTGTACCCATTCCTGTCAGTTCATCATCCTGACTTCCATTGGCTGCATAGGTAAATACTGCACCTATACGAATCTTAGGATTCAGTTCCTTGAATATCTTGTAATAACGGATAAGCATCGGCACTGACTGCACGGCAAACAGCGCATCGAACTCTCCGTCAAATGTTGACTTATTGAAATTATTAAGGATGAATTGGGCTATTTCCGTCATGCGATTGGTACTGCCGTTCTGCACCTCCTCACTGCCATGATAGTATTCCACAAGAAAACCGAGAACATTCTCATCAGCAATGGCATCCTTAATCAGATAGCGATGCAGGCAGTTGCCGAACACCTCTTTGGTCGTATGACCATCAACTGCATTCTCTGTAAATATTGGAGTTCCGGTAAATCCGAATATCTGGGCATTATCGAAGAATTGCATAATCTTCTTATGACTCTCCCCGAAATGGCTACGATGGCACTCATCGAATATCATCACGATACGAGAATGGCGTATCGAATCTATTTTGCTGCTATACCATGTCTTGCTTACGGCTGCATTGAGTTTCTGAATAGTGGTAATGATAATCTTGGAGTTGCTATGCAGACGTTTTACCAACTCGTCCGTATTGTCCGTACCGTCAACGGCTCCCGGTTCAAAGGCTTCATATTCCGACTGTGTTTGTGTATCAAGGTCATGGCGGTCGACAACGAACATTACCTTATCTACATCATCTAACTCCGAAACGAGTTGCGCAGTTTTGAATGAAGTCAAAGTCTTTCCTGCCCCTGTTGTATGCCAAATATAACCGTTATCATTGGAGTTCTGCACTCGATCCAATATCTTTTCTACTGCATAGAACTGGTATGGGCGCAACACCATCAAGCATTTATCACCTTCATGTAATACGATGTACTTTCCGATAATCTTACCGAGCGTACACTTTTCCAAGAAAAACACAGCAAACTTATCCAGTTCATTGAATGGCAGATTTGCCGCATCCGTCCAGTTGAACGTGAATTTATATCCACCATTGGGATTATTGGCGAAATAACGAGTATTTACGCCATTGGAGATAACAAATAGCTGAATATAGTCGAACAGCCCATGAAAGGATGTCTTATGATAGCGTTGTATCTGATTGTATGCCTGCTTGAGTTCTACACCCCGACGCTTCAATTCAATCTGAACCAGAGGGAGGCCATTGATAAGAATCGTCACATCATAGCGACACTTCTTTCGTCCCTCCACCGTAATTTGGCTCGAAACCTGAAATTCGTTCTGACACCATTGGGTACGATTAAGAAACTCTACCCAAATGCGCTGTCCGTTAGCCGTATCAAGAGGATATAGGTCGCGAAGCTTCTTTGCTTTTTCAAAGCGAGTACCACCTTCCAGATAGATTAATATCTTCTCGAACTCTTCATCCGTAAATGAGTTACGGCCAACTTCCGCCAGTTGTTTCTTGTTGTGAATTTCCAACTGCCGCTTGAAATTGGCATAAAGATTATCTTCTTCGGTAATCTGAACATACTCGTAGTCCATTTGCCGAAGTGTGGCTATCAGTCCGGCTTCCAACGCCGCTTCGCTCTGTATTGACATATTCTTGCGCCCTGTTATGGTGTTATTACTTATCTATTCCGGCTTGCAGTATTCTGATACCTAATGCATTTTCTATCTTGCACAAGGTTTCTAATGACAGATTCTCGCGACCTTTCAACACCTTGGAGACATATTGCTGAGTGCAATTCATCTTCTCGGCCAACGCTCGTTGTGTCATACCAAGTTCCTCCATTCGGTTTGACATAGTTGCAGCGATAGCTTGCGAATGACACATCCACTTTTCGTCTTTATTCTCCTCCGTTCCTTCAACCAATCCTAAAACCGTGTCTATCTGTTTTTCAGCCATTGTATACATCAAAAAATACCTTTGCCTTACTCTGTAGGCAAAGGTAGTATAAATAATCGAGATGACACAACTTTCAGGTTGTTGATTGATTTTTTTTGAGCAAAGAATATTCCTATTTAATTGCTGTTATCCTTAAATCATATCTACGGCTACCAGCATCAAGAGCAACATCATACTCTTTCAGTCCTTTTTCAACTGCAATCAGATGTAATTCATCCTTATCCTTTGGGATTATATCTGGACCATAATAAATTGCATTCAAACATCCGACATCTGGAATTGATGCATAATTATTCTCATCCTCTAAGTTATAATACAGCATTCTCCATTCATGTTCATGTTCGTATTCTTTTTGGTCCTTATAAAGATAAGATCGATACCAATATAATTGATTGACTGATATCATGGAAGACAAAAAGTTCAACCAATTTTTATCTCCAACTTGCTTAAAATACTCGTAAGTATGAATATTTCCCTCATCCAATGTAACGTCAGGTCTTAATTCAGTATAAATCACAGGAAAGAGATTTACATCCATTCCCAATGAGTTATATTTAAAAATACATTTTCTAAGATCGTATTCTAATGCAAATCCCTTATACCCATCAGCATATCTATCCCACATATATTTTGACTGTACACTTTCTGTAAAACATGCTATTTTTGCACTATTTCTCGGATTTCTAAAACGCGACTCTTGCTTTTTTATCGCAGACCCAATGTTGTTACAAAAATCCATATATTCATCTGTCAATATTTTATCTATAATTTGTTCATCCGTATATCCACACTCTCTGTAGTAACATATTTGCGTTGCCTTTTCTGCCCTTATATCAGAGGATTTCTGGGTTATATGCGACAATGTTATGCGCAATGCATCCTTTAATGCCTTTTTTAAATCTTCGCGAATTTTGTCTTGATCTATATATAAATATGAATCATACTTATCCGGAAACATTCCTGCATGGCATAATGAAATAGTTCCGGATTTTAATGATTCAATAGTATAACCTTTATCGTCTATTTTACGATATCTAAAAAGTTTTTCTGGAATATTAGGAAGTATCAATTTGTAAATATTACTCCATACATCTGAAGTTGCAGCTTTATCTATATTGAACGGAATATAGGATTGCTCTATAATTTCCTGAAATTGTTTTCTAAAATCTAGCATCTTTAAGTCGTGAATTGTTATATCCTTTTATTTCATTAACTCAATAACATCTTCTGGCAACATTGCATTCCCAGCATCATCTTTCGGAGCACTCTTAAGAAACAGCACCGGAACGATGGTGTAGTTCTTGATAAATAGTAACAAATTAGCTTTACGGAGAAGCTGTCTCTTATACACATCTCCGAGCCCACGAGACTGC
>ENA-UAIO01000779-UAIO01000779.1-human-gut-metagenome-genome-assembly--contig:-NODE-779-length-9992-cov-4.241723_pt1 | contig 9992 bp, 10 predicted proteins | sample MGYA00244415_ERZ654381 | MGnify/ENA primary metagenome ERZ654381 (study PRJEB26926, sample SAMN06165095) | human gut metagenome | biome: ENVO:00009003; feature: ENVO:2100002; material: ENVO:00002003...
TACGAGATTAGCTGCAGTCTCGTGGGCTCGGAGATGTGTATAAGAGACAGACTTCGGATTCGACTGCAAAGCCTTCGCCGCAGGACTGCAATACGAACATCCGACCGTGCAGCAGCGATTCTTCGCTCTGCTGCGCACGTGCGTCCTCTTCATGGCAGAAGAGGGCAACGTGCACATCGACGACCGTAACCGCGCCTCCTATCGGATGTGCCGCGAGATTGCCGAACAGCTTAAAGACCACCATTTGCCATGCAGATAAAAACGAACTTGTTTCCGATGAATGAATTGACTTGTCGTGCCTGCGGGTGCAGGATCGTACCCGAACACGGATATTACAATACGCTCGATGGCGCCTGCTGCATAACCTGTCGGGAAAGACGGCCGCTGCATCGTCTGAAATTGCAGGTTTGCGATTCGCTTGCAAGGTTATGTAGAACGTCGAGATGCTGCAAATTATGAAGAACGAGACAGAAGATTTTATGGCGTTGGCCAAAGCCTATGCTCAAGCTGAACGTGCATTACGAATCGAACGATGGGTAATCGTCACCTTCGAGCTTCGAAAGACGGACGGACCGATCGAAATTCTCTACCGCTACGATCTGCCGCGTACGATGCTCAAACGTTACCGATGGGTGGTACGCTGGCGCACGGCTCGTTTTCAATGCCGTTTCCCGCGTGATACGATCACAGCGACATACTGTTACTACGACAAACGCACGGGATTGAAGTTCGGCGTCGATTCCTGCCTGTCGAAGCTGCGGGCGGCAAAAGCACAGATTACGCTTGCCAAACGTCGGGAGCGGGAGCATATCGAGCAGCAGCGATTGCGCTATCCGCTGTTTTACGACGAGCAGGCAGATCCCGAATTGCTCCGTTTCAGGCAGAAGCTACAAGAAAAACTGCATCGTTATCTGAATGCCTTGCTGCGATTACGCTGGGCTGTTCTGCAACATCGACAAAAAAACTTCGACTCGTCCGACAAAAAACAATTACAGAAATGATGCCTTTACCTATTACCGAAATCGACGACTTCTGTGAGGCGTCGTTCGGCGGATACTCCGCGCTCTTTACCGAAGAGCGTATCGACAGAGCTTCGCTTCCCGAAGGTATTTATGCCTATGACATACGGAGCGGAGAGGGTAACGATTTCGGAACGATCGAACCTTGTGTTACGGTCAACCATACGGGAACGATCCTGACCCGACAACCCATCGAAATGGGCCCTGAAGGTTATATCGAAATCGATATGGACGGTGACGACGGACTCATCGATGCGATGACCTACGATGAATGGATCGCACAACCCGAAACAACCTGCTAAGTCGCAGACGATACGAACCCTTGACGGCCGCTCCTGCCGAAGGAACGGCCGTTCTGTAAAACTCCGGCGCAGGAGGATAAACACTGCATAAAACAGTCATGGAATTGCTTACGAAACAGATTATTCGGAAATTCGAGGAACATCCGATCTATTCGCAGGACGGCAAAGGTCTGAAGGCCGAGGTGCTTGTAAAGTATTTCAACCCCATGGGAGCCGGAACGTGGCTCATTACGGAGGCGGAGAAACAGGAGGACGGAGATTGGAAACTCTTCGGGTTCTGCCACATTTGCGAGTGGGAATGGGGTTACCTGATGCTCTCCGACCTGCAACGTATCGTGCTGCCGGGCGGCCTCGGAATAGAGCGCGATTTATATACGCAGGGACGAATCGTCGAAGACTTTATGGAATAAGGATTCAGTGTTCAGTTGGATAATCTCTGAAATACGCAGAGCCTCGTCGTTCAGTTCGAAGACCAAAATTTCGAAACCTAAGGATATTCCGTCCGCATCAGCGACGAAGACCACGACGCTTGCGGCGTGTACGGATTTCTTGTAGATAACGAAACGCTTTATGCACGGCTGGAATATGACAACGGGCTGGAACGCCGGAAAGAAGAGCAGCAGCGCGAACAGTTACGGTTGGTAGGGAACAGATTCCTCGCTGGGGAATACATCTCCAGCGAGGATTTTATCGGACTGTGCAAACTCAAGTTGATTTCCATACCGCTTCGCACGCACGGGACCCTGCACCGAAGCGTAACCGAACTCTCCCGAAACAGTATCCGTCACAGTCGCACGAAAAGCGGAGCCAATCCGAAACGCGACGGATGCTTCGCTATGGTCGAAACCCTGTACGAGAAACTCTCCGAGACAATGGATGCAACGATGAAATAAAAACAGTACGGACGGCATTGTGTGTCGCCCGTACTATTTGACAATACGTTATCGCAATGATTTACGATAGTTTCGGTCCAGAATCTTTTCGATCTCAGAACGCGGGTAGAGGATTTTGCTGCCGATCGTCGTGTAGGGAAGTACCCGACGGTCACGGTAGTTTTGCAGGGTGCGGGGACATAACGAAAACAGCTCCATCACCTCTTCGCCCGTAAGATAGCTTTCCGTGACGATCGTCGGACGATGGGCCGCGATCGATGTTTCCAGCAAATGAATCGCTCGAAGTATTTCCTGCCGGAACTCCTTGTATTCCGGCGAGGTTCTCAGGAGTACGTCGTCCATTATTTGAAAGGAGCGATGAGGTTGTTTTGCAGAATACGCGCGATGTCTGATTCTTTGTACAGAATCTTGTTGCCCAACGACGTGCTGGGTATGATCCCTTCCGAACGATAGTACTGCAAGGCACGTTTGGTGATGCGCAGCGCTTTACAGACCTCTTCGGCTGTCAGCCAGCGTCGCGGTTGCGGCGGTGAGAACAATTCTCGGAATCGCTCGGCACGCTCCCGTAAGGATGTTACGAGCGTTTTCATTTCGTCGAAAGCGCTCTGTTCGATCATTTGAAACTCCATAGTCATACAATGTTTTATTGTAGATTGCGCCGGAATATTCCGGCAATCTGCAAAGAAAAACAATGGAAGCGACTTTCCCTTGAATGGCATAAGGAGGCATTTACAGGCCGATGAAAGATGCAGAAACAGGAAAAATATCGGATGAAAGTATATTTGTCTTAATCATAGATTATTATTATCTTTGTAACAAGAGTTGTTTGATAAGAGAATATCGATGTAAGCACAGAGAAGGTTCTGTCTCTAAATCATTACCATTGATATTGTTAAATTCTGATTATCAGATATATATACTGGATTAAGCCTTTTGTCACCAAATGATTATATTTAACCACCCGATCCCGAAAGAAGCTCCGTTTCCGGGATATTTTTCGGCAGGCAGGAGCGAACAAACCTGAAAAATCAAACTCTAAACGACCGGAAAACATGGCAAAAATAAACACTCCGGAGGAATTGCGCCTCATGCGCGAAAAACTGCGTGCCGACCTCGAGATCCGGGAAAACAGCAACACACCCGATGAGCTGCCCCAGATCCGGGTTTCGATGGACGAATGCGGCATCGCCGCCGGAGCCAAAGCGGTCCTCGCAACATTCGTCGAAGAACTGGCCGCCCGTCGCATCCGGGGCATCGTAACCCAGACCGGCTGCGCCGGACACTGCAAGGACGAACCCACCGTCGAAATCACGCTGCCGGGCCGCAGGCCGGTTCTTTACGGCCATGTCACTGCCGAGCGCGTCGCGGAGCTCGTCGAGCGGCAAATCGTCCGGGGCGAAACGGCCGAAGGCCTGATCGAAGCATAAACTGCGTCCGGCAATCCGAGAATTTTCGGAAAGAGGCGACAGGTCCGACCGTCGAGCCGGGCATCTGAAACGAAGGAAAACGATCCGAATCTTTAACAAGCATCCAACCCGATGGCAAAAATCAATAACTACATCCTGGTATGCGGCGGCACGGGATGCCGGGCATCGCGGAGCGAGGAGATCATCGCGGCCCTGCGCCGGGCGCTCGACCGAACGGGAGAGTCCGAGCGCACACGGGTGATCCGCACCGGCTGCTTCGGCTTCTGCGAGCAGGGGCCGATCGTCAAGATGATCCCCGACAACACCTTCTACGTCTCGGTCAAACCCGAAGACGCCGAAGAGATCGTCCGGGAGCATGTCGTCAAAGGCCGCAAGGTAGAGCGGCTGCTCTACACGGCCCCCGACACGGGGCAGCACGTACCCGACAGCAAGCACATGAAGTTCTACAAGCCGCAGCTGCGCATCGCCCTGCGGAACTGCGGGTTCATCGACCCCGAGAACATCGGCGAATACATCGCCCGCGACGGCTACGCAGCCCTGGCCAAAGTGCTCGGCATGCAGCCCGACCACGTGTTGCAGGAGATCATCGACTCCGGCCTGCGGGGGCGCGGCGGAGGCGGTTTCCCCACCGGCCTGAAGTGGAAGATCACGCGCGATGCGAAAGCCGACCGCAAATACGTGGTCTGCAACGCCGACGAAGGGGATCCGGGCGCATTCATGGACCGTTCGATCCTCGAAGGCGATCCCCACTCGATCCTCGAAGCGATGGCCATCAACGGCTACTGCACGGGCGCCTCGCACGGACTGATCTACATCCGCGCCGAATACCCGCTGGCCATCGAACGGCTCAGGCGAGCCATCGAACAGGCGCGGGAATACGGGCTGCTGGGCAACGACATCCTGGGCTCGGGCTTCTCGTTCGACATCGAGCTGCGCTACGGCGCGGGCGCCTTCGTCTGCGGCGAGGAGACGGCGCTGATTCATTCGATGGAAGGCAGACGCGGCGAACCGACCGTGAAACCCCCGTACCCGAGCGAATCGGGCTACAAGGGCTACCCGACCAATGTGAACAACGTCGAAACCTACGCCAATATTCCGCCCATCCTCCTGCGGGGCGCCGAATGGTTCTCCTCGATCGGCACCGAAAAGAGCAAGGGCACCAAAGTCTTCGCCCTGGCGGGCAAGGTCAATAACGTCGGCCTGATCGAGGTGCCGATGGGCACCACGCTGCGCGAAGTGATCTTCGAAATCGGCGGCGGCATCAAGAACGGCAAGAAGTTCAAGGCCGTGCAGACGGGCGGCCCGTCGGGCGGCTGCCTCACGGAGAAGCACCTCGACACCCCGATCGACTACGACAACCTGCTGGCAAGCGGATCGATGATGGGTTCGGGCGGCATGATCGTCATGGACGAAGACGACTGCATGGTGTCGGTGGCCAAATTCTACCTCGAATTCACCGTCGATGAGTCGTGCGGCAAGTGCACGCCCTGCCGCATCGGAAACAAACGCCTGCTGGAGATTCTCGACCGGATCACCAGGGGACTGGGCAGGGACGAAGACCTCGACGAATTGCAGAACCTCGCCCGCGTAATCCGCGACTCGTCGCTCTGCGCCCTGGGGCAGACGGCCCCCAATCCAGTGCTTTCGACCCTGGAAAACTTCTGGGACGAATACGTGGCCCACGTGCGGGACCACCACTGTACGGCCCACCGCTGCCGCGACCTGATGAGTTTCGTGATCGACCCCAAGGTTTGCAAAGGTTGCTCCCTCTGCGCTCGCATGTGTCCGCCGGGAGCCATCAGCGGCATCCCCAAACAACCCTACGCCATCGACCAGGCCCGCTGCATCAAGTGCGGCACCTGCCTCGAAAAATGCAAGTTCGGCGCAATCAGCATCCGCTAACCACTCCTCCAAGACAAATCCGCATGGAAACGATAAAACTAACCATCGACAACCGAACCGCAGAGGTCGCCCCGGGCACCAACCTGGTCGAAGCGGCCGCTTCGGTCGGCATCAAAATTCCGACGCTCTGCTACCTCAACCTGCACGAGCTGGGCTGCAAGAACGACCCCGGTGTCTGCCGCATCTGCGTCGTAGAGGTCGAAGGACGCAAAAACCTGGCTCCGGCCTGCAAAACCGTCTGCACGGAAGGGATGGTCGTCCGCACCCACACACCCCGCGTCATCAACGCCCGGCAAACCATTCTGGAGCTGATCCTCTCGGACCACCCCAACGAATGCCTCACCTGCTCGAAGAACGGCTATTGCAGCCTGCAAACCATGGCCAAAGACCTCGGCATCCGCGAGGCCAAGTACAAGGGAGAAACCACCAAGCCGATGATGGACCTCTCGCCGTCGGTGGTGCGCAACATGGAAAAGTGCATCCTCTGCCGCCGCTGCGAAACGGTCTGCAACCAAGTCCAGACCGTCGGCGCCCTGTCGGTCGTAGGCCGGGGATTCACTTCGGTCCTCTGCACGGCCTTCAACGATCCGATCCTAACGACCAACTGCGTCAATTGCGGCCAATGCGTAGCCGTCTGTCCGACCAGCGCCCTCTCGGAGAACAGCAACATCCGGGAGGTGATGCAGGCGCTCGCCGATCCCGGCAAGACGGTCGTGGTGCAGACCGCCCCCGCCGTGCGCGTGGCCCTCGGCCAGGATTTCGGACTGGAAGGCCGGAGCGTCACGGGCAAGATGACCACAGCGCTGCGTCGGTTGGGCTTCGACTACGTTTTCGACACCGACTTCGCCGCCGACCTGACGATCATGGAGGAGGGCACCGAACTGCTCCAGCGCCTGAACAAGTATCTCGCGGGCGACCGGACGGTCAAAATCCCCCTGATGACCTCCTGCTGTCCGGGCTGGGTGTCGTTCATGGAGAAGCATTTCCCCGAACTGGGCGAGAACCTCTCGACGGCCAAGTCGCCGCAACAGATGTTCGGCGCGATCGCCAAAAACTACCTGGCGCCCAAGCTGGGCATCGACCGCCGGAATTTCATCGTCGTATCGGTCATGCCCTGCGTGGCGAAGAAATCGGAAGCCGCACGCCCCGAATTCGGCAAAGACGGCGATCCGGACGTGAACATTTCGATCACCACGCGCGAACTGGCCCACATGATCCGCTTCGCCAACATGAACTTCGACGAACTGGAGGAGAGCGATTTCGACCGTCCGCTGGGCGAATCGACCGGTGCAGGCGTCATCTTCGGCACCACAGGCGGCGTGATCGAGGCAGCCGTGCGTACGGCATACGAAATACAAACGAAAAAAACGCTTCCGAAACTCGACTTCACCGAACTGCGCGGACTGGCGGGAATCCGTTCGGCGACGATCGACTTCGACGGCGTACCCGTCAAAATCGGCATCGCACACGGGCTGGGTAACGCCCGCAGGCTGGTCGAAGAGATCCGCGCCGGCCGATCGCCCTACCACGCCATCGAAATCATGGCCTGTCCCGGCGGCTGCATCAACGGCGGCGGGCAACCCTATCACCGGGGCAACGAAGAGCTTCTGAAACGGCGTGCCGAGGCCCTCTACGCCGAAGACGCCGCCAAACCGCTGCGCAAGTCGCACGAGAATCCCGACATTCAGGCACTCTACGAAGAGTTCCTCGGCGAACCCTGCGGACCGCTTTCGCACGAACTGCTCCACACCCGTTATTACGACCGCAAACCGGTCGTGGAACCCAAGAAATAAGACGTTATGGAAAAAATATGCCTCTCCCAACGGAGAATCGACGAGATAAAGAACGTCTGCCGAAAGTACGGCAACGACCCGGGCGAACTGATCAACATCCTGCACGGCGTGCAGGACACGCTGGGCTATCTGCCCAAAGAGGTACAGGAGCTCATCGCCCTGGAGTTGGGCATCTCGGCCGCACGGGTTTACGGCGTGGTGTCGTTCTATTCGTTCTTCACGATGAAGCCCAAAGGCAAATACCCGATTTCGGTCTGCATGGGCACGGCCTGCTATGTCCGGGGCGGCGAGAAGGTGCTCGACGAATTCAGACGCCAGCTCGGCATCGAAGTCGGCGGCACGACCCCCGACGGGCTCTTCTCGCTCGATTCGCTGCGGTGCGTGGGTGCCTGCGGACTCGCTCCGGTCGTGATGATCGGCCCCCGGGTCTATGGACGGCTCAAGGTGACCGATGTCAAAGGTATCCTCGACGAAATCCAGGCCCTCGAAAAAGAGATCTGACGACGCGGTATTACGTTAAATAAAAGAGACCGGGCCTGCACAGAAATACAGGCCCGGTTCGTTCCCTCCGGAACAAAAGCCGCCTCGCCGACAATCGGTTCCACCAGTCCGAACGAAGGCCCCCGCAACGATCCGCAGAGCCTGGATGATCGAAAACAGGCATTTTTCCCGCCATAAAATGCACCGGAAACCCCTCCCCGACATCTGCAAGCCAACAGGGGCTATGCTCGAACCCGAAAAAACACGTACCCCGTCACAAAAGATTTCGCGGAAAAGTCGTCAAACCGGATAATTTGGCGTACCTTTGCCCGACAAATCATCATAAATGAATCAATTAGAAGAATTTAAGGCTTTAGGACTGTCCGACGATATACTTACTGCCATTGCCAAAAAAGGGTTCGAAACCCCCTCGGCCATTCAGAGCCTCACCATTCCCCACCTGCTCACCACCGACAAAGACATCATCGCACAAGCACAGACCGGCACGGGTAAAACCGCCGCTTTCGGCCTGCCGATTATCCAGATGCTGACTTCCCGACGGAATATTCCGCAGGCCATCGTCCTCGTTCCGACCCGCGAACTGGCCCTGCAGGTGACGCAGGAACTCATTTCGTTCAATACCCACGACCTTTCGATCGCCCCGATCTACGGCGGCGCCTCGATGACCGAACAGCTGCGGCGCTTGAAAAAAGGCATCGACATCGTCGTCGGCACGCCGGGCCGCATCCTCGACCACATCCGCCGGGGCACGCTCGACCTCTCGGCGATCGCCTACCTGGTGCTCGACGAGGCGGACGAAATGCTCAACATGGGTTTCATCGAGGATATCGAAGAGATCATGCACGCCATGACCGGCCCCAAACGGGTGCTACTCTTCTCGGCCACGATGCCCGACCGCATCGCGGCGCTGGCCCGCAACTACATGCACGAACCCGACCTCCTGAAGGTCGAATCGCAGCACGTCACGACCGACCTGACGAACCAGATCTATTTCGAGGTGCGCGAAGGCGACAAATTCGACGCCCTGACCCGCATCATCGACGTCGAACCTGAGTTCTACGGCATCGTCTTCTCCCGCACCCGAACGGGCGCGGACGATATCGTGGCCAAACTCCTGGAACGCGGCTATGCGGCCGAAGTCCTTCACGGCGACATTTCGCAGGCCCAGCGCGAGAAGATCCTGGGCAAATTCAAGAAAAAACAGGTCAATATCCTGGTGGCTACGGACGTGGCGGCCCGGGGCATCGACGTAAGCAACCTCACGCACGTAATCAACTACTCGCTGCCGCAGGATTCCGACAGCTATGTCCACCGCATCGGACGCACGGGCCGCGCCGGTAACCAGGGAACGGCCATCACCTTCATCTCGCCCTCCGAGATGCGCAAATTCGGGTTCCTGAAGCGGACGATCAAGGCCGACATCAAGCTGGAACAGCTCCCCACGCCGGCCGACATCATCGCCACCAAGCGCAACAAGATCAAGGAAGATCTGGACGCCATCGTCGAGAGCGAAAGTTACGGCGAATGTACGGGGATGGCCGCCGAACTACTGGAGAGTTATCCGCCCGAAGTGGCCTTGAGCGCCCTGCTGCGCCTGGCCTTCAAGAACGAGCTGAGCGAGAGCAGCTACCCCGAAATCCGCTCGATCGACGTCGATCGCAAGGGCAAGGCCCGGATTTTCCTCGCCTTCGGTGCCCGCGACGGCTACGACACCCGCAAAACGGTCCGGCTCCTCAAACAGGAGTGCGGACTCTCCGACCACGACATCGACGACGTACGGGTCATGGAGGACTTCTCGTTCGCAACGGTTCCCTTCGACCAAGCCGAAAAAGTCGTCAGGACTTTGAATAAGCTCTCGCACGGACGTCCCATCGCGGAAATATCGAAAGACAGCCCTTCGGCCCGCACATCCGGCGGAAGACAATCCCACCGCCGCAGGGAGTCCGACACCCGATCCGGACGCAAAACCGGCCGGAAACCCGAAAGCCGGGAATCCTATCGCCAAGACTCCTCCGTGCAGGAGGCTTTCGGTGCGCCCGACGATCGGAACGGACATCGGAAATCCGTCCGCAGCCCAAAAACGTCCGGCACGAAAGCCGGGAAGAAACCCGCAACAACCGTCAAAGCGAGCAGCAAAACGTACACACCGGAGAAA
>ENA-UAIO01000787-UAIO01000787.1-human-gut-metagenome-genome-assembly--contig:-NODE-787-length-9897-cov-3.874111_pt1 | contig 9897 bp, 5 predicted proteins | sample MGYA00244415_ERZ654381 | MGnify/ENA primary metagenome ERZ654381 (study PRJEB26926, sample SAMN06165095) | human gut metagenome | biome: ENVO:00009003; feature: ENVO:2100002; material: ENVO:00002003...
CTCGCTCGTTATGTCTTGATTGTTATTCGTTGTTCCCATCAAAACATTACATTTTATCATTTCTTTATTTGAAAAAGAGGAACAGATTTGTTATCAGATATCCTCTATCTTTTGGGGTTCTCTTCGTAAGAGAACCCCAAAGCCATGTTAAACATCTGATAATTGGAAGTTTACTGATTTTATCACATGATGTTTTTGTAAACAAGGTGCACCTGTTTACAACTTTTTCCTATTTTTTCAACACGAAAAATTGCGTTTAAAGCAAATATGGGCTATATTTGCACAAAAATGGGGTTCTCTTACGAAGAGATTCCCATTTTTTAATTATACTTAGAATGCGAGAAACGCCTTTCCCCAGCCTATTATACAATATAACTCATCACTGTAATAAGCCTGCTCTTTCTATTATATTTCTTTTTGCAAGAGAGAAATCAAGGAAAAGTAAAATAAGGAAACATAAGCAATGTTCTGGAATAAAAAACGGACTGTACAGTCTTTCTTTTCTGTACAGTCCGTTTAAATTATATACAATGAGAGAGATGACGCTTATTCTTCGTCAGCAAACATCGGGTCCCATGCCGGAAGACGGATAGGTTTCTGTTTTAAAATATCCAGCACCTGAGCAGGAACATATTTCTTTTCTGCCACCACACGGAACATATATTCATCAAACCACTTATCCGTCATAATAAGGTGTCCTCTGTATCCGCTGGCACTGCCCCAACTGTTTTCCACCATCCATTTTTTCGGCTTTCCCGCTTTATCCAAGTCCACCGCCATCAAGGTCATGGCATGGCTGCTGCCACTGGAGAAAGTTTGGATACGTTGTTTCTTGTCCATGCCGAAAGTAGTTCCCATCAATGATTCGTAATCATAATTATCAGGGTCCAGCAAGCCACGTTTACTATCAAGGAACTTGCCTACATCACAAGAAAAATACATCATGGTACTGTCCTTGATGGAAGCTATGGCTATTTCTTTAATATCCTCTATCGGCAAGTTTACATAAGTCCAATTCTTGCCATCATAACGGTGACGGTCAAAATCTATTTCATAACATTTATAAAACTCGCGGCTGGGATCATTCATCAGCATTACATAGTTATTGGTCAAATCATTTCCCAAAAACTCTTTATAGAAAGACACCGGAGTATATTCTTTCGCTTCCCCACCCTTCAGACTCCATGTAAAGGTGGAAACAGGTTCGCCAAGGGTCAGCACCAGCATACGATAAACCGTTCCCAGCATTTTTGTCTTTTTCTTTTCCAGTTCGGCCGGCTTCGCTCCGGTAGCGGCGGCTTCGCGTAGTTGTAAACCAAATTCCTTCAGTTTCAGTCCTATCAGACTACTCATCTTTCCGGTATTCTCACTGCTGAAAGTTTCCACCATTGCACTCTTGGGGACCAGTCCGTATTTCTCTATAATATCCGAGACTCCTGTGAATTGTCCCCCATCGCTTAAGGGATGCTTGAACAGCCATTCCACCATTTTATCGTCCATGGGCTTTCCACTGGTATCAATGATTCCCTGTAAGAATAAGTTTGCTTTTTCTAATTGGTCGTAGAAAAAGCAGTAGTTCTGTGAGAACTCCATCTCATCCAGTCCGTATTTGGCAATCATCTGGCTGCGGAGTACGTTCAGTCCGGTAAAAAGCCAGCAACGACCGGAAGATTGTTGGTCGGTTATTCCCTTGGATAGCACCTTGTGTGAAAACTCCGTATCAAAATCGGCACGGTTCTCCTGGTTCAATGCCAACGTGTTGATACTTGTTCCGCCTAAGGCGTTGCGGATGGCTTTGTCGGCAGGGGTTGCCTTATAACTTTGTTTGATTTGATTCAGCATTTCACCTGAAATGCCTCCCTGTTGTGCCTGGGCTGTCAATGCAGCCGCAAACAGAAGGGCGAATGTGATGTGTTTCTTCATATTATTGTAAAAATATAAAATGATTTATTAGGGTGGGTAAATGTACAAGTTATTTTTGAACCCTGCTAATCTTTCACGTGAAAGATATATAATCATCAGATCCTATCATTATTATGACAGGCCCGGCTGTTCTGCTTTTTTCTTTATCTTATATCCCAGTATAGCAATTGTGATACTCATCAAGGGACTGATAATGTTAAAGAATGCGTAAGGCAGATACACAATGGTGGGAACACTAAGGATAGTGGCCTGTGTCATACCGCATGTATTCCAGGGTATCAATGGCGAAGTGACTGTAACAGAATCTTCCGTCGTGCGGCTCAGCAGTTTGCTTTCATAACCGTTTGCACTATAGATGTCTTTAAACATATTACCCGTCAGGATAATGGATATATATTGATCTGCTGTAGCAAGATTCAGGAACAAGCCCGATGCAACTGTAGACGACACCATTCCTACCCGCTTTTTCGTAAAACGTACAAATACAGAAGTGATACTGCCGAGCATTCCTCCGGCTGTCATCGCCCCTCCGAAACACATGGCGCAGATAATCAGCCAGATGGTATTCATCATACCCGCCATTCCGCGAGTGGATATCAGTTCGTTTATTTCCGCATTACCGGTTTCCAATTGGGTTCCACCATAAAGCATTCCCATTCCTCCTTTGAACAAGGCGGCAATCCCTTCGACTCCTTGTCCGGCGATTTCGCATAATAGTCCGGGTTGGAAAATCAAGGCAAAGACGGTAGCCAGAGCCGTAGAAACAAATAGAGTGATGATGGAAGGCACTTTACGTGCAATCAGTATCGCTGTGACAACGGGGACAATCATCAACCACCATGAAATATGGAACTTATCACTCAATATACGGGTGTATTCGGCGATATGACCGGTATCAGTGGCTTCATGTGACAATCCGGCTATGGTAAAGATTATCAAAGTGATGACAAGTGATGGAACGGTGGTAATCATCAAGTAACGGATGTGAGTGAACAGCGGTGTATCCGTTACGGATGATGCCAGAATGGTGGTATCCGAAAGCGGAGAAACTTTATCACCGAAATAGGCTCCGGAGATAATCGCACCTGCAATCCAACCTTCACTGAAACCTTGCGCCTTCCCTATTCCCATCAGTGCGATGCCGATAGTGGCGATGGTAGTCCATGAGCTGCCTGTCATGACAGATACTACCGCACAAATAATGCAAGTGGATACCAGGAAAAAATGAGGATGAATAACCTGTATGCCATAATATATTAATGTAGGGACTACACCGCTGACCATCCATGCTCCGGACAAAGCTCCGATGATCAGCAAGATAATAAGTGCGGTACTTACCCCGGCTATATTATTGGTGACAGCCAGTTCGAAGTCCTTCCACGGACGACGGAATCCCGCCATACCTATCAGCACACAAACTGCTGTAGCCACTAGCAGACAGACTTGGCTGCCACCGGACAAGGCATCACTTCCAAATGTACGGATAGTGACAAACAATAATAAAATAAGTACGAATACGGGTAAAAGGGATACTAACGGTGAAGGGATTTTGTTATCTTTCATTCTTTTTTTATTCAATTTTTATTCAAAATGTAAATAGAACTATCAATTTGGTTTTCAGCGTGCAAAGTTCGGAATATTTTTTGAGTTCTAAAAGTCAATCGGCGGTATTTAAAGACTTTTTTTGTATTTGCAGGTAAACCTTTTTGCAAGGGGGGCGTTATTAGTTCAAATTATAACCTAAAACTTAACAAATATGAATGAATTAGTTGGTGGCTTAGGCTACGCTGTAAAAAATTGGTGGATGTCCCTGTTGCTGGGCTTGCTCTACATTGCGGTAGCACTATGCTTATTGTTCGCTCCTGTGAGCAGTTATGTGGCACTGAGTGTCATCTTCAGTATCTCGATTCTGGTCAGTGGCATTCTGGAAGTTTTTTTTGCTGCCGGAAACAAAAAAACAATCAGTAGTTGGGGATGGTATCTTGCCGGAGGTATTATTGATTTGCTGATAGGTATTTATCTGGTATTCTATCCGTTGGTCAGCATGGAACTGATTCCGTTTATTGTTGCTTTCTGGCTGATGTTCAGAGGGTTTACATTGTGTGGCTATTCCACAGATTTGAAACGCTATGGCACAAAGGACTGGGGGTGGTATCTGGTGTTTGGCATTCTGGCTATTCTTTGCTCTATGGCTATCATCTGGCAACCTGGACTTGGTGCTGTTACCGTGCTCTATATGCTGTCCATCACTTTTCTTATTATCGGATGTTTCCGTGTCATTTTCTCCTTCGAGTTGAAAAGATTGCATAAAAACAAGTAAAAAAAATCGTTTATTTTGGGCTACGTCATACGTTATTCGTATTTTTGTTAGCCCAAAATAAACAATGATTTCTAGTAAGAGTCTTAAATACACTGTGCGTATTCTGCTAGGTACACTGATTGGTGTCTACCTGGGAATAATTGTGCTGCTGAACATACCGTATGTTCAGGGCAAATTATCTGTTTTTGTAACTAAGGAATTAAAAAACATACTGAATACGGAGGTTTCTGTAGGACGGATTGATATGGGTTTGCTGAACCGTATCATTGTGGAAGATGTCCTTTTGCATGACCGGAAGAACCAGGAGATGCTGAAAGTAGCCCGCTTATCGGCAAAATTCGACCTTCTGCCTTTATTGAACGGTAAAGTCACCATCAGCAGTGTCCAGCTTTTTGGATTTACGGTCAATTTGAATCGGGAAACTCCGGAATCTGCCCCTAATTTCCAGTTTGTGTTAGACGCTTTCGCGTCCAAAGATACGGTTAAAACAAAATCTAATTTGGATTTACGAATTAATTCCGTGCTGATAAGGCGTGGCAGAGTGGCATACGATATATTATCGGAACCGGAAACTCCCGGAAAGTTCAATGCCCATCATCTATCGGTGAAGAATCTCGCAGCAACGCTTTCACTGAAGGCATTGCGCAGCGACTCGTTGAATGCCGCCATCCGGCGGGTCAGCTTTGACGAACAATGTGGTTTTTCATTGCAGAAGTTCGCCATGAAAGTTACAGCCAACAATAAACGTTTGGATATTAAGGATTTTGGTGTGGAGCTTTCAAATACCGCTTTAAAGATAGACAGTCTGACCTTGAAGTATGACAGCCTGCCCGAATTGCCCCAAATGACAGAAAATGTAAGATATGACGGCTCTTTGAAGGCTTCCGTTATACTGAAAGATTTGGCTCCTTTTGTGCCTGCCTTGTCACGCTTTGAAGAACCGTTGGATCTAAATCTGGTTTTCTCCGGTCACGGCAAACATTTGGACTGCCCCACCCTGCGGCTGACTAACCACCACGGATTGATGATTGCAGGGGAAGCTGCCTTAAGTAACTGGGATGCAGGCATGGATATGTACATTTACGGCAAACTGGGTAACTTGACCATGACAAAAGAGGGCATAAACGTTCTGATGACGAACCTGACGGGAAAGGTTCCTCCCATTTTGCAACGTTTGGACTATATTCGTTTTAACGGGGAAGCGGCGGGCTATCTGCATGATCTCACACTGACAGGCTTGTTCCATACAGGGGCAGGCATGGTGAAAACGGACGTGATGATGAGCATTGATGAACAAAGTATGAGCAGAACCTATTCGGGTAGTGTGGCGAGTGCAGACTTGGATTTGGGAAAATTACTTAATCAGGAAAAGAAATTCGGCAAGGTGGATTTCAATGTGGAACTGAAAGGTTTCAACTATAAGAACCGATATCCGGAATCATACATCAAAGGAATCATATCTTCCTTTGAATATAGTCAATATCAATATGAAAATATCATGTTGGATGGCGTATATAAGGACGGAGGCTTTAACGGGCGCTTATCCATGGACGACGCAAACGGTTCTGTCCAGATAGACGGTAATTTCAATGTTGCCAAAACAATCCCTGACTTTAACCTGAAGGCATCCGTAAAGAACCTGCGCCCTCACGACCTCCATCTGTCGGACAAATATGAGAATGCCAGTATTTCACTGGGCCTCACTGCTGATTTCACCGGCAAATCCATTGACGACATGAACGGGCGCATTTCATTGGACAGCCTGCAATTAAACGCTCCCGATGAAGGAGGGTGTTTTCTTGACAATCTGACTATTACAGCCGGACAGGTAAGCGGTGAAAAAGAGTTGCGCATAAATTCATCCTTCATGACAGCGGTGATACGAGGTGACTATTCCTACCACACCATTCCGGCCAGCGTGGTAAAGACGGTACAACGCTATATTCCGTCCTTACTGACTATAAAGGATAATATGCCTGAGCCTCACAATAACTTCCAGTTTGATATCTGCCTGGAAAATACCGAAGTGCTATCCAAATTATTTCAGATTCCATTGGAATTATACCTGCCGGCATCTTTAAAAGGATATTTTAACGACGGCGAGGAAAAGTTGCACGTAGAAGGACATTTTCCGGAATTCAGATACAATGGAACACGTTATGATTCGGGCGTTTTATTTTGTGAGAATCCTTCCGACCGGTTCAAATGTTCACTGCGAGGCGGTATGCTGATGAAAAGTGGTGCAATGCTTAACTTCTCGGTGGAAGCCAATGCCAAAAACGATCATTTGGAAACAACAATTAACTGGGGGAACAATACTGATGTGACTTACGGTGGTAAATTTGCCGCCGATACCCGTTTCTTCAAAACGGAAGGTCCCCACCCTATTCTTCAGGCAGATATAAACATACAGCCCACAAAAGTAGTGCTGAATGATACGGTATGGAACATTCATCCCTCGCATATCGCCATAGATTCGGGACGCGTATTCATTGACAATTTCCTGTTTGAACATGAGGACCAGTATTTAAGGATAGATGGTAAACTGACCAAGAAGGAAAGTGATTCCTGCCGGGTGGATTTGAGAAATATCAAGCTGGACTATGTACTGGATATTGTGCAGTTTGACGATGTAGAGTTCGGCGGACTTGTAACCGGAAAGGTTCATCTGAAAAGTGTCATGAAGAACCCGGTGATGCGGACCCGTCTGAATGTGCACAAATTCTGTCTGAACCGTTCTTTATTAGGAGAAGCCGACATTGCAGGTGTATGGGATAAGGAATTGGGCGGAGTACGACTGGATGCCCAAATAGCTGAAAAAGGAATTTCCTCCACTCATGTGACAGGGTATGTCTCTCCCAAGTTAAAAGGTCTTGATCTGTCGATTCGGGCAGATAGTACCAATCTGGGATTCTTACAACCTTTTATAGAAGGAATTTTCAGTGAAATAAATGGCCGTGTCAACGGAAATGTCCGTTTATATGGCGATTTCAAGCATTTGGATCTGGAAGGTGAAGTGAGGGCCAAAATGGATGCTAAAATTGATGTGTTGAACACCTATTTCCAAATCCGGGATGACTCCATACATATATCTTCGGGCAGTCTGGATTTCAGGAATGTAAAAGTCTATGACCGTGAGGGACATGACGGACTGGTAAATGGTTATCTGCATCACACAAAGCTGAAAAATCTGATGTACCATTTCAATATACGAGGCAACAACCTGTTGATGTACAATACCTACGAAGCCGGGAATATGCCTTTTTACGGAAAAGTATATGGTACAGGAAATGTGGTACTGGATGGTGGAAATAATGCGATGACAGTGGACGCTTCACTGACCACAGGCAACAATACCAGCTTCACTTATATAACCGGAGTAACCACGGAAGCAGCGAGCAATCAGTTTATCACTTTTGTAGACAAAACCCCCAAGCGCATTCACGATAATGTGGAAACCAATCTTTACCACCACTCTAATGTGCGTAAGACTAAAGAGGACGACGGACCTCCTATGGATCTCCGCATCAACATGTTGATAGAAGCAACTCCCAGCGCTACCATGAAAATTATCATGGATCCTGTAGCGGGAGATAATATTACAGCAACCGGAAATGGAAACCTGCAAGTGAATTTTTTCAATAAAGGTGATTTCCGTATGTTCGGTAGCTATGTCATAGATCAAGGTATGTATAAACTAAGCATGCAGGAAGTAATACGCAAGGATTTTACCTTGAAATCAGGTGGCACGGTGACTTTCTCAGGTGACCCTTATCAGGCGAATCTTGATTTACAGGCGGTATACACGGTTAATTCTGCTTCTTTAAGTGATTTGGTAGTAGATCCCTCGCGCAACCAAGGTACGGTGAAGGTAAACTGTCTGATGAATCTGACTGGAAATTTATCCAATCCGGATATTAAATTCGATTTGGAACTGCCCACTGTAAGCGAGGAAGACCGGGAATTGGTACGTAGTGCTACCAGTACGGAAGAACAAATGAATACACAGATTATTTATTTGCTGGGAATTGGTAAGTTCTACACCTATGATTATGCCAATAATGACCAATCCTCTAATGCGACCAGTTCTTTAGCCTTCAGTACACTTTCCGGTCAGCTGAACAATATGTTGTCCCAATGGATGGGCAATAAAAACTGGAACATAGGCGCCAACCTGAGTACCGGTGAAAAAGGTTGGACAGATGTGGAAGCAGAAGCTATGTTGTCCGGCAGGTTATTGAATAACAGGCTGATGATAAATGGAAACTTCGGCTATAAGGAGAATGTGATGGCAAATAGCAACTTCGTAGGAGACTTTGAAGCGATATGGTTATTGACAAAAAACGGAGATTTCCGTTTGAGAGGGTATAATCAGACCAATGACCGCTATTTTACTAAATCTACCCTGACCACTCAAGGAGTAGGTCTCATGTATAAAAAAGATTTCAATACTTGGGATGAACTGTTCCGCTGGTTCTTATGGAAAAGACGGAAAAGCTCGTTACAAAAACGAAGCGATGACTAATTAACCTATAAAGTTTATTTCATATCTTTGCGAAGTAAATTTAAAAATATGAATATGTCCTATTTACCCGCCGAATGGCATAAACAAAGTTTGATTCAACTAACGTGGCCCCATAAAGACACAGACTGGGCATACATGTTGGACGAAGTGAATGACTGTTTTCTTAAGATAGCTTATGAGGTTTTGAAACGTCAGAGTTTGTTGATTGTGGCTCCAGACCCCGATTCCATAAGAGATAGTATAGATAATTATGGAGCTGATATCCAAAAACTAGTCACATCAAAAATCAACACAAATGATACTTGGGCACGCGATCATGCTTTTATCACCCTGTTGAAAGAAGACGCTACTCCCCTGCTGCTGGATTTCTGTTTTAATGGCTGGGGAATGAAGTTTGCCGCAAATTATGATAACCAGATTAATAACGAACTGTATTTTCACCATCCTGTTCTGAAAGGTGAATATGTTTTCTGCCGGAATTTTATTTTAGAAGGAGGTTCCATAGAAAGTGATGGGAAAGGAAGCCTGCTGACTACAGAGCAATGTCTGCTGGCTAAAAACAGAAATGAAATGAACCGACAGGAAGTGGAGGATTTTCTAAAAGAAACATTTAACTTAAAACAGGTTCTATGGTTGAAACACGGTTATCTGGCAGGTGATGATACAGACAGCCATGTGGACACATTGGCACGTTTCTGTCCGGATGATACCATTGTGTATGTAAAGTGCACCAATGAAAAAGATGAACACTATAAGGAACTGGCAATGATGGAAGAAGAACTAAAAGCGTTCCGTACTTTGGACGGCAAACCATACCGTCTGCTTCCGCTACCTATGGCAAGTGCTGTTTATGATGAGGAACATCATCGCTTGCCGGCAACTTATGCCAATTTTCTGATAATGAATGAAGCTGTGCTTTATCCTACTTATGCTGATTCTGTGAATGATATGCGCGCCAAAGAAGTATTGGCTGAAGCATTTCCCGGAAGAGAGATAGTAGGTATTGACTGCACTGCTTTAATAAAGCAACATGGCTCGCTGCATTGCGTCACCATGCAATATCCCGAAGGTGTATATTCTGTCTCTTATACACATCTCCGAGCCCACGAGACTGCAGCTAATCTCGTAT
>ENA-UAIO01000808-UAIO01000808.1-human-gut-metagenome-genome-assembly--contig:-NODE-808-length-9772-cov-4.710507_pt1 | contig 9772 bp, 8 predicted proteins | sample MGYA00244415_ERZ654381 | MGnify/ENA primary metagenome ERZ654381 (study PRJEB26926, sample SAMN06165095) | human gut metagenome | biome: ENVO:00009003; feature: ENVO:2100002; material: ENVO:00002003...
GAGATCTACACAAGGCTATTCGTCGGCAGCGTCAGATGTGTATAAGAGACAGCATTGTATATGGTACGTTTGTCGTTTTTCTTGAAGATATTGACATAGAGAACATTCTTGCCGACAAACATTTTGTCTGTTACACGAACCACTTTGTATTTGCCGTCTTTATAGAAGATAATCACATCGTCAATATCTGAACAGTTGGCTATAAATTCATCTTTTTTCAAGGCGGTGCCGATAAAGCCTTCTTCGCGGTTGATATAGAGTTTTTCGTTAGCTTCCACTACCTTCGCCGCCTCAATGGTATCGAAGTTACGTAACTCTGTACGGCGGGGGTATTGTTTGCCATATTTATCTTTCAACATCTGATACCAGTCAATGGTATATTCTACGATATGTGCCAGATGATTGTTTATTTCTTCAATCTGTTCCTTGATACGGGTTATGTTCTCATCTGCTTTATCCTTGTTGAACTTCAGAATCCGGGCCATCTTGATATCCAATAACTTCAGAATATCCTCTTTGGTCACTTCACGGATAAATTGCGGATAGAAAGGAGTCAGCCGTTCATCAATGAATTCGCAGGCGGCATCTGTATTTTCGGATTGCTCGAACTTTACTTCCTTATAAATCCGTTCTTCGATAAAGATTTTTTCCAATGATGCGAAATGAAGGTTTTCAAGCAATTCTCCTTTGTGTATTTCCAACTCTTGACGAAGCAGGGACAACGTGTTGTCCGTGGCTTTTTTAAGGACGGCACTGACTGTAAGGAAGTGGGGTTTCTTTTCATCAATTACACAGCAATTGGGAGATATGCTTACTTCACAATCAGTAAATGCATAGAGCGCGTCCAAGGTTTTGTCCGAGGATACTCCCGGAGCAAGGTGCACTAGGATTTCCACTTTTTCAGAAGTAAGATCTTCCACTTTCCGGATCTTGATTTTTCCCTTTTCACTGGCTTTGACAATAGAGTCGCATACCCCCGGGACAGTCTTTCCGAAAGGCACTTCGGCTATGGACAATGTTTTGTTGTCTATTTTATTGATTTTAGCACGTACTTTCACCATTCCGCCGCGTTCTCCATCGTTGTAGCGTGATACATCAATAGAGCCTCCTGTCTGGAAATCGGGATATAGTTTGAATTCCTCACCACGCAAATAGGCAATGGAGGCATCACACAGTTCGTTAAAATTGTGTGGCAGGATTTTGGAAGAAAGGCCCACAGCAATACCTTCTACTCCCTGAGCGAGCAAGAGCGGGAATTTGACAGGTAGGGTGATCGGCTCTTTGTTTCGTCCGTCGTATGATGCTTGCCATTCGGTGGTTTTGGGATTGAAAACCACATCCAATGCGAATTTGGACAGACGTGCTTCGATATAACGGGGGGCAGCGGCACCGTCGCCTGTCAGTATGTTACCCCAGTTTCCCTGACAGTCTATCAACAGATCCTTTTGGCCTAGCTGCACCAACGCATCGCCTATGGAAGCATCGCCGTGCGGGTGAAACTGCATGGTATGTCCTACAATGTTTGCAACTTTGTTATATCGGCCGTCATCCAATCTTTTCATAGAGTGGAGGATACGTCTTTGGACAGGTTTCAAACCATCATTGATGTGCGGTACGGCACGTTCCAGTATTACGTAAGAGGCATAGTCCAAAAACCAGTTCTGATACATTCCGCTCAGCTGGTGCTTCACCCCTGTGTTTTTGGTATCGGCAGGTTTATAGTCCAAGTGTCCGTTCTCCGGCGTGGGGATATTTTCTTCGTTTTGTTCCTCTTTATCAATAAAATCGTCGCTCATATATATTTAAATTCCTTAATGTTCTGATGATATGCACGCAAAAATACGACTTTTATTGAAAAAAATCATTTACTTTGCATATTATTTCGCCCTTATTAAAGGTTGAAAACAGGAAAAAACAACAAAAGTGTAAGAATAAACAGATAAGAAAATGGCACAAGAAGATGTTTTTAAGAAATTAGTATCGCACTGTAAAGAGTATGGTTTTGTATTTCCGTCCAGTGATATCTATGACGGACTGGGCGCTGTATACGATTACGGTCAGATGGGAGTGGAGTTGAAGAATAATATCAAGCAATATTGGTGGCAGAGTATGGTGCTGCTGCACGAGAACATCGTAGGTATTGATTCTGCTATTTTTATGCATCCTACTATTTGGAAGGCTTCCGGACATGTGGACGCATTCAATGATCCTCTGATTGACAACCGCGATTCTAAAAAACGTTATCGTGCCGATGTGCTGATTGAAGACCAGCTTGCCAAATATGACGAGAAGATAAACAAAGAAGTGGCCAAGGCTGCCAAGAGATTCGGTGATGCTTTTGATGAGGCTCAGTTTCGTAGCACCAACGGTCGTGTTCTGGAGCATCAGGCCAAGCGCGACGCTTTACATGAACGGTTCTCAAAAGCTTTGAACGACAATGATTTGGATGAACTTCGTCAGATTATCATTGATGAAGAGATTGTTTGTCCTATTTCGGGAACCAAGAACTGGACTGAAGTACGTCAGTTCAATTTGATGTTCTCTACCGAAATGGGTTCTACTGCCGATGGTGCCATGAAGATTTATCTTCGTCCGGAAACAGCGCAGGGTATTTTTGTCAATTACCTGAATGTACAGAAGACCGGTCGTATGAAGATTCCTTTCGGTATCGCTCAGATTGGTAAGGCTTTCCGCAACGAGATCGTAGCCCGCCAGTTCATTTTCCGTATGCGTGAGTTTGAACAGATGGAGATGCAGTTCTTCGTAAAACCGGGTACTGAGCTGGAGTGGTTCCCCAAATGGAAAGAAACTCGTTTGAAATGGCATAAGGCATTAGGTTTCGGTGATGATCATTACCGTTTCCATGATCACGATAAACTGGCACATTATGCCAATGCAGCTACAGACATTGAATTCCTGATGCCGTTTGGATTCAAGGAAGTGGAAGGTATTCATAGCCGTACGAACTTTGACTTGAGTCAGCACGAGAAGTTCAGTGGCAAGAGCATCAAGTATTTCGATCCGGAATTGAACGAAAGCTATACTCCGTATGTTATTGAAACATCTATCGGTGTGGACCGTATGTTCCTTAGCATTATGAGTGCTGCTTATACAGAAGAGACATTGGAGAATGGTGAAACTCGTGTGGTATTGAAATTGCCTGCTGCTCTGGCTCCGGTGAAACTGGCCGTGATGCCGTTGGTGAAGAAAGACGGCCTGCCCGAGAAGGCGCGTGAGATTATGAATGACTTGAAGTTCCATTTCCACTGCCAGTATGATGAGAAAGACAGCATCGGCAAGCGTTACCGTCGTCAGGATGCCATCGGTACTCCGTATTGTATCACAGTAGACCACCAGACTTTGGAGGATAATTGTGTAACTTTGCGTAATCGTGATACCATGCAGCAGGAGCGTGTAGCTATTTCGGAACTGAACAATATTATTGCCGATAAAGTAAGTATAACAAGTCTGCTGAAGACTTTGCAATAATAAATGTATTATGAATAAAAGTATTCTTTGGCTGATTGGTCTGCTGTTTGTTACTTCCCTGTCCATTGTTTCATGTAGTGAGACGGATGGGACAGAAGATCCATATGCAAACTGGGAAGAGCGTAATCAGCGGTATATTGACTCCATTGCTACAGTGGCGGAAGCCAATCGAGGCAATGGAGAAGGGCAATGGAAAATCATCCGTTCCTATAAACTTCCATCTTTGGGATTGAATGAAACAGGAAAGATCATTGATAATGTTTACTGTAAGATTCAGAAAGTGGGAGATGGTACTGAGAGTCCTATTGCTACGGATACGGTAGCGGTGAATTATCGTGGTCAATTGATTAACGGTACGGTTTTTGACCAAAGTTATCAGGGTGAGCTTGATCCGGAAACTGCCACTCCTAGAAAATTTCTGGTAGGTGCGGTGATAGCAGGGTGGAGTACGGCCTTGATGAAAGGATTTGGTGGTATGAAAGCCGGTGACCAATGGAAGCTTTATATTCCTTATCCATTGGCTTACGGAAAAGATGGTACAGAAGGTATTCCCGGATATTCAACGTTGATATTTGATGTGAATTTGGTTGATATATTCCCGTTGAAGGGTATGGGAAAAAGCATTGATGATACCTTGGATGCTAAAAAATAGCTATCATAGAATATTGGAAAGAAGAGAGTATTGCAGTTTGTTGCAATGCTCTTTTTTTATGGTGTTTTGATTCATGTCGGTTGGACGAGACGGGGGCCTGTCAGGTGAATTGTTTGGGGATTTACTGAAATGTTTTTGGGAGGTATGGCGTTTTCCTTGGTATGGTTAATGGTTCTTTTATCCGCTTGCTACGCGTTCCATTGTCTGTAAGGAATGGTTTAAAGGTTGGGGTAAAACGGCTTAATTATATTATATTAAGAAGAACTCTTGACGGAAACAAGAAGATTGTTTTATCGGGGATATAAATAAAACACTTCGTTTTTTCGGTATCCGCCGAAGTGTTTTTCCTTTCAGCATAATGTTGTGGGATAGTTTGACGGGCGAATAACTGTAAGAAACAATATAATCTTTATCTTGGTCAATTCATTAAACCAATGATTGACGCAAAGATAAAGATTATGACAAATTATTTAATAAATTATTTCACGTTTCCTACTTTGATCAAGTATTCGGCAATCTGAACAGCGTTCAATGCCGCACCTTTCTTAATCTGATCGCCTACAATCCAGAAAGTCAGTCCGTTTTCGTTTGCCAGATCTTTGCGGATACGACCTACGTAAACCGGATCTTTACCTGCCAGGAACAAAGGCATCGGATATTCTTTCTTTTCGGGATTGTCCATCAGTACCAGGCCTTCCCCTTTGGCAAAAGCTTCACGGGCTTCTTCAGGAGAAATGGGGCGTTCAGTTTCTACCCAGATACTTTCCGAGTGAGAACGGAGGGCGGGAACACGTACACACATGGCGCTAACCTGAATGTCGGAGTGCATAATCTTGCGTGTTTCGTTGAACATCTTCATTTCTTCTTTGGTATATCCATTGTCGGTAAATACATCAATCTGGGGAATCAGGTTGAATGCCAACTGGTAAGCGAATTTCTCTACGGTCACGGGCTCGTTAGCCAATACCTGACGATATTGTTCATACAATTCATCCATAGCTGCTGCACCTGCACCGCTGGCAGCTTGATAAGTAGCCACATGCACACGTTTTATGTGTGAAAGATTTTCGATGGCTTTCAGCGCAACTACCATCTGGATAGTTGTACAGTTGGGGTTAGCTATCACGTTACGGGGACGATTCAAAGCATCTTCCGGATTCACTTCGGGCACTACCAAAGGCACGTCGGCATCCATACGGTAAGCGCTGGAGTTGTCAATCAGTACGGCACCATGTTTGGTAATGGTTTCACAAAACTCTTTTGTGGTACCTGCGCCGGCTGATGTGAAAGCGATATCTACACCTTTAAAGTCATCGTTGTGCTGAAGGAGTTTCACTTCAATCTGTTTACCGCGGAATGTGTATTTTCGTCCTGCACTGCGTGAAGAACCGAATAACACTAACTCATCCAACGGGAAGTTCCTTTCATCGAGCACACGCAGGAACTCTTGTCCTACAGCTCCGCTCGCACCAACAATTGCTACTTTCATTTTGTTTTTTGTTTTATAAGATAAAATTTAGTAATACTTTAGAACTATCTCTCAGCATGTAAGTACGTTCTGCGTGCAAAATTAGAACATTTTAGAATATAAATCAGTAAAAAAGAAAGTTTTTTCGTAATTTTGTCGATATTATGGTATAAAACTTAAAAAAAGATGGAACTATTCGACCTTAACATACATTTTCCGGTCACAGATCCTACCTGGATATTCTTCCTGGTACTCATTATCATTCTGTTTGCCCCTATGATTTTGGGGCGTTTACGCATTCCGCATATTATTGGTATGATACTTGCCGGGGTAGTGGTAGGCAAGTATGGCTTTAACATTCTGGAGCGTGACAGCAGTTTTGAATTGTTTGGAAAGGTAGGACTTTACTACATTATGTTTTTGGCCGGTCTTGAGATGGATATGGACGATTTCAAGAAAAACAGGACAAAAGGATTGGTCTTTGGTATGTTTACTTTCCTCATCCCGATGGGGCTGGGCATATGGAGTAGCATGAGTATGCTGAACTATGGATTCCTGACTTCTGTGCTGCTGGCCAGTATGTATGCCAGTCACACCTTGATTGCTTATCCTATTATCAGCCGGTATGGCTTGTCGCGGCAACGGACGGTCAGTATCACTATTGGTGGTACGGCGGTGACTGTGGTGCTGGCTTTGATGGTGCTGGCTGTTATTGGTGGTATGTATAAAGGTGAGGACGTAGGCGGACTGTTTTGGGTGCTGTTGGTTGCCAAGGTGGTTTTGCTGTTCGGACTTATCATATTTTTAATGCCTCGCATCAGCCGGTGGTTTTTCCGTACATATGAGGATGCGGTGATGCAATTTATATTTGTGCTGGCTATGGTGTTCCTGGGCGGAGGCTTGATGGAACTGGTGGGGATGGAAGGTATTTTGGGAGCTTTCCTTGCCGGGCTGGTATTGAATCGTTTTGTTCCTCATGTTTCTCCTTTGATGAACCGGCTGGAGTTTGTGGGTAATGCGCTGTTTATTCCCTATTTCTTGATTGGGGTGGGAATGATTATTGATGTACGTTGCCTTTTTACGGAAGGTGAAGCGCTGAAAGTGGCGGTTGTAATGACCGTAGTGGCGACATTCAGTAAGTGGCTGGCTGCATGGATAACCCAGAAGATATATGGCATGAAAAAAGTGGAGGGCAGCCTGATATTCGGATTAAGCAATGCACAGGCTGCTGCGACTTTGGCCGCTGTGTTGATAGGTCACGGTATTATTATGGAAAATGGAGAGCGGTTGTTGAATGATGATGTTTTGAATGGTACGGTGGTCATGATTTTGTTCACTTGTATTATAAGTTCTGTTGTGACAGAGCGTGCCGCACGCAAAATGGTGACCCAGGAAAATCTGATGGAGGGCAGCGAAGGTAAGGAACAGGAACGCATCTTGATTCCGGTAGCTAATCCTGAAACCATAGAAGGATTGGTAGGCATGGCTTTGATGATGAGACATCCTAAACAAAAAGAGTCATTGGTGGCACTGAGTGTGATCAATGATAATAATACTTCAGAAACCAAGGAACTCATAGGCAAGCGTAACTTGGAGCGTACGGCGATGATTGCTGCTGCTGCCGATGCGTCTGTAAAGACTGTGTTGCGTTATGATTTGAATATTGCGCAAGGTATTATTCATACGCAGAAAGAATATGCGGTAACGGATATTGTAATAGGTTTGCATCGTAAGACGAATTTGATGGATTCTTTCTTTGGTACAATGACGGAAAACTTGTTGAAGGGCACGAACCGCCAGATTATGATCGCTAAATTATTGATGCCTGTCAATACGTTGCGCCGGATTGTGGTGGCGGTTCCCGATAAGGCGGAATATGAAAAAGGTTTCTTGAAATGGATGACACAGCTCTGCCGTATGGGTAAACAATTGGGATGCCGCGTGCATTTCTTTGCAACGGAAGATACATTGAAGCATTTGCGTGCCCTGACAGAAAAACAGGAGGCGAATACTTTTACGGAGTTTTCTTTATTGGAAGAGTGGGATGATCTGCTTTTATTGACCGGACAGGTGAATTATGACCATCTGTTTGTGGTTGTGTCTTCGCGTAAAGGTTCCATCTCTTATCAGACTTCTTTTGAACGTCTGCCGTCACAAATCAGCAAGTACTTTGCCAATAACAGTTTGTTGATTGTGTATCCGGATCAGTTAGGGGACGATCCGCAAGAGATTGTTTCGTTTTCTGACCCTCGCGGGCAATCGGAAACACGAGTATATGATAATGTAGGAAAATGGTTCTACAAATGGTTTAAGAAAGGTGATGAACGAAATTAATATAGAGTGGCAGCAACGTACGGAGTTGTTGCTGGGAAAAGATAAGATGAAACGCCTGCGTCACGCTCATGTGCTGGTGGTAGGTTTAGGTGGAGTTGGGGCGTATGCTGCCGAGATGATTTGTCGTGCAGGAGTAGGCCGTATGACAATAGTGGATGCAGACATTGTGCAGCCCAGTAATATTAATCGTCAGCTTCCGGCCCTTCACTCTGCTGTGGGACGTCCCAAAGCGGAAATTTTGGCGGAACGTTTCCGTGATATTAATCCCGATTTGGAATTGACTGTATTGGTGGAGTATCTGAAAGATGAGCGTATTCCGGAATTGCTGGACAGTGCAAAATTTGATTTTGTGGTGGATGCCATTGATACGGTAGCTCCTAAATGTTACCTTATATATAATGTGCTTCAACGCCGTCTGCCCATTGTGAGTAGTATGGGGGCCGGTGCTAAATGGGATATTACTCAGGTTCGTTTTGCCGATTTATGGGATACTTACCATTGCGGATTAAGCAAAGCCGTGCGGAAGCGTTTGCAGAAAATGGGGATGAAACGAAAACTTCCGGTTGTATTTAGTACAGAGCAGGCCGATCAGGATGCGGTGATATTGGTAGATGATGAGAAAAATAAGAAATCTACTGCCGGAACCGTGAGTTATATGCCGGCAGTCTTTGGCTGTTATCTGGCGGAGTATGTGATAAGAAGAATTTGATTATGATAGAATTACAGGGAATAACGAAGAGTTTCGGGACATTGCAGGTACTGAAAGGTATTGACTTGATGATAGAAAAAGGAGAAGTGGTAAGTATTGTGGGGCCCAGCGGTGCGGGGAAAACTACATTATTGCAGATTATGGGAACGCTGGATAAGGCGGATACGGGTACTATTTTACTGAATGGTACAGAAGTGAGTTGTTTGAAGGAAAAAGAGTTGTCGGCTTTTCGTAACCGGCAGATTGGCTTTGTGTTCCAGTTCCACCAGTTACTTCCTGAGTTTACAGCTTTAGAGAATGTGATGATGCCTGCGTTGATAGCAGGTACATCTTCTTCCGAAGCTATGCGGAAAGCCAAAGAAACGCTAGCTTTTTTGGGCTTGTCCGAACGTGCTTCGCACAAACCGGCTGAATTGTCGGGAGGGGAGAAGCAACGGGTGGCGGTAGCGCGTGCATTAATAAACAACCCGGCGGTTATCCTTGCGGATGAGCCGTCGGGCAGTCTGGATACTCGCAATAAAGAGGAACTTCATCAGTTGTTCTTTGATTTACGTGATAAGTTAGGTCAAACTTTTGTTATTGTTACTCATGATGAAAATCTGGCTCGTTTGACAGACCGTACTATTCACATGGTAGATGGCAGGATCTCTTTGAAAATTTAATAGAGTAAAGATCAGTTTAATGATATGTGAATACTGTCATGCTGTTCTTTCCATTTGTCTATCTGGAATTCTCCGGTATCTCCCTCTTCCAGTAGTACACCGTCCATACTCAGGTTGACTGTTGTTCTTGTCCCGGCATTAAGTTGTGTAGTTAGTTTTTGTTGGTAATGCTTTATTGTTCCGTTACTTAACTGTACAAAGATTTGAAACATAGGATTAGGCTGAGAGGGGAACACCGATACAAAATTATTGTTGAATTCTGTACGGTTAGTGCTGGGTTTCAACCCGAAGCTGATTGTTTTGAAAGTGCCTTCGGGCCGGGCTGAAAAATAATTCAGGTTGCTATGGATATTACTGATGGGATATTCAGTAAATGTCTCTAAAAAATAAGATGGCATATGAAGATGATAGCTGTCTCTTATACACATCTCCGAGCCCACGAGACTGCAGCTAATCTC
>ENA-UAIO01000813-UAIO01000813.1-human-gut-metagenome-genome-assembly--contig:-NODE-813-length-9749-cov-4.065917_pt1 | contig 9749 bp, 9 predicted proteins | sample MGYA00244415_ERZ654381 | MGnify/ENA primary metagenome ERZ654381 (study PRJEB26926, sample SAMN06165095) | human gut metagenome | biome: ENVO:00009003; feature: ENVO:2100002; material: ENVO:00002003...
CTGCTGGGAGCAGGCTCCATGCATCCCGAAACACTGCGGGAACATATCCGCAAATGCCGGCAGGCGACCGACAAACCGTTCGGCATCAACGTACCGCTGATGTACCCCCAACTCGATGAAGTCATGCAACTGATAGTGGACGAAGGGGTCAAGATCGTCTTTACTTCGGCCGGAAATCCGAAGCTCTGGACAGGCTTTCTCAAATCGCACGGCATCACGGTCGTCCATGTGGTTTCCTCCTCGAAATTCGCCCGCAAATGCGAAGAGGCGGGAGTCGATGCCATCGTAGCCGAAGGTTTCGAAGCCGGCGGTCATAACGGACGCGAAGAGACCACCACCTTATGCCTGATTCCGGCCGTACGACGTGTCACCTCGCTGCCGCTGATCGCTGCGGGAGGCATCGCTACGGGCGCCGGGATGCTGGCAGCCATGACCCTCGGGGCCGAAGGCGCGCAGATCGGAACCCGCTTCGCATTCGCCGCAGAAAGCTCGGCACACGAAAACTTCAAAAACCGCTGCCTGAGTCTGGAAGAGGGCGATACGATGCTGATGCTCAAAAAAGTTTCTCCCACGCGCTTGGTCAAGGGCGGTTTCTTCCGCGAGGTCGAAGAGGCCGAGAACCGAGGAGCTACGGCCGAAGAGCTGAAAACGCTTCTCGGAAAAGGACGCGCCAAAAAAGGTATGTTCGAAGGCGACCTCGATAACGGAGAGCTTGAAATAGGGCAGGTGGCCTCGCTTTTCCGCGAGCAGCAAACTGCGGCAGAAATCGTGCACGACATCGTGACAGAATACCGCAACCTACTGAATGAAAGCAAAGAGAAACTGTCCATCTAAACCGACGCACAAAGAATGATCAACTACCTCCAAGTCGAAAATCTGACCAAGTCGTACGGCGATCTGGTGCTTTTCGACAATATCTCTTTCACGATCGGCGAGGGGCAGCGCATCGCTTTGATCGGGCGCAACGGTTCCGGTAAAACGACCCTGCTGAATATTCTCGCAGGCAAAGATACGGCCGACAGCGGAACGATCACGCCCCGCCGTGACCTGCGTATCGCTTATCTGGAACAAAACCCGGAATATGCTGCGGATCTAACCGTACTGGAAGCCTGTTTCCGTTCCGACAATCCGGCCTTGCGAGCCATCGCAGCCTACGAACAAGCCGTCGCCGATCCTGCGCAGGACGGGTTGCAGGAGGCCATGAGCCGTATGGACGCCCTCGCTGCCTGGGACTACGAACAGCGGGCCAAGGAGATTCTGTCCCGACTAAAGATCAACGATTTCGACAAAAAGATAGGCCAGCTTTCCGGCGGACAGCTCAAACGTGTGGCATTGGCAGCGGTGCTAATCAGCGAAGCCGACCTGCTGATCCTCGACGAGCCGACCAACCACCTGGATACCGACATGACCGAATGGCTCGAAGAGTACCTCACGCGAAACAAGGCAGCCTTGCTGATGGTCACCCACGACCGCTATTTCCTCGACCGGGTGTGCAGCGACATCCTGGAGGTGGACCAACGGTCGGTCTGCTTATACAAAGGAAATTACGCTTACTACGTCGAGAAGAAGCAGGAGCGGGCCGAGGCCGCCGAAGCCCGGCGCGAGAGCGACCTGAATCTCTACCGCCGCGAGCTGGAGTGGATGCGCCGCCAGCCCCAGGCGCGGGCGACCAAAGCCCGAGCCCGCATCGACTCCTTTCACGAACTGGACGCCAGGCTGAAAAGCACCCGCACGCAGGCGTCGCTGAAGCTCGACGTTCAGGCTACGCGCATCGGTACCAAGATATTCGAAGCCAAAGAGCTCTGCAAGCGTTTCGGGGATCTGGTGATCCTCGACCGTTTCAACTACAACTTCGCCCGGTATGACAAACTGGGTATCGTCGGGGACAACGGCTGCGGCAAATCGACCTTCCTGAAGCTGCTCACCGGCATCATACAGCCCGACAGCGGCACGATCGAAGTGGGCGAAAGCGTCCGCTTCGGCTATTACAGCCAACAAGGGCTGGACTTCGACGAGGGAAAGAGGGTGATCGACATCGTAACCGACATCGCCCACGAAATCCACCTGGGCGACGGACGCCGGATGAGCGCATCGCAATTCCTGCAATATTTCCTCTTCCCGCCCGAGGTGCAGTACAGTTATGTCGCAAGGCTCAGCGGCGGCGAACGCAAACGCCTGTATCTTTGTACGATTCTGATGCAGAGTCCCAATTTCCTGATCCTCGACGAGCCTACGAACGACCTGGACATCGTGACGCTCGGCGTACTGGAAGAGTACCTGCAAGCGTTCAAGGGGTGCGTGATCGTGGTTTCGCATGACCGCTACTTCGTCGATAAGGTCGCCGACCATCTGCTCGTCTTCTGCGGAGGCGGCGAGATCCGCGAATTCGCCGGCACCTACTCCGACTACACCGCCTGGAAACGCGACTACGAAGCGGCGAAACAGGCTGCCGTCGCCCAGGAAAAAGCCAAGAGCACGGCATCCGGAAGCAGGGGCGGGGAGATCCGGAAGTCCGGGACGGCCCCGGCAAAAACAGGAGCGGCACGCAAGCTCACCTTCCAGGAAAAACGGGAGATGGAGCGCCTCGAAGCCGAAATACCGGAATTAGAACAGGAAAAAGCCGCGATCGAAGAAAAACTCTCGTCCGGCGACCTGCCGTTCGAAGAGCTTACGGCGCTTTCGGAGCGGATCACGGCACTCATGGACCAGATCGACACCAAAAGCATGCGATGGCTGGAATTGAGCGAAATCGGAGGTTGATTCCTTCCTTGCATACACTCTGAAACACCAGAATACGTCCTAAAGCCGATACACTCCTCTTTTCGGGGAGTGTATCGATATTTTTTTCTCGCAACAATTTTATTTTTCGAAAAATTTTTCTTAATTTTATTTCCGGAAGTTTACGATAAACGACCAATTCCAACTAAATTAACTCTCCATTTTTCTCAAGCCGCCTTCCCGGGCGGCTTGGTTTTAACCTTTCCGCAAGCATCCTCCATCCCGCAAGAACCGATTTCTATATTGAGCTTAAAAATTATTCGACGAACACCTCCGATACATCGATGGCTGCAACCCGATTTCACGACCATTTGCAGCGATAAACCGTCGCCCCCTTGGATTCTTCGGAACGGGAAACAAAAATCCGTCTGAACCACACTGCGTAACAACTCGCAACCGCAATAGTAAACGATACACATTCCGCAACCGCTTTTCGAAAAGCGAAATACCCGACACTTTTCAGCAATCGGAAATAACATCCACAAAGCAAAACCAGCCTCCGATCCGGAAGCTGGTTTTTACCTCCCAATAATATACTCCCCATTTCCGGGAAAGCGGAACAATATATCGATCAATCGTCGTACTCTTTCAACGCGAAACGCTTGTCATCGAAGGTCAATTCGATCGTATTGTTCAACTTCACTTCCCATTCCCGGCAAGTATGCTCGATTCCGACGAGGAAGGTTCCCGGAAAGTTCCGAGCGACGTAATCCGCAATCTGCGCCGGAACAACAGCCGACGGAACCGCCCGCGAACGGCTTTTAATTTCTCGCCACATTCCATTTCGGCGAAATTTCACTTGGGTACCATCGGCGAAAACGACTTTATACGTAACTGCAAGTTCGTCGAGCGTCTTGATTACCAAAACAGGATTCTCTTCCGGATAATGCTGTGCGATAAAAGAGCGGGCCTCACCGGGCAGTTCCTGTGGCGCTACGGCTCTTTCACACTCTATATTCCATGCGATTGCAAAGAGTAGAGCGAATATAGCAACGACACCCGTGATCCATACCCACCTTTTTCCCGAGCCGGATTTCAAAACTTCGGGAATTTTAGTCATCATAGTCTGTGACGTTGAAATTCAAATCGAATTCGACTTCCAATCCGTTCGACAGTTCGATTTCCCACGAATAGGCATCACGGTCGATCTTGCGGATAAACTGACCGGGGTAGTTCATCTTCGCTACGAAATCCGCGATCTGCTGGGGAACGATCGCCGCAGGAACGGCCGAATATTTACGATCGACCGCCGACCACTGACCGTCGGCACGGAATTCCACTTCCGTGCGGTCGGTATAAGTCACCTCATATTCCGAACCGAAGTATTTGCTCTCCTCAACCGCATAAGCTACGGTCAGATCCTTGAAATACGTAGCGAGAAATTCCTGCGCGGCTTTAGGAAGGTTGTCGATCGTAATCGGTTTCTCGCGTCCGTCGGCCTAGGCCGACACGATGCCTGTAAGCAACAATGCCACTGCTAAAATCATCTTTTTCATAATACATTGATTTTAATTAAGTGAATATTAGGTTTAGAAAAATTCAAAAGTTGTCTAGCCGATCCATCAATCTTCGTAGGCCTCGATATTTCCGTTCGTATCCACACGCAAATCATACTCTCGACGGTCTTTTCGTGCTTCGAACTCATACCACATACCGCTGGAAGTTTCGATGCATTCAAATTCGTCGTCGTCGAGGGTATAGCCAGCCTGCTGCACCGCATCCAAAATATTTTGCGGCAACCGGTGGAGCTCCCACTCGGTGCGGAGCCAGTTGTTGCGACCGTCGAAAAGCACCTCTTTCCTGAGATTTTCGTGAAGAATCGTCAGTTCAAGACATCCGTCATCATATTCGCGTTCCACGACCTTAGCTCCCGGATAACGATCGTTCAGGAAGCGCTCGATCTCATCCTCTACCGGCAGTCCATTACCTCCCGTGTTTCCCATATCTATTACAGGACGGGAAATGATCCGAACAGGGGAGTCGTTTACGTAAATATCGACCTCTTTATGCCGTGTCTCCACTTCGACACACCAGAAAACGCTGATTCCGTCTGCCGTAGCCTTATCGAGTGACCATTTTTCGATGTCGTCGATATCGTTGGGGCTCGACAGCTGCTGGTCGGCCGCTACCGCATTGTAAATCGCTTCCGGCACGGCCGAACCAATATCCCGACGTCCGTATTCGATCTTTGCATAGATGCGGTTCCCCTGCGCATCGAAATAGAGTTCATGCTTGTAACCGCCGCAAACAAGCTCGACTTCCGTACCTCCGTATTCCCGGTCCACGTCTATCACCGAGCCTCCGCCGTTATCATCGAGGTAACCTTGAATCTGCTGTTCGATACCCGCCGCAGGTTTCTCTGGAATATAGTCTTCATAACCATCATCCGCAGCATTGGTTACTTCGTTCACCAATACGCCTTCGGTCGAAAAATACAGGTCCATCCCGGTCGTTATGCCGTCTGCCGTGCGGGTGACGCCGATAACATAGACAACGGTCACACCCTCGCTGTCACCGGCCCCGACGACCTCCTTGCGCTCGAGCTTATCCACCTTACCAGTACGGGTCCATCCTTCGACTTCGGTATATTTGCTGGCATCGAAACCTTCCCGGACAGCCTGCGGAAGTGCCGCGAAGTCGATATTCGTTTCGGTCATGGCCCATTGTCCGTTTGCATTTTCGAACCATGCCGCATTGTTGGCCCTGGATTCCGTCCGGGTAGCCTCGAAGAAAAAGTTCGCCACAGCATAGTCGCCTCGAAGGGACCATCGTACATCTTGGGCACCCGGATAACGAGCGTTAAAAGCCGCCAATACCTCCTGCGAAATATGTGAGTCGCCCGGTCCTCCGACTTCATCCTTGTCGCACGCAGCGAACAGGAGAGCCGTCGCAGCCATTGTTAAAACAGATAATGTTTTTTTCTTCGTATTCATTGTTTCGTTTACTTAAATGTTTATCAATAATTTGTACTGCGAAATCACAGCCTGAAAAATCTTTATCGGAAACGGACGGGGTATCAATCGTCGATACCTATCAAATTATGACTTCGATCAAAAGTCAGCTCCATTCCGTTATTCAACTTGACCTCGACCTCCTGCTTGTCGCGTTCGATTTTGATGACCGCAGCACCCGGATACAGCTCCTGTACTTTGGTTTCGATCGGCATCGAAACGATTCCTGCGGGTAACGACGAATAACGGCAATCCACCTCTTTCCACGCTCCGTTTCGACGGAACTCGACCTTGCTGCCGTTCGTAAACATCACTTCGTAAATGACTTCGAAAAAATCGCTTTCTTTTTTTGCGTAGGCGATTTTTTCACCGGGAAAATACCGGGCAATGAACTCTTGCGCCTGTCGCGGCATCTGTTCGGTTGTGACCGCACGGTCGTGATCGGCATAAGCCGGCGAGATTGTCAGCAGCGTGATGCCGATCAAAAACGCCATCATTTTTCTCGTGTTCTTCATTTTCTCAATATTTTTTATCGGGAGATCACCCGATCGGTTTGTATGGTACAAAATTGAGAACCGATTTTGGAGCGAATTTGGAATTTCGATATTTTAACAAAATATTTTTTCCGAACCCGATTATATATTTCGATACCCCGATCCGAAACCGGCCGATATGCTTCGACTTTCCTCCGAGAAAGGGATTTCGGACAGAGTCAGAACCGGTAACAGAGGGTTATCGCCGAAATCAGCAAAAAACAGTCGTCATATTCGAATGCAGCTGATCGTCGTCCCAATTATCGCCAGCTTACGCCAAAATGGTGGCGGCCATTTTCGAAGTAATAAATTAGTCCGAGGCGATAATAATCCGTTATGGCTTTGACCAGTGCCAAACCGAGCCCTGTCGAGCCTTCTTTTTGCGACCCCTGATAAAAGCGTTCGAAAATATGTTTCTCATCAAGCGGCGATACTCCGTCGTTAATAACCGTCAATACATTTCCCTCGATACGAATATCTACGGCGGCTCCGTCGGCACTGTGAAGGTAGGCGTTCTTGATCAGGTTGGAAACCAATATCGAACAAAGCGATTCATCCATCCGGACCGAGAAGGTACCGGGCAAATGCAGACGACAACGGATTTTATGCTCTCCGTATATATCGTCATAAAGCGCCTTCCGCTCCTCGACCAGGGGAACGAGATCGATGTCGGTGCTCTCCGGAAACTGACCGTTATCTATCTTGGTAAGCAGCAACAGCGTTTTATTCAGCCGGACGATATGGTCGAGCGTACGCCGCATCTGAATAATTTCGCCCGTCGTTTCCTCGTCCAGGTCCGCACAATCGAGCAGATACTCCATACGTCCGCCAAGTACAGCCAACGGAGTTTGCAACTCGTGCGAGGCATTGCCTATAAACTGTTTTTGACGCTCGAACAACTCCTCGGAGCGATCCACGGCCTGCTGTGCCGCAACATTCAATCGACGGAATTCGGTAATAGAGGTATCGTTCGGCACAGGCGCGACTTCGCGCCCGGGAGCATAGCTATCCAACCAATGCAACAACTCATAAAGCGGCAGCATGCTTTTATGGAACACCCACAAGGTCGTTCCGGAAACTGTCACCAAAAGGAAAAGATAGAGCCACACGACCCACCACATGACTGTTTCCAGCAGATCGTCTTTTTCGAAAGTAGGCATAGCCACCTTCAGTTCATAAAAATTACCGTCCTTATCCTGAAAAATAGTCGCCAACACCCGGGCCGGCTCGGTTTCATCCTTTTCCGGAATATACACCTCGGTATCGTAGTAGTCGATCGAAGGACGGGTGGCGACGTATCCGGATTCAACGGGGATGATCGTGTAACTGTTATTGGAACCTTCGTTCGAACGGGGCAAAGGCTCCCCGGCAAGCACCCTCATTACGATCAATTCCGAATAATCCTCGAGAGCATCGTCCGCTTCATCGTTTATCTCGTCCATCATGGTAAAATAAAACACGACCGCCCATAAAGCGATCAGCGGGAACAAGACCAGCGACAAACGAAGCGATATGTTATAGATCAATTTCATAAATGCATTGCTTAATCAATCAGTTTGTAACCGAAACCGTACACAGCTTTGATTTCGATCGAGGCTCCGGCCTCTTCGAGTTTGCGGCGCAGATTTTTGACCTGCGAATAAACGAAATGGAAATTATCGGATTGATCGACATGATCCCCCCATACGGCTTCGGCCAAAACTGCCTTATCGACCACATGACGCGGACGCTGCATGAAATACGAAAGAATATCGAACTCCTTTTTCAATAAAGCGACCTCCTTGCCGTCTATTTCCACTCGGCAACTTTCCGGGTCGAGCGTTACATTACCCAGCGCAATGCCGCCTTTCCCGCCACCGCGACTACGGCGAATGACACTCTGGATACGCGCCGAGAGTTCCGCCAAATGGAACGGTTTAGGCAGGTAGTCGTCCGCACCTTCTTTCAGCCCGAGGACCTTGTCTTCCAAAGAATCCCGAGCCGAGATAATGATTACGTTTTCGCGTTTATCCGCTCTTCGAAGACGCTCGAGAAGTTGCAACCCGTTGCCGTCCGGCAGCATAATGTCCAATAAGATACAATCATACGAATAGGCTGCCAATTTGTCCGAAGCCTCGGCGTATGTACTGGCCGTTTCCACGACATATTGCTCTTTGCGAAGTGCACGTGCCAGCAACTCACGCAATGAGGATTCGTCCTCCACGATCAATAATTTCATAACGACAAGTCATTTTAATACCACAAACAAAAATACCGATTTTGTAAAGAAATTGAAATGAACTCGAATATAATAAATTATATTACGGGAAGTTTTTCATTAGGCGTCTGCATATACTGATCTATAAAACTCCATAACTTATTTGCTATGTTTATAGTTATGCAACTTGCTAACAGACAAAACATTATCCGAAAATGGGGGAACGGACAGCCGTACGGACAGGTTCCGCCTTTCGTCTTCCGAAGAAAAGAAAATACATTCGCAAAAAGCAGAGGCAATACCTGCCGTTGCATGCCGTGAAGCGTACGATAGCCTGTACACGATCGAGGGGAGGGGTGATGCCCACATTTCAAAATGACCCGAACCCGGTCTTCCGGAATACTCGTAACCCAGCCACAGAACTACATCGAGCTCCGTAGTGGAAGTCCATAAAAACGCTTCACCCGCACTGAAAAATCAGCACGGGTGAAGCGAGGCGACCGCCCGTAAAATCGTTCCGGGCAACTTGTCGGCAAACTATCGGCTCTCCTGCCGGAAAGCCGATGGAGAGATCCCAGTATGTTTCTTGAAATAACGCCCCAAATAAGACTGATCCGGGAAATGCATTTTATAAGCGATCTCCTGAATGGGCAGGGTAGTGTTCTGAAGCAATACTTTTATTTCCATTATTACGATCTTATCGATCAACTCCTTGGCCGATTGATGCGTCGTCCGGCGCACGATGGCGGAAAGATAACGGGTCGAGATACAGAGCTTGTCCGCATAGAAAGAAACCTCACGCTCTTCGATACAACAGTCATGAACTAGGGAAACAAAGCGATGAAACAGCTCCATCTGCCGGTTGGAAGTCGTGGGACACTGGCTGCTGACCTTACGCTGGATCTTATCGTAAAGCTCCAGCATAATATTCTGCAACCGATTTCTCACGATCGTCTTTCGGAACATATTACCCCGATCCTGATAGGTGTAATCCATTATTTCGAACCAGGTAGACAATCCGGCAGCCATCCTTTCGTTTACTTGAGAAATGGGATTTTCCTTCAAAAAGCTGAAAAACGAGAGCCCCAGCCGAAATCCGGCCTCCCCGAACAGGTCGGGAGAGAAGGCGCCGAACCTCACCGAAAAGTCGGCCGACGCATCGTCGAACATCAATACGCTGCCGGGCAGTAAGAGTACGATCGTATTGAGCTGCAAAGGTCCCCGGCGAAGATCGACGGCTGTCTCTTATACACATCTCCGAGCCCACGAGACTGCAGCTAATCTCGTATG
>ENA-UAIO01000832-UAIO01000832.1-human-gut-metagenome-genome-assembly--contig:-NODE-832-length-9607-cov-6.320142_pt1 | contig 9607 bp, 8 predicted proteins | sample MGYA00244415_ERZ654381 | MGnify/ENA primary metagenome ERZ654381 (study PRJEB26926, sample SAMN06165095) | human gut metagenome | biome: ENVO:00009003; feature: ENVO:2100002; material: ENVO:00002003...
CGAGATTAGCTGCAGTCTCGTGGGCTCGGAGATGTGTATAAGAGACAGGAAAAGGTTGAGGAAGGTATCACCATCGCCGGAAAAGGTGCAGAGGGTGATGTCAGAGGCTCTTTCTCCAAATATGCAGACCTCACAGAGCGTGCAATTCATGTCCAGAAAACTATAATCAGAAAATTATCAGACCGTGAGTCGTGTGTGATTATCGGTCGTTCAGCAGACTATATACTAAAGGAACATAAACCGATTTTACGTATTTTCATATATTCACCGGATGAAGTGAGGATTGAAAACGTAATGAAGAGCCACAATTTGTCGGAGGATGATGCAAAGCTTTTTATCACTGAAAAGGATAAGCGTTATCATAAGCGCCATATGGCGCTGACAGGAAGCAACCGAGGCGACAGACACAACAGGGATATGCTTATAGACAGCAGCCTGTTGGGAGTGGATGGCACAGCGGAGCTTATTGAGTCTCTGGCAAGAAAAGTGGTAGAGAATGAAAGTAAGACAGAAGCTGGAGGTGACAAGTAATGGAACAGAAAAAATCAGAATTTAACAAAGTCCTGAATGCCTGGGACGTACTTGTAATTGCATTTGGAGCCATGATTGGCTGGGGCTGGGTTGTCTCAACCGGAGGCTGGATTGAAAAGGGCGGAGTGCTCGGTGCCGCAATCGGCTTCGTAATCGGCGGTATCATGATATTTTTCGTGGGAATGACCTACGCGGAGCTGACAGCAGCCATGCCTCAGTGCGGTGGCGAGCATGTATTCAGCTACAAGGCAATGGGTTCGACAGGTTCATTCATATGTACGTGGATGATTATCCTTGGATATGTCAGTGTGGCATGCTTTGAGGCGTGCGCTTTCCCAACAATCATCACATATCTGTGGCCGGGCTTTTTGAAGGGCTATCTGTATACGGTAGCAGGCTTTGATATCTACGCTTCATGGCTTATTGTGGCGATAGTTATCGCATTTTTAATTATGATGATAAACATTATCGGCGCAAAGACCGCAGCGATTTTGCAGACTGTGCTCACATGTATTATTGGTGGCGCCGGAATTTTGTTGATAATTGCATCGGTAATCAATGGAACAGTTGATAACCTGGATGGACAGATGTTTGCAGGCAGCTCTGCAGGTCTGAACGTAAAGGCAATTATCGGAGTGGCAGCTCTGTCACCATTTTACTTTATCGGATTTGACGTAATACCTCAGGCAGCTGAGGAGATTAATGTTCCGGCAAAGAAAATCGGCTCAATACTTATCTTATCAGTAGTTCTGGCAGTTGTGTTCTATGCACTTGTCATTGTTGCGGTAGGTCTTGTCATGAGCCCGCAGGCAATTGTTGATTCAGAGCAGGCAACAGGACTTGTCACAGCAGATGCAATGGCTGCCGCATTCAACACAAAGATAATGGCAAAGGTTATAATAGTCGGCGGAATGTGCGGTATCGTAACCTCATGGAACTCATTTTTGCTCGGTGGCTCGCGTGCCATGTACTCAATGGCAGAGTCATACATGATTCCAAAGTTTTTTGCAAAGCTCCATCCAAAGCATAAGACACCAATCAACTCACTGATTCTCATTGGAGTACTCACAATGCTTGCTCCTTTTGCAGGCAGAAAGATGCTCGTATGGATCAGTGATGCCGGCAACTTTGGATGCTGCGTGGCATACTGCATGGTTGCTCTGTCATTTATAATTTTACGTAAGAAAGAGCCTGATATGCCAAGACCATACAAGGTTCCTGCATACAAGTTCTTTGGAACAATGGCAGTCATCATGTCAGGCTTCATGGTTGCAATGTACTGCATACCGGGAAGCGGCGGATCACTTATCGCCCAGGAGTGGGGCATCGTGCTTGCATGGTGTGCGCTCGGCGTGGTATTCTTCGTCTTCTGTAAAAAGAAATACAAGGAGTCATTTGGTACACTTGTTGAGCTCATCTCAGATGAGGATGCTGCAACACTTATGCCGGAGGCAGATGAGGCTGAACTGGATAAGGTTATCGATGCTGCAATAGACAGGGTACTTGCAAAGAAAGCAAGCTAGGAAACAGAAAGGACAGATTATATATGGAAACATTTAATTTCTCGGTGCCACAGGACATCACAGTGGGAAAGGGCAGTCTCTCAAAGCTGCCGGAAATAGCTAAAAAGCTTGGAGGTAAGCATGCACTCATCATTTCAGGACCTCATCTTGAGAAGATGGGACTTGTAAAAAAGGCAGCAGATTATCTGGCATCAGTTGACATAAAAGCAGACACTTTTACAGATATAGAGGCAAATCCATCTGTCACAACAGTGGAGAAAGCCACAGCAAAATACCTGGAGTCAGGCGCAGACTTTATCGTGGCATTCGGAGGCGGCTCACCGATGGATGTGGCAAAAGCAGTGGGTGTGGTTGCCAAATATGGCGGAAGCGTCACAGACTATGAGGGAGCACACAAGGTGCCGGGACCAATCGTACCACTCATTGCGATACCAACCACCGCAGGAACCGGCTCAGAGGTGACAGCATTCTCTGTAATCACAGATCATAGCAGAAACTATAAGCTCACAGTATTCAGCTATGAGATATTGCCAAAATATGCAATTCTCGATGCCCAGCTCATCACAACAGCACCGGCAAGTGTAGCGGCAGCTTGCGGAATTGATGCATTTATCCATGCCGAGGAGGCATATGTATCCACAGCAGCTTCGCCATTTTCTAATGCACTGGCAGAAAAAGCGATGGCACTTATCGGTAAAAATATCCGCAGATTTGTAGCAAACAGAAACGATATCGAGGCTGCTGAAGCTATGATGACAGGCTCACTTTTTGCAGGAATAGCATTCTCATTTGCAAGACTTGGAAATGTGCATGCAATGAGCCATCCGGTCAGCGCATTTTTCGATGTGCCTCACGGAGTGGCAAATGCAGTGCTGCTTCCTGTAATCGCAGAGTACAATGCACTTGCAGATCATGGCAAGTATCTGACCATCTACAATGATATAAGCCCGATTCCTGCGTATGCGGACGAATTTGAGCCGATGATGCTGGTAGATGCAATCAGGGAGCTTTGCACAGACATCGGAATCCCAGAGAATCTGACCATCGCAATCAACAATGCCAGCAAAAACGGAACAGTCACAAAGGAAGAGATAGAAAGCAGGATAGAGCCTATGGCTGTCGATGCCATGAAGAGCGGCAACATTGCTGTCAATCCAAGGGCTTCACGCCAGTGCGATATCGAGATGCTGTATCGCAGGGCACTGTAAAACTTATAAAATACAACATGTAAGGTAACTATTCCGAATAGTTACCTTATATGATTATAAACAGTATAGTTAGAAAATTAAATGCAAAAACGGAGATATGAGTATGGATTATCTGTCACACAATGTATCTGAAAATTTAAAAAGAATACGCCAGTCAAAGGGCATGAGCTTAGATCAGGTAGCGGAACAGACCGGTGTGAGTAAAAGCATGCTTGCTCAGATAGAAAAGGGCACAGCGAATCCATCTATCGGAGTGCTTGGTAAAATCACTAGCGGTCTGCGAATTGAGTTTCAAAGACTTATAGATCCGCCGAGAGTGGACTATGCGCTCATATCTCCGGATGATCTGGTACCGACAAAGGAGCTTTTGGGACAGTACAGGGTATGGACCTGCTTCCCATACGAGGACTCAAGGGAGGTCGAGGTATACCGTATCGACGTGGAGCCGGGCGGCGTGTATACAAGCGGTGGGCACGGCGAGAAAACACGCGAGTATCTTACAGTCACGGACGGTGTGCTGACAGTCGAGTGTCACGATCATGTGCAGGAAATCCATAGGGGACAGGTGTATAAGTTTGAGACCAATCAGCCTCATTTGTATCGCAATGATGGTGATAGGGTGGCAAGCTGCATGTGCTTCTTTTTGGATTATACTAATATTCGGTGAGATTTTCATTGGTTATCCTATTGCATATATAGGTTTACCTATGTATAATGATGTACGTTGAGAAACAAATTGTTTTAAAAAGAACATCCCAGGAGAACACCATGCAAACATTAAAGAAATTCATCAAATACTACAAACCCTACAAAGCAGTCTTTTTTATAGACCTGCTTTGCGCAACAATAATCAGTGCCATAGATCTGGCGTTTCCGCAGCTGCTTCGCACGCTGACCAAAACCCTTTTTGCAGGAGCACCGGGAAAAATCATTTCTGCGCTGATTCCTATTACAATAGGCCTTTTGGTGGCATATATCATACAGACTGCGTGCAGGTATTATGTGACATATGCGGGGCACATGATGGGAGCGAGGATGGAGCGCGACATGAGAAAGGAGCTTTTCGACCAATATGAAAAGCTTTCTTTTTCGTATTATGATCAGAATAATTCCGGACAGATGATGAGCAAGCTCGTATCCGATTTGTTTGATATATCGGAGCTTGCGCATCACGGACCGGAGAATCTTTTTATATCGCTTATAAAGATAATCGGTTCGTTCATTTTTCTGTTTATGATAAACCGTATGCTTGCGGTTCCTATGCTTATTCTTGTGGTGCTTATGCTTGTATTTTCATATGGACAGAATAAGAAAATGCAGGAAACCTTTATGGATAACAGGCGAAAAATCGGTGATATTAATTCGAGTCTTCAGGATACTCTGGCGGGCATAAGGGTGGTGCAGTCATTTGCAAATGAGCGTATCGAGCAGGAAAAATTTAACAGAAGTAATGAAAATTTCCTGATTTCAAAGGATGCAAATTACAGATGTATGGGAAGCTTTATGAGCGGAAATGCATTTTTCCAGGGGATGATGTATCTTGTTACGCTGGTATTTGGTGGTTTTTTGATAGCGCATGGAAGGATGGAGGCATCCGACCTTGCTATGTATGCACTGTATATAGGCATCTTTATCAGTCCTATCCAGATACTTGTAGAGCTGACTGAGATGATGCAGAAGGGGCTTTCGGGCTTTAGAAGATTCTTAGAGGTGGTGGAAACTGAGCCGGATATAGTTGATGCTGCTGATGCAAAACCGCTTAAAAATGTAAAGGGAAATGTCTGTTACGAGGATGTTTCGTTCCACTATAGCGATGATGATACACCGGTGCTTTCGCATGTATCCTTTGAGATACCGGCAGGAAAATCAATTGCGCTTGTTGGACCGTCGGGAAGCGGAAAGACGACAATATGCTCACTGCTTCCGCGGTTTTATGACGTGACGGAGGGCAGGGTCACAATAGATGGAAATGATGTGAGAAAGCTTACGCTTGAGAGCCTTCGCTCGCAGATTGGACTGGTTTCGCAGGATGTTTATCTGTTTGGCGGAAGTATAAAGGACAATATCGCCTATGGAAAACCGGAGGCGACGATGGAAGAGATTGTAGATGCGGCAAAAAAGGCGAATATACACGATTTTATCATGGAACTGCCGGATAAATATGATACGTTTGTCGGAGAGAGAGGCACCAGATTGTCAGGAGGGCAGAAGCAGAGGATTTCCATTGCGAGGGTGTTCCTTAAAAATCCGCCTGTGCTAATACTTGATGAGGCAACCAGTGCCCTTGACAATGAGAGCGAGCGCTTTATCCAGAAAAGTCTTGAGGAGCTGGCAAAGGACAGAACGACTATCACAATTGCCCACAGACTTTCGACAATCAGAAATGCGGATGAAATTCTCGTGGTAGCTGATTGTGGCATTGCTGAGAGAGGCACACATGAGGAGCTTTTGGCACAGGACGGAATATATGCGCGCTATTATGATATGAGCAGGTAGGATTAAGGAAATTTCCACTGATTAATCACAAATGAGGGGCAAAATACTTTTTGACCCTTTAATCATGTTATTATAGCTGCATAAACTAACTATATAGGAGCAGACACTATGCAGGCAATGTTCATAGACGTAGACGGCACTTTAAGCAGTCCGTGCTACAAGGTAAACGGAAAATTTCAGATAGGAATGTCAGATGTGCAGTGGGCAGACTACTGCAGTAAGCATGGTGAGGATACATATGAGTGGTGCCGTCCTGTGATGCAGGTAAAGGAGTATGCCATGAAGGCAAAGGAAAAAGGCACGAAGCTGTATGTGCTCACCACATCAGGTACAAAAATCGAGACAGCTGCAAAGCGCAGATTTTTAGACAGATACTATGCGGGTATGTTTGATGACATATATGCGGTGGAGCATGATGATGACAAGGTCAGGTTCATTCTTAAAAAAGCAGCAGAGCTTGGGATTGAACCGTCGGACTGTGAGCTTGTGGAGGATACATACCGCATACTTTTGCAGACAGTGACAGAGGGAATTAAATCCACTCACATCACAACGATTCTCACAGGCGGATGCGAACGGTAACCAAAAATTTTCCACGGTCTATAAAGAAATAAAAAAACATCCGATAAAGATGACAGCAACAAAGCAGCACAGCTTATAGTTGAGGATGACTACAAGGTGCATTTATGTCGAAAGTTGCGACCGAAACCAATTGAATGAGAGTTCTATCAAGGCTATAATTGAACCAGTACAGCGATATAACTTTTTTCGCAGTGCTGGTTCTTTTCGATGTGCCAAAAGCGTATAGCGAATAAAATATAATTTCAGACAGGAGGACTTCAATTTGGAGAAAGTACGTTACATGATTTCCGATGCGGCAGCCGCCGTGGATGTGGAGACTCATGTGTTGCGTTACTGGGAGGATGAGCTGGGACTTGATGTGCCCAGAAATGAACTTGGTCACAGATACTATACGAGAGATAATATAAAGCAGTTTTTAAGGATAAAGGAGCTCAAGGAGAAGGGCTATCAGCTTCGTGCAATCCGCGATATGCTTCATTCGGATGCACCAGGTGAGCCATTAAATCCACCGAATCCTGCGGCTATGGAAAAATCTGTGCAGCCTGTAAATTACACGAATATCACAAATCAGATGGTGAAACAGGAGATGTCAGGGTATAATCCGGCATATCACGATGAACTGCCGGGATACAATCATACATATCGAAGCCGCACGGCAGATGAGCGTATGGATGAGTTTCGCGAGCTGATGAGCAATATCGTGGGGAGAGCCATAGCACTGAACAATGAGGAGCTGAGTCAGCAGATATCCACTGATGTGCAGGAGCGGATATTAAAGGAAATGAACTATCTGATGCGCGAACAGGATATTGCGCAGGAGGAGAGATATAAAAAGCTGGATGCTGCCATACGCGGAAATCTGCGTAGAAAGGGGCTTTTTTCAAGGAAAAGGAATGCGGACATGCCTGCAGATACAAAAATAAGCGCTGCAGACACCAAGGGAAAGAAGGGGCGCGACAAGACGCATACGCATGAGCTTAATCCGGTGAGACTGTAGAGCATGCATGACAACGCTTACACTATAAAAATAATTACTGCAAAAAACGCTTACAGTATAAAAATGATTACAATACAAAGACGATTACAACATAAAAAAGACGACCCATAACAGGTCGTCTTTCTTTCTTACAGTATGCTAAAAATTAGCCCTGGCTGATTGCTCCAGTTGGGCAAACACCAGCACATGTACCACAATCGAGACAAGAATCTGCATCGATTACGTACTGTGAATCACCAGCAGAGATAGCTCCTACTGGGCACTCACCAGCACATGTACCACAGCTAACGCATGAATCAGAAATTACGTATGCCATAATGAAATCCTCCTTATAAAATAATGATCATTATTCGCCGTTATTGGCTTATCTGCATTGTAGTACAAAACACAGAATAATGCAATGCCAAATAAAATTGTACTTACTTTTACACAATCTTATATAAAAATTACTAAATATTGAGTAAAACTTGAAATGCTATTGTTACTATTGTATAATAAATAGAAAACAATTCAGAACCTCCGAGAACAAAAGCTGATACATCATGTTTACATGTAAGCAGCAGATGTTCCTGCTTTCGAGGTGGCTCTGAAGTGTTACAATAAAAACACATGATTATTTAGAAAAACTGGTGTTTGCACATGGTATATTACTGTAGTATGTGCGGTGAGGATATAAAATGGAAACAAAAATTATAAAAATAGATCAGGACAATTTAGACCATAAGCTCATGCAGGAGGCAGGTGATTTGATTGCAGCCGGTGAGCTTGTAGCGTTTCCGACAGAGACAGTGTATGGGCTTGGCGGTGATGCTTTAGATCCGGAGGCATCAAAGAAGATATACAGTGCAAAGGGGCGTCCGTCGGACAATCCGCTTATTGTACACATATCAGATTTTTCGGATTTGGAGCGCATCGCAAAGACAGTGCCGGAGGATGCAAGGAAGCTTTCGGATGCTTTCTGGCCGGGACCTCTTACCATGATAGTGGAGAAGGGCGATGCAGTGCCTTATGCCACAACAGGCGGCATGGACACGGTAGCTGTGCGTATGCCGAATCATCCTATAGCGCTTGATCTCATAAGAAGAAGCGGCTGCCTTATCGCGGCGCCAAGCGCCAACACATCCGGCAGACCGAGCCCTACAGAGGCTGCACATGTGGCTGAGGATCTAAGCGGCAAAATAGCCATGATTATAGACGGAGGACCGGTTGGCATAGGAATAGAGTCCACCATCATTGACCTGACAGAGGATACACCTATGGTGCTGCGCCCGGGCTATATCACACCACAGATGCTTTCAAAGGTATTAGGCAAAGAGGTTATCGTAGATCCGGGAATCATAGCGGCAGATGACACGAGAAAGCCAAAGGCACCCGGCATGAAGTACAAGCACTATGCGCCAAAGGCTGACATGGTCATCGTGGACGGTACGAGAAAGCATGTGATTGCAAAGATAAATGAGCTTGTGGCTTCGCACAGGGATGATGGCAAAAAGATAGCAGTCATTGCGACAGAGGAGACAAAGCAGTTTTACGATGCAGATGTTGTCCTGTCGATGGGAAGCAGGGCGGATGAGGATTCGATAGCCCATGAGCTTTACCGTATATTAAGGGACTGTGATGAGCTCGATGTGGATGTGATTTTCTCGGAGAGCTTCTCCACACCACGTATAGGACAGGCCATCATGAACCGTATGCTAAAGGCGGCAGGTCATCAGGTGATAGACACACATGTGAAGTATGACAAAATCATTTTTGTCGCACAGACCGGCACATGCAGGGAGCAGATGGCAAAGGGCATCATGAACGACTTTGTACTCAAGGTGCCGATGGAGATTGAGGCGAGAGGACTTGTTGTCCAGTTTCCGGAGCCGGTCAATCAGAAGGCAGAGGCAGTGCTCATAAGTAATGGCATTTCCACGGAGGGCATGGTGTCAACGCAGCTTGAGGAATCGGATATCACGGAGAGTACTATGGTATTTACCATGGAGTCATCACAACGCGAGCGCATTATAGAAAGCTTTGCCGATATCGACCCGGAGCAGGTCTTTGTGCTTTCACAGTATGTGGGCGATGAGCTTGAGATACTGGATCCTTATGGCGGCACACTTCAAAGCTACGGACTGTGCTATGAAAGTCTCAGGGCTACGCTTAAGAAGCTGGTAAAGCGCTTAAATGCAAATACATAAAAGACAAACAAATATAACACAATATAAGACAAAGCCTGCTAATAAAAAGTCAATAGTAAAATGAATTATTTTTATGATTGTGAT
>ENA-UAIO01000836-UAIO01000836.1-human-gut-metagenome-genome-assembly--contig:-NODE-836-length-9554-cov-11.748079_pt1 | contig 9554 bp, 4 predicted proteins | sample MGYA00244415_ERZ654381 | MGnify/ENA primary metagenome ERZ654381 (study PRJEB26926, sample SAMN06165095) | human gut metagenome | biome: ENVO:00009003; feature: ENVO:2100002; material: ENVO:00002003...
GAATGGGAGGCTGAAGATGATGAGATATAAACTGGTAATCGCTGAAAAACCATCGGTTGCACAAAGTCTGGCTGCGGTAATCGGTGCAACTGCTCGTAAGGACGGGTATCTGGAGGGTAACGGCTGGCGTGTCAGCTGGTGCGTAGGCCATCTGGCCGGTCTTGCGGATGCAGACAGCTATGACCCCAAGTACGCCAAGTGGCGATATGATGACCTGCCTATCCTGCCGGAGCATTGGCAGATGGTGGTGGGAAAGGATAAGAAAAAGCAGTTTGATATTCTCAAAAAGCTGATGAACGCCCCGGATGTGACGGAGGTGGTAAATGCCTGTGATGCCGGACGCGAGGGCGAGCTGATCTTCCGCAGCGTCTATGAGCTGGCAGGCTGCCAAAAGCCGATGAAAAGGCTCTGGATTTCTTCGATGGAGGACTCTGCCATAAGGGAAGGCTTTGCAAACCTGCGCCCCGGTGCGGATTATGACGGACTTCGGGATGCTGCCCTCTGCCGTGCCAAGGCCGACTGGCTGGTGGGGATCAATGCGACAAGGCTTTTTTCCGTGCTGTATCACCGAACCCTCAACATCGGGCGCGTGATGTCCCCGACGCTGGCGCTTATTGTTCAGCGAGAAGCTGAGATCGACACCTTTCAGCCGATTCCCTTTTATACCGTGGCGCTGGAGCTGCCCGGTCTTACCGTATCCGGGGAGCGCATGGCGGATAAGGTTGCTGCTGAGCAGCTGAAAGAAGCCTGTCAGGGTGCAAATGTCACAATCAAAAAGGTGGAGTGCAAGGAAAAGTCCGAAAAGCCGCCTGCCCTCTATGACCTGACTACTCTGCAAAGAGATGCCAACCGCCTGCTTGGATTTACAGCCCAGCAGACCCTGGACTATCTGCAAAGCCTGTATGAAAAGAAGCTCTGCACCTATCCCCGTACTGACAGCCGCTATCTGACCGGTGATATGGCAGACAGCCTGCCGGTGCTGGTGAATCTGGTTGCCAATGCTATGCCGTTTCGCAAAGGGATCGCCATTACCTGTGATCCGCAGACGGTCATCAACGATAAGAAAGTAACCGACCACCACGCAGTAATCCCTACCAGAAATCTCAAGGATGCAGACCTTTCTGCCCTTCCTGCGGGAGAAAAAGCGGTGCTGGAGCTGGTGGCCCTGCGTCTGCTGTGCGCCGTAGCCCAGCCCCATATCTATTCGGAAACCGTTGTGATTGCAGCGTGTGCCGGTGGGGAGTTTACCGCCAAAGGAAAAACGGTGAAGCACCCCGGATGGAAAGCACTGGAGGACGCTTACCGTGCCAAAATGAAGGATGCAGAGCCGAAAAAAGAGGGCGCAGAGAAAGCCCTGCCGGAGCTGACCGAAGGACAGACCCTTTCGGTTTCTGCGGCAATCGTCAAAGAAGGCAAAAGCAGTCCGCCCCAGCACTTTACGGAGGACACCCTATTGTCCGCGATGGAGACTGCCGGAAAAGAGGATATGCCGGAGGATGCCGAGCGAAAAGGTCTGGGGACACCGGCCACCCGTGCCGGTATTTTGGAAAAGCTGGTATCTGCCGGTTTTCTGGAACGAAAAAAGAGCAGGAAAACGGTGCAGCTTCTCCCTTCCCACGATGCAGTCTCCCTGATCACAGTCTTGCCGGAACAGCTGCAATCGCCGCTTCTGACTGCCGAGTGGGAGTACCGCCTGGGCGAGATCGAGCGCGGGCAGCTTGCCCCAGAGGAGTTTCTGGACGGGATCAGCACCATGCTGAAAGATCTGGTGGGGACTTATCAGGTCATCAAGGGAACTGAGTACCTGTTCACTCCGCCCCGTGAGGTGGTGGGCAAATGCCCTCGCTGCGGCGGTGAAGTTGCAGAACTGCAAAAAGGCTTCTTCTGTCAGAATGATTCTTGCAAATTTGCAATCTGGAAAAACAACAAATGGTGGGCTGCCAAGAAAAAACAGCCGACCAAAGCTGTGGTGTCTGCGCTGCTGAACGATGGCCGTGTCCGTGTGACGGGGCTATATTCGGAGAAAACCGGCAAGACCTACGATGCCACTGTGGTTTTGGAGGACGATGGACAGTACGCCAACTTCAAGCTGGAATTTGACCAGCGGAAAGGAGGCAGCCGATGAAGCTCTCTTTAGTGGAACGGGAAACCATTCTCCTCTATAACCAGGCAGAACCAATGGCTGAGGTCTATACCCACGATCCCCGTCTGATGGAGAAGCTGGAACTGCTGGCAAAAAAGCACCCCGACCAGATCACCCGAAAGGACGCCCATAACTTTACCGTCCCCAAGCGGTGTGTATCAGTCAGGGAGCCATATAGCGCAGAACGCCGCAAAGCCGCCAGTGAGCGTGCGAAAGCTGCCGGATACCAGCCCCCTGTGAGAAAGTCCGGCAGTTAAAGGCACATGGCAGAGAATGTATTTGAAGCAGTCAAGCAGTCGGTCAGCACCAGAGATGCGGCAGCGTTTTACGGGATCGAGGTCAAACGAAATGGCATGGCCTGCTGTCCCTTTCACGATGATAAGAACCCCAGTATGAAGGTAGACCAGCGGTTCCACTGCTTTGGCTGCGGTGAAGATGGGGATGTGATCGACTTTACCGCAAAGCTCTTTGACCTCTCCCCAAAAGAAGCGGCGGAGAAACTGGCACAGGACTTTGGCCTGATCTATGACAGTCAGGCCCCTCCCCGCAGGAGATATGTCCGGCAAAAAAACGAGGCACAGAAGTTTCGGGAGGATCGACAGCGCTGTTACCGCGTACTGTCCGATTACTACTATCTGCTGAAAAAATGGGAAGCCGACCGTTCTCCCAGGACACCGGAGGAAGAACCGCACCCCCGCTTTGTGGAAGCAATCCAGAAGAAAACCTATGTAGAGTACCTGCTGGACCTTTTTCTTTATGAAAGTGAAGAAGAACAAAAGGCATGGATTGCAGAACACACAGCAGAAATCACACACTTGGAAAGGAGATTGAAAATCATGGCTGAGAACAAACCCACCAACCGAGAACGGCTAAGGGAAATCACAGATGGCATCGAGCAGGGCATCAAAGAACTGTTTGAGAGTGAAAAGTATATGCGCTATCTGTCCGTCATGTCCCGCTTCCACCGCTATTCGGTAAACAACACCATGCTCATCTATATGCAGAAGCCGGACGCCACTTTGGTAGCCGGATACAATAAGTGGAAAGACCAGTTTGAGCGTCATGTAAAAAAGGGCGAGCATGGCATTACCATCATTGCCCCGACACCGTATAAGAAGAAAATCGAGGAGCAGAAGCTGGACCCGGATACCAAGGCTCCGATTCTGGATAAAGACGGAAAGATCGTCACAGAGGAAAAAGAAATCGAGATTCCCATGTTTCGCCCTGTCAAGGTCTTTGATGTGAGTCAGACCGACGGGAAACCTTTGCCGGAGCTTGCTTCCTCCCTTTCCGGCAATGTGCCAAATTATGAGGCATTCATGGAGGCCCTGCGCCGCAGCGCACCGGTGCCGATTACTTTTGAAGCAATGGCCGCTGATACGGACGGCTATTTTTCTGCTGATCATCAGAAAATTGCCATTCGTCAGGGCATGAGTGAGGTTCAGACGGTTTCAGCCACAGTACACGAGATTGCCCACAGCAAGCTCCATGACCCTAAAAAATATGAAATGCTACCGTCATGGAAGGTTGTGCAGGAGAGTGAAGGTGGAACCAAGCATGATTTCAAGTTGGATTTTGCCACAGAAAAAGAAGCCGAACAGTTTGCTTCTGATATGGATTGGCGTTATGTGGACGAAAATCAGTTTGAATGGCGTCTTGCAGTTGAGGAAGATCCAACCGCAGAAAAACTGGCAATCAAAAACCGCCACACGGAGGAAGTGGAGGCTGAAAGCATCTCCTATGCGGTCTGCAAGTATTTTGGCATCGAGACCGGAGAAAACAGCTTCGGCTATATTGCAAGCTGGAGCCAGGGCAAAGAGCTGAAAGAGCTGAGAGCCAGTTTGGAGACCATCAACAAAACCTCCGGCACTTTGATCTCCGACATTGAGCGCCACTATAAGGAAATCTGCAAAGAGCGCGGAATCGACCCTCATGCAAAGGTAGAGCCGGAACCCGCCCCGATAGAGCAGCCAGAAGATGCCGCTAAGGTATCTGATAGACAGCAGACCGGCGATCTGACCTACTATGTAGCAGAGTGCATGGAATTTCCAAACCTCGGAGAATACCACGATAACCTGTCTTTGGAGGAAGCAATCCGCATTTATCAGGAGATTCCGGCAGAACGAATGAACGGGATCAAGGGCATTGGTTTTGAGCTGAAAGACGGAAGCGACTATGAAGGACCTTTTCCGATTTTGACCGGCCAGACCATTGACCTGGACACCATCCAGGCAATCGACTATTACCGTGATAATCCTCTGGTGCAAAAAGCGGTAAAGGAACTGGCTGCGGCAATGCCGGAAATGGAAGTGCTGGGGGCGGACGCCAATCAGCAGGAGGCTTTGTTTCTGATCGACAATGCCACCTATCTTCATATCCAGTCCTGTGACAGCGGCTGGGACTATACCCTTTACGATGCCGCATCCATGAAAGAGCTGGATGGTGGTCAGCTGGATATGTCGGAGATTTCCCGCATGAAGGCAGTTCTCCAGATTTGTGATGACAACGATTTGGGCAGAGACTCGGTAAAATACGCACCGTTGTCCATGATTGAGACCTTGCAGGAAGCTGCCTACCAGCAGATGCAGGCAGAGGCCAGTCAGATGGCTGCTTCTTCTCAGCTGCCGGAAGCACAAGAGCAGGCGCTGGATGAATACCCCATGCCTGATGAGCAGGTCTCCACACCGGATATGCAGGAATACGGCTACTTCTATGATGGGATGCTCCCTGTCACCAGAGAACGGGCGCTGGAACTGGATGCCGCTGGTTTGACTGTCTATGTGCTGCATGAGGACAATACGGAGAGTATGGTATTTGACTCGCAGGAAATCATGGATCATGGCGGCCTTTTCGGTGTGGATCGTGAGGAATGGGAGAAAAGCCCTCAGTTCCACGAAAAGGTCATAGAGCGCCAGGAACATCAGCAGGAACGGGAACAAGCATTTCTCGCTCAGAACAGAGATTGCTTTGCCATCTATCAGGTGAGCCGTGACGATCCGCAGAATGTGCGCTTTATGAATCTGGATTGGTTAAAGTCCCATGACATTTCCATAGACCGCAGCAATTATGACCTCATTTACACAGCTCCGCTGAGGGAGTCTGGCACGGTACCGGAGCAGCTGGAAAAACTATATGAGCAGTTTAATCTGCAAAAGCCGGCGGATTTTCACAGTCCTTCTATGAGTGTCAGTGACATCGTTGCGATCAAGCAGGACGGTAAGGTATCCTGTCATTACTGTGACAGTGTTGGTTTTACCCAGATCCCCGGATTCCTGCCGGAAAATCCGCTGAAAAATGCGGAGATGGCCGTGGAGGACGATTACGGCATGATCGACGGTATCATCAACAATGGCGCAAAAGAGCCTACGGTGGCAGAGCTGGAACAGCAGGCCCGCAACGGTCAGCCCATTTCCCTCATGGATTTGGCTGCCGCTGCCCATCGGGAGGAACGGGAAAAGAAAAAGTCCGTCATGGAGCAGCTGAAAAGCCAGCCCAAGGCAGAACACAAAAAGATAGCGCCAAAAAAGAGTGCGGAAAGGGAGATTTGATATGGGAAACTTTACTTTTGAGGAAATGAACCTGATGTGCATTTACAATACCGGCAGCCGCACCGGACTGATCGACAGCCTGCGTGAGATGCGCGGCGAGCTGGCCCCGGAGGAAACCGAGCTGCGGGAGTTGACAGACAGCGCACTGGGCAAGCTCCAGGCCATGAGTGATGCCGAGTTTGCCGAGCTGGAGTTGTATCCGGATTTTGACCAGTAAACACCATAATCGCAGGGATGGGGTGGCAATATGCCACCCCACCTTTTTACCCCAAAACTGAAAGGAGGACAGAACACTATGCCAACCAAAGCTGAACTATATGCACAGATGGCGGAGAAGGTAACAACGCAGCTCACGGGGAGCTGGCAGGAATGGGCAGGGTTTCTCACCACTGCTTCCCGCCTTTACAAGTACCCGTTCCATGAGCAGTTGATGATCTACGCCCAGCGTCCGGACGCTACCGCCTGTGCAGAGTACGATTTGTGGAATGAAAAGATGGGCCGGTATGTAAGGCGCGGCTCCAAGGGAATTGCTCTGGTGGACGATTCCGGGGACAGGCCCCGCCTGCGCTATGTTTTTGATATTTCCGACACCGGAACCCGTGAACATTCCCGCACTCCCTGGCTGTGGCAGCTGGAGGAGCGCCATTTGGATTCGGTGCAGGCCATGCTTGAGCGCACCTATGATGTTTCCGGTGATGACCTTGCCGGACAGCTCACCGAGGTAGCCGGAAAACTGGCTGAGGAATACTGGACGGAGCATCAGCAGGACTTCTTCTATATCGTTGACGGTTCCTTTTTGGAGGAATATGATGAGTTTAACATCGGAGTACAGTTCAAGGCAGCAGCCACCGTCAGTATCACTTACGCTTTGATGTCCCGCTGTGGACTGGAGCCGGAACGCTACTTCGACCACGAAGATTTCATGGCGATCTTTGATTTCAACACCCCGTCCACCATCGGGGCGCTGGGAACAGCGGTCAGCCAGATCAACCAGCAGGTGCTGCGGCAGATCGGCGTTACCGTCCGAAATGCAGAGCGCGAAGCCAACCAAGAAAGGAGCAAACAAGATGAACAATCCCATGACCTATATCCAGAACGGAGACTATCTGATTCCCGACCTGAAGCTGAGCCAGCAGCCGGAGAAACCCCTGGGCAAGTACGGCAGGATGAGGAAAACCTACCTGAAGGAACACCGTCCCATCCTCTACAACCAGATGTTGCTGAGCGAGAAGCTGTACCCGCACCTTCTGGAGATCGACGAGACCGCCCAGAGCAGACTGGAGCAGATGATGCCCCAGCTGGCGAAGGAAGCGGGAGCCACCGAGGAACTGAAAGCCAGCGATCCCATGAAGTGGGTGGGGCTGATGAACACCTGCAAAGCTCAGGCCGAGGAAATCCTGATGGCGGAGCTTATCAACAGCTGACTCTAAACCTGTTCCTCTCCGAAGCGGAACAGATCCAATCCATAGATGAAGCAGAGAATGTAGCGCATACATCCTCTGCTTTTTCTTTTGCCCAAAATGACATCGACCATGTGCTGCGTTTGGGCGGCAATACAGACCGTCAAAGGGAGCGTGTGGTTGCAGCCTTTGAAAAGCAGAAAACCACCGCTGAGATTGCCGAGATACTGAAAACGCTGTACCACGGCGGCAATGGCCTTGGCAGTGTGAGCGCATGGTATGCCGAGGATGGTATCCATCTTTCCCACGGGAAGTCTGTCCGTTATGACAGGTCTGCCCAGGTCATTTCCTGGGAGAGCGCCGCAGAGCGTATCGGGGAGCTTTTGGAGAGCGGCCAGTTTGCCTCCAATGTGGAGCTTGCAGAAGCGGCAGGCTATGAACGCTCCCTCCTTGCAGAAAAACTTTGGCATCTGTACCACGATTTCAGCGAGGAAGCCAGAGAAGCCGGATATTTGTCCTGCCTGTCAGAGATCAAAGGCAATGGTTTCCCAGAGGAGACCCGCCGCCTGACGGAGCAGCTGAGTGACCCGGCTTTCCGCCAGACCCTCAAGGAAGAATACGCTGCCTTCTGGACTGCCTATCAGCAGGACCGTGACCTGTTGCGTTTTCACTATCATAGACCGAGGGAGATCTGGGAGAACCTGAAGGACCTTGACCTGCCCCGCAGGACCTTTTCTTCAGAGCTTTCCAAAGTGCCAACCGTCCAGCACTTTATTACCGAGGATGAGATCGACGCCGCCATGACCGGCGGAAGCAGTTTCGCCGGAGGAAAAGGCCGTATCTATGCGTTCTTCATGGAAAACCATACGGATAAGGAGAAAGTGAGATTCCTCAAAGACGAGTATGGCATTGGCGGACGCTCTCATGCCTTGTCCGGTGCAACACACAGCGGCGAAGATCACGATGGGAAAGGACTGCACTATAAAAAGCAGGACTGCCCGGATGTTCACTTGAACTGGGAAAAGGTTGCCAAGCGCATTACCTCACTTGTCCAGAAAGACCGCTATCTTACCGAACAGGAACAGGCGCAGTATGACAAAATCCAGTCTGAACAGGAACTGGCCGAAGAAGATGCCATTCAAGCCCAGCAGCCGGAGATGGAAGAAGAAACGCCAAAGCCTACCCTTCGGGAGCAGTTTGAGCAGTATAAGCCTGTGGTGACTGCCGCTATTTCCGAGGATGCCGCATACCGCAATGCCTGCGGGCATTCTGACCGTGAAAATGCTGTCATCGAGGGCAATGCCGCTGTGCGCCGTGCGGTTCTTGGTTCTAAGGATATGGAGCTGATCCGACTCTATTCGGATGTGCCGGAGTTCCGTCAGCGTTTACACCGGGAAGTGATCGACGAGACCTATCCAAAGCTCCATGAGCTTCTGCGCCCTCTTTCTCAGGAAGATATTGATACTGCCCTTTGTGCATGGAACGGCAATATCGAGAGTAAACACGCTGTTGTCCGCTATATGAAAGACCATGCAAGAGAAAAAGATACCGCCGCATGGCTGGCTCAGGAATACGGCGGCAGTAACAGCAACAGCCTGTTTGTTGTCCGTGCCGGCAGCCCGGAGGAAACGCAGCTGCCCTGGCCGAAGGTACAGCGCCGGATTGCCCAGCTCATTCAGGAGGACCGGTTCTATACCGAAGAAGAACAGAACCGTTTTGACGACATCGACCCAATCGCCATCCGGGAAGCTCTGGAAGAAAGAGGGATCGTCAACGGACAGGTGACAGACCCGGAAAAACTGGACAATGCCCCGTTTATCCAACAGGTGATGTCAGATGCAGAGCAGATCGCAGATGCCGAGACAGAGCAGACTTCCGAAGTTTCCATTTCCGATGAGGAATATGATGCAGTTCGCCGCCCAACTCCGCAAAGAACATCCTATGACCCTGCCGCCCCGGTCTATGCCGTGGGCGATACCGTGTATATCGAGGATGACGCCTATCAGATCACCGAGCTGCGGGAGGACACCGTACAGCTTCTGCCCACCGGGATGGTATATCCCATCTACCGGGCAGAGCGCAAAGAACAGTTCGAGCAGCTGCTTCGGGCAGACCGCCGCAATGCTTACTATACCGAGTTTCTTCCTATTGACCCGGACAAGGCAGATCAGGACTTGCGGGATGTATTGGCTCATGGACTGATGGATGAAGCGGATAAAAAGCAGATTTCCACGCTGCTGCAATCCGGCAGGAGCAACAGCGAGATCGCCTACTGGCTGAGCAGAGCCTATTCCGGTGAGATCGAGACACTGAATCTGGAGACCGGCGATATTGCCGATTACCGTACCACGGCACAGGGCATGGAGCTGGAAGTCATGGATGCAGAGGAAAAGCGTCTGGCTGTGCTGTATTTCCGCTGGGATGAGGTTGCGCCTTTGCTGCGCGGGATGTATGCCCGTCAGC
>ENA-UAIO01000846-UAIO01000846.1-human-gut-metagenome-genome-assembly--contig:-NODE-846-length-9491-cov-3.388936_pt1 | contig 9491 bp, 6 predicted proteins | sample MGYA00244415_ERZ654381 | MGnify/ENA primary metagenome ERZ654381 (study PRJEB26926, sample SAMN06165095) | human gut metagenome | biome: ENVO:00009003; feature: ENVO:2100002; material: ENVO:00002003...
TCATGGGACTGATAGGAGTAGCTATTATCGTAAAAGGTACTGTCATCATGTTTGCCGAACGTCAGTACTGGCAAGATGTTGCCGACCGCTTTGTAAAGGAGAATGTTAGGGTGAAGCCCAACCGCGGCAATATCCTTTCATCGGATGGTAAATTAATGGCGAGCTCCCTACCGGAGTACCGTATTTACATGGACTTCAAAGCGGGTGGAGAGAAGAAAGACACCATGCTTATGAATCATCTGAGAGAAATCTGCGAAGGATTGCACCGGATATTCCCCGATAAAAGTGCCGCCGAATTTAAAAGACATCTGTTAAGAGGACGTAAAAAGGGTAGCCGCAATTACCTGATTTACCCGAAACGTATCTCCTATATCCAATACAAAGAAGTTAAAAGGCTGCCGGTATTCAAACTAAACAAATACAAAGGAGGCTTCCATGAACAGCCTTTCAACCAGCGTAAGAAACCTTTCGGTTCTCTGGCGGCACGTACACTCGGCGACCTCTACGCCGATACAGCGCAAGGAGCCAAAAACGGTATCGAGCTTGCCTTTGATACGCTGCTGAAAGGACGTGACGGTATCACCCATCGCCAGAAGGTGATGAACAAATACCTGAACATAGTGGACATTGCTCCCGTAGACGGTTGCGACATCATTTCCACCATCGACGTGGGGATGCAGGATATTTGCGAGAAAGCACTGATAGACAAGCTGAAAGAGATAAACGCCAGTGTGGGCGTTGCCGTATTGATGGAAGTGCAGACCGGAGAAGTAAAAGCCATTGTCAACATGATGAAAGCGGGCGACGGCAACTATTACGAAATGCGTAATAACGCCATCAGCGATATGCTGGAGCCGGGTTCCACATTCAAGACAGCCTCTATCATGGTAGCCCTTGAAGACGGAAAGATTACTCCCCATACGGAAGTCGACACAGGCAACGGCATCATGATGATGCACGGCCGCCCGATGAAAGACCATAACTGGCATCGGGGCGGATATGGCAAAATTGATGTGACACGTATTCTGGAAGTATCATCCAATATCGGCGTTTCATATCTTATCGACAAGCACTACAGCGACAACCCGCAGAAGTTCGTAGACGGATTGAAGCGTATCGGTATAGACCGCCCGCTCCACCTGCAAATAGCCGGAGAGGGCAAACCTAACATCCGCGGTCCGAAAGAACGGTATTTTGCCAAGACCACGTTACCCTGGATGAGTATAGGATATGAAACGCAGGTACCGCCACTGAACATACTGACTTTCTATAATGCCATTGCCAACAACGGTACAATGGTGCGCCCTAAATTCGTAAAAGCGGCAGTGAAAGACGGTGAGGTTGTCCGTGACTTTCCTACGGAAGTTATCAATCCGAAGATTTGCTCGGACAATACGCTGACACAGATACGGGAGATTCTGCGCAAAGTAGTTGCCGAAGGTTTGGCCAAACCCGCCGGAAGCAAACAGTTTGCCGTAGCCGGCAAGACGGGTACGGCGCAGATTTCGCAAGGTGCCGCCGGTTATAAGGCGGGACGGGTGAATTATCTCGTCAGTTTCTGCGGATACTTCCCGGCAGAGGCTCCCAAATACAGTTGCATCGTTTCCATACAGAAGCCTGGACTTCCGGCATCGGGCGGTTTGATGGCGGGTAGCGTATTCAGCAAGATTGCAGAAAGGGTATATGCCAAGAATCTGCGGTTCGATATACGCAGTGCGATAGACAGCACCACCAATGTAATTCCTGCGGTAAAAGCCGGGGAGATGAACGAGGCATTATGCGTGCTCAACGCATTGGATGTTCCGGTGCAGAAACAGTTTGAGGTAGAAAACGAGAGAGAGTTGTGGGGACACAGCCAGGCTGCTCCGTCCGCCGTTATCCTGCAAAATCAGAAAGTTTCTGACGGCATAGTTCCCAGCGTAGTGGGCATGGGGGCCAAGGATGCTGTTTATCTGCTGGAAAGCAAAGGACTTAGAGTACGCCTCAACGGCATCGGCAAGGTAAGAAACCAGTCCATCGCAGGCGGAAGCCGATTGATAAAAGGACAGACAATAGCCTTGACATTACGTTAATATAAGAATATACATTATTATATAATAAGGAATGAAATTAAGCGAACTATTAAAAGCGATACAACCGGTACAAATTATCGGCAGTACGGAGAAAGATATAACAGGAGTGAATATCGACTCCCGTTTAGTTGCGGCCGGACATTTGTTTATGGCAATGCGCGGTACGCAGACCGACGGTCACGCATATATCCCTACCGCCATTGAAAAAGGCGCTATAGCCGTACTGTGCGAAGACATGCCGGAAGAAACAAATCCTGATGTTACATATATCCAAGTAAAAGACAGCGAGAATGCGGTGGGTAAGGTTGCCACCACTTTCTACGGTGATCCCACTTCCAAAATGGAGCTGGTGGGCGTAACCGGCACTAATGGCAAAACAACCATTGCCACCTTATTATATAATACATTCCGTTATTTCGGATATAAAGTCGGACTGATTTCCACGGTATGCAACTACATTGACGACCGCCCCGTGCCGACCGAGCATACCACCCCCGACCCGATTACCCTTAACCGCCTGCTGGGTGAGATGGCAGACTCCGGATGCAAATACGCATTCATGGAAGTCAGCTCCCACTCTATCGCACAACAGCGTATCAGCGGTTTGAAGTTTGCCGGCGGCATCTTCACCAATCTTACGCGCGACCACCTGGATTATCACAAGACTGTCGAAAACTACCTCAAAGCAAAAAAGAAGTTCTTCGACGACATGCCTAAGAACGCGTTCAGCCTGACCAATCTGGACGACAAGAACGGACTGGTCATGACCCAGAACACACGTTCGCGCGTATATACGTATTCATTGAGAAGCCTCAGCGATTTCAAGGGAAAAGTATTGGAGTCTCATTTTGAAGGCATGCTGCTCGATTTCAACAACCATGAGCTGGCCGTACGCTTTATCGGCAAGTTCAATGCTTCCAACCTTCTTGCCGTATTCGGCGCAGCCGTACTGTTGGGAAAGAAAGAAGAAGATGTGCTCGTTGCCCTCAGCACTTTACACCCTGTAGCAGGCAGATTCGACTCTATCCGCTCTCCGAAGGGCATTACCGCCATTGTGGATTATGCCCATACTCCGGATGCGTTGGTGAATGTGCTGAATGCCATCCACGGCGTACTGGAAGGCAAAGGCAAAGTGATTACCGTAGTCGGCGCAGGCGGCAACCGTGATAAAGGGAAACGTCCTATCATGGCTAAAGAGTCCGCCCGTTTGAGCGACCGTGTCATCATCACTTCCGACAACCCCCGCTTTGAAGAGCCGCAAGACATCATCAACGATATGCTGGCAGGGTTGGATAAGGACGATTTGCAGAAAACAATCAGTATCGCCGATAGAAAAGAAGCCATAAAGACCGCCTGCATGCTGGCGCAACCGGGAGATGTCATTCTCGTAGCCGGCAAAGGACATGAAAATTATCAGGAGATAAAAGGAGTGAAGCATCATTTCGATGACAAAGAGGAACTAAAGGCGATAATGTTTTAAAGTGATAAAGTAAGAAATTATGTTATACTACTTATTCCAATGGTTAGATAAATACGACTTCCCCGGTGCGGGTATGTTCGGCTATACATCTTTCAGGGCATTGATGGCTATCATCCTGGCATTGCTCATTTCGAGCATCTGGGGTGACAAGTTCATCGACCTGCTGAAACGCAAACAGATTACCGAGACGCAACGGGATGCCAACATCGACCGGTTCGGCGTAAACAAGGTGGGCGTACCGAGCATGGGCGGAGTTATCATTATCTTTGCCATCCTGATTCCCTGCCTGTTGCTGGGCAAGCTGAATAATATCTATATGATTCTGATGCTTATCACCACTGTGTGGTTAGGTTCATTAGGGTTTGCCGACGATTACATCAAGATATTCAAGAAAGACAAGGAAGGCCTGCACGGTAAGTTCAAGATTATCGGCCAGGTAGGCTTGGGACTCATTGTAGGGATTACCCTGTATCTCAGTCCGCAGGTCGTTATCCGTGAAAACATCGAGGTAGAGAAACCAGGACAAGGCATCGAGGTAGTACATGCCGCCAAAGAAATCAAGGCTACACAGACTACCATCCCTTTCTTCAAGAGCAACAACCTTGACTATGCCGACCTCGTGTCCTTCATGGGAGAACACGCACAAACGGCGGGCTGGATACTGTTCGTACTCGTCACCATATTCGTAGTAACCGCCGTTTCCAACGGCGCCAACCTGAATGACGGCATGGACGGCATGGCAGCGGGCAACTCCGCCATTATCGGTCTGACACTGGGCATACTGGCATACGTATCCAGCCATATCGAATATGCCGGTTATCTGAACATCATGTACATACCGGGTTCGGAAGAGCTGGTAATCTTTATCTGCGCTTTCATCGGTGCACTTATCGGCTTCCTCTGGTACAACGCCTACCCGGCACAGGTATTCATGGGCGATACAGGCAGTCTGACCATCGGCGGCATCATTGCCGTATACGCTATTATCATCCATAAAGAGCTGCTGATACCTATCCTATGCGGTATATTTCTTGTAGAGAACCTGTCGGTAATTCTGCAACGGGTCTACTACAAAGCCGGCAAACGGAAAGGGGTTAAACAGCGTCTCTTCAAACGGACGCCGATACACGACCACTTCCGCACCGGCATGAACCTGATAGAGCCCGGTTGCAAAGTGGTATTTACCCAACCGGCACAATTGTTCCATGAATCGAAGATTACCGTCCGCTTCTGGATCGTAACCATTGTACTGGCAGCAATAACAATTATAACGTTAAAGATAAGATAACAACCCAATGAAGAATTATGAATGAAAAATGAAGAGTTACCGATCTTAATTATAATAGTATATGAGTAGAATTGTAGTTTTAGGAGCAGGCGAAAGCGGCGCGGGAGCTGCCGTACTTGCCAAGGTGAAAGGTTTCGACACGTTCGTATCCGACATGTCTGCCATTAAAGACAAATACAAGGAACTGCTGAACAAGCATGGCATTGCCTGGGAGGAAGGACAGCACACGGAAGAGCTGATACTGAATGCCGATGAAGTGGTAAAAAGTCCCGGCATCCCCAACGACGCTCCGCTGATTCTGAAATTGAAAGAAAAAGGCATCTCCATCATCTCCGAGATAGAGTTCGCCGGACGTTATACAAACGCCAAAATGATTTGCATCACCGGTTCTAACGGCAAGACTACCACCACCTCGCTCATTTACCACATCTTCAAGAGTGCGGGACTGAATGTAGGGCTGGCAGGCAACATCGGCAACAGCCTTGAGGTCATGGAGAGCATGGACGTGCTCAAAGGCCACGGCCCGGCAGACCTGACCGAGGTGTGTCTGCAATTGGCGGCCAAGTATACCATATCCCGATGCAAAGTTCTACCGTTTGTCCCGCAAATACAGCGAATTGCTTAAAAAGCGACAGTTCTTTTGTGCAAGATGGCCTGTTCTCAGCGTGAAAGCGCAAAAAGGGACTGCCACACAGCTTTGTGCAGCAGTCCCCTTGGGACGAAACGATTTAGAATGCCCACCGCGTACGCTTTGGGCATCCTCAGCGGAAAAAATATTGTTATAAGAGCAAGGTCGGTCAGCCTGCGGGCTGCCCGACCTTGCATTTTCGCGGAAAACAGGGTTCTCCCCTGCTGTCCGGTCTCAGTACCGCTCTACGCCGTCTTTGGTGACAAGGGCGTACACCAGCGGGGCTTCCTCCGGCTTCTCAGGGCCGTATCCAAGGCCGCTGCGGTACTCGGCGGCGGCAGCTTCAAACTTATCGGCTGCGCCGTAGAAGGTAGCGAGGCTCTCGCCCTTATGGACATAGTCGCCGCGCTTCTTGTGGAGGGTGATGCCGGCGGCGAAGTCCAGCGGGTCGCCCTTCTTCTGACGGCCTGCGCCCAGCAGAACGCTGGCAGAGCCGATCTTCTCGGCGTCGTTAGCGACGATGTAGCCGTCCTCTTCGGCCAGCAGCTCATAGCTGGCGGCGGGCTTCTCGAAGAGGCTGTAGTCATCCAGAACGCGGGTATCGCCGCCCTGAGCCGCGAACATCTCCTTGCACTTTGCAAAGGCAGAGCCGTCTGCGATAACTGCTTCGGCCATGGCGCGGCACTCGGCGGGAGACCCTTTATCGGCCAGCACCAGCATATTCGCAGCCAGCTGCAGGCACACCTCGGTCAGGTCGGCGGGGCCGTGGCCCTTGAGCACGTCCATACTCTCCATGACCTCGAGGCTGTTGCCAATGTTGTGGCCCAGCGGGGTGTCCATATCAGTGATCATAGCAGCGACGCGGCGGCCATGATGGGTGCCGATGGAGACCATCAGCTTGGCCAGCTCGATGCTCTGCTCCACGGTCTTCATGAACGCACCGGTACCGGTGGTGACGTCCAGCAGGATAGCGTCCGAGCCGGAGGCCAGCTTCTTGGACATGATGCTGGACGCGATGAGAGGGATGCAGCTGACGGTCGCGGTGACGTCGCGGAGGGCGTACATCTTCTTATCTGCCACGGCGATGCCCTCACTCTGGCCAATGACCGACAGGCCGATCTTGTTCACCTGTGCAAAGAACTCGTCCTGCGAGAGGGCGGTCTTTGTGCCGGGGACGCTCTCCATCTTGTCGATGGTGCCGCCGGTGTGGCCGAGGCCGCGGCCGCTCATCTTGGCAATTTTGACGCCGCAGGCCGCGACGATGGGCGCGATGACCAGCGTGGTCTTGTCGCCCACGCCGCCGGTGGAGTGCTTGTCCACCTTGATGCCCGGGATGGGCGAAAGGTCTACCATGACGCCGCTGTGGGCCATCACGTCGGTCAGCTCAGCAGTCTCCTCGTCGGTCATGCCGCGCAGATAAACTGCCATCATCCAGGCCGCCATCTGGTAATCGGCCACCTCGCCGCTGACGAAGCCGTTGACGATGGCTTCCAGCTCCTCGCGGCTGTGGGTGCCGCCGTCCCGCTTCTTGGCGATCAAATCGTAAATGCGCATAAGGTCACGCTCCTAAATAATATTCTCCGCCGACGGCCCGGGCCGCGCTGCCCCGCCTCCGGCAATAGTATGACATTGTAATTCAAGTATAGCAAATTTCCCCGCAAAAGCAAGCGCCGTTTTGTGGAATCTGTTGAAAAAGAAGCAAAAAGGGCGCAGCCGCCCGGAAAAGCAGCTGCGCCCGGAAAATACGCTCGAATCAGCGGGAACCCTTGTCGTAGGGGATACCCTCGGCCTTGGGAGCCATGCTGTTTTTGGAGGTGAAGGCCAGAATGACCATGGATGCCACGAAGGGCATCATGTTGTAGATGTTGCTGGACCAGTGGAGCTGTGCGAGGAAGGTGGAGTCGGCGATGTTGGCCAGACTCTTGAACACGGCAAAGAACATGGCTGCGCCGCAGATGTTGAAGGGCTTCCACTGACCGAAGATCATAACGGCCATGGCAAGGAAGCCTGCACCGGCCACGCCGACCTCGAAGTTCCAGGTCTGGACGGGAGGCACGATATAGGCCAGACCGCCGATAGCACCCAGAGCGCCCGAGATGACGACACCGGCATAACGCATCTTGTAGACGTTGATGCCCACAGAGTCCGCAGCCTGAGGATGCTCGCCGCAGGCGCGCAGACGCAGGCCGAAGCGGGTCTTGTACAGCACGATGTAGCTGATGATGAGCAGTGCGATGCCCAGCGGGACAAAGATGCTCAGCTCCAGGCCGCCGATGCTGAACAGGAAGGGCTTGTTGGAGTAGTTCAGCTTGGCGCTGCCGCTGTCGCTGAAGTTCTTGGAGATGACCACAGCCACCGCCGTCGCCAGCAGGTTCAGGGCCGTGCCGCCGATGGTCTGGTCCGCTTTCAGATTGATGGACGCGAAGGCTAGCAGCAGGCTGTAGACCATGCCGGCGATAGCAGCCGCCAGCACCGCGATGATCACGGTGGCGAAAGCCGGCAGGTCCGCGGGCAGCATGGTGAGGGTGAGGACACCCGCCACACCGCCGATGACCATGATGCCTTCCAGTGCGATGTTGATGATGCCGGAGTGCTCACTGAACATACCGCCCAGAGCGACCAGCATCAGCACGATGCCATACAGCAGAGTATACTTGATGAGAAGCAGCATATCACTTGCCCTCCTTCTTGGTTTCGGTCTTAGCAGGGGCAGGCTCTGCATTCACGTTGGTCTTGTCCGCATTCTTGAACAGCATGGAGTGGATCTTGCCACGGAACAGCATGGAGAATGCGCACAGGTAGATGATGATACCGCTGATCAGGTCGGAGATCTCGGTGGGGTAATACTTGGTGGACAGGAAAGAGCCGCCGACCGAGATGTGGGAGATGAAGATCGCGGAGAAGATGGTGCCGATGGGGTTGGAGCTTGCCAGCAGGGCCACAGAGATGCCGTTGAAGCCCATGGTCGGCAGGCTGGTGGAGTTCAGCGGGTTCCACTGAGAGACATTGGACAGGTAGTAGAGGCCGGCGCCGAAGCCTGCCAGAGCGCCTGCAATGGCCATGGAGAGGATGATGTTCTTCTTCTCGTTGATGCCGGCGTAGCGGGCGGCGCTCTTGTTCAGGCCGACGGCCTTCAGCTCATAGCCAAAGGTGGTCTTGTTCAGGATGACCCAGATCAGAATGGCAACTGCCGCAGCGAGGAAGATCGCAATGGTGGTGCTGTTGGTCTGGAACATCTTGTTCAGGCCGAAGTCCGGGATGATGGACTGGGCGTACTCAGCGTTCTTGCTCAGGTTCAGGGTACGGGTGTTGCGCACGTCGTACATGGGGCCGGTGCCGTTCTGGTAGATAAGCTCATTGACCAGATACAGACCGATCCAGTTGAACATAATAGAGGTGATGACCTCGTTGATGTTGAAGTAAGCCTTGAAGAAGCCGGGGATAGCGCCCCAGATGCCGCCGAGGATGGTGGCGACGATCAGGCAGACATACCAGGGCATCTTGAGCATGATGGCACAGTAGAGTGCGCCGTAAGCGCCCAGCGTGTACTGACCGGCAGCACCGATGTTGAACAGGCCGGTCTTGAAGGCGAAGGCCACGGACAGACCGGTCATGATGAGGGGTGCTGCGTTGGCCAGCTCCTTGCCGACGCCGTAGGGGGCGTCATGGAAGCCGCCCTTAATGATGCGGACAAAGCCGTCGCCCCATGCATGGGCCGGGTTGATGGCCAGCAGCACGAGGAAGCCCACAGCCATGCCGATGACGATGCACAGCAGCGCGGCCAGCACACTGGTGATGGAGCTGTTGAGGTTGCTGTGGGAAAGTTTTTTCTTGTTCATTTATTTGCTCTCCTTTCCCTGCTTGCGTGCGCCGGCCATGTAGAGGCCCAGCTCCTGCACAGTGGTGGTCTTGGGGTCGAACTCGCCCACGATCTCGCCCTCGTACATGACGAGGATGCGGTCGGACAGGTTCATGACCTCATCCAGCTCGAGGCTGACCAGCAGGACAGCTTTGCCCTTGTCG
>ENA-UAIO01000895-UAIO01000895.1-human-gut-metagenome-genome-assembly--contig:-NODE-895-length-9039-cov-5.790405_pt1 | contig 9039 bp, 10 predicted proteins | sample MGYA00244415_ERZ654381 | MGnify/ENA primary metagenome ERZ654381 (study PRJEB26926, sample SAMN06165095) | human gut metagenome | biome: ENVO:00009003; feature: ENVO:2100002; material: ENVO:00002003...
TTAATATACGCTAAAATAGCCGGCACAAAAGTGCCGGCTATTTTAGCGTACTTAATAATTCTATTTTACAATTGAAAAGGTCAAACGACTAAAGCATTCCTTAGCAGATTTTTCTGAAACATTGTTTCCAATTAAAATACCTGTTTTAGAATCTTTGAGGTGAATTGCATAATCATATTCCTCATCATTGTTATTCCACATGATATACTCGTATGTTTCATTATCTCCTTTGTCAATAACGGTTGCTGTGTCTGTGTCATTAACCACACTGACATATGAATCATAATCATCAGCTGTAATAAAAGTACCCTGGCTCAAGGTTTTATTATCCTTTGATATAACAAATGGTAAATCAGAGGTAATATCATATCCATCTGCTGTATTCAGCTCAACCTTTACCTGATCCCCTGTATCAACCTTGAATGTATATGCTTTTGACGAATTAGTAGAACAAGCACAACAGCCAATTACAACTCCTACAATTAACACCATACAACTAAGCTTCTTTAATAAATTTTTCATTTTTTATTCTCCTTTTAACTCTCTAATTTTTGTATCTGCCATTTGTTTAAATGCCATCTGTTCTTCATCTTGATATCCCAAAGCATATACATGTGAAATTTACTCACGATTGAATAAAAACATTTTCTCTGCATCTAAATATCCCTCCGGAAAGATAACGCCGTATAGTCCCATATTGCATTAGTATCCTGACCACCTTTCTGACAGACACCAACAATCATAACTTTCTTTTTACTATTTCCAATTAAGACTACACTTCCAATAGGTAATTATTCATAATATATCCTAGATTAATTTTTTACCATAAAAATACATATAACAATAATTACCAATATACCAAACGATGCCAATAATCTCAAATCACCTGACAAATCATCCTTGCAAGGAACAATATTTTCATCTAAAATTTCAACCAATCTATTTCTTCCTTTGGGTGTTTCCCAATAATTCACAGAAACTTTTTTCCCATTAGGTAAACTTTTTGTTTTAGATGAATAATGAATAGATTGTGCTTTTACTATATTACCATTTAATTCAACATTCACAATATACATAACATTTCCTCCATCACTATAAATTGTTTGATCTATGACTCCTGTTGTACTTATTTTATCCATGAACTATTTAAACCAGTTTGTTGCGGTTTTCCCTCCTTTCTCTAATCCATTCCATGCAGACTCGGCAGCATCACAAACAGTATCTACCATACCTCCAATATCTACCTCTGATCCTACAGAACCCCCCAATCCAATAGAAGCTCCTATATCAAATTTGAATACTCCATCTTTGTAACCCACATCCGCATGTGCACCTACTCCAACACTTACACTTCCACTAACACCAACTTCACCTCCAAGTACATTTACTCCTAATGAGCCTTCCAGCTCAGCCGCGGTGGCTTCAGCTTTTGCACTAGCTCCGAATTGAGGTTTAAGTTTTCCATCTTCACCATATAACTGAACACCAATATCTGCTTTGGCTCCAGCATCCCCAGCCTTAACTGTTAGTAGACAGTCCTTCTTTTTTATTTTAAATTTTGCCACTTTAATTACTATGTGTCAACATTTTCTTTACTAACAGTTAATATTTTCATAATATATACACATACTTATTTTATACTTTATATTTTTAGTTGTCATATATTTGTTTACTCCCAGTAAATCTACTGTTATAAAATCCTAATACAATTTCATATATTATAAATTAATTTTGGGAGGTTTTATGAATAATTACAACATTGACGCTCAGGCGCTGGGTGAACGCATCCGCAAATTACGGCTTAAGAAGAATAAGACACAGGCCTATTTTGCTGATATTCTTTATATATCACCATCATATTTAGCATTAATTGAAGCCGGAAAGCGAGTCCCAAATCTGGATGTACTTGTTCATATAGCTGAAATCACTGATGTTTCCATCGATTACCTGATTTTCGGAGATAACAAAGAACCAAATTCACTACAGCTCACATTAGAAAGACTAAACAAATCGTATCCCAAACGCAATGTAGAACATGCCCTTATGCTTGCCGAATACTATTTGAAACTCGAAAAAGGACTTTTCGATACCAAAGATTCTACAAATTGATATTTTTTCCCATTGCCAATTTCCTTCCTTATTTCTATAATATTCACATACCATATATTCAAATGCAGCATATTAAGAAAGGGGATTTTCAATGGACACTTTTTCAGAAGTTTTTAAGGCTATCGCAAGCTACCCATGGCAGGTAAATGTGGGTGTGCTTTCACTAATACCACTGTATATCATAGATTTTAAGTTTTTCGACAAATTAAATATTGGTTTACAGCGCAAGATAGCACTTGCAAAGGAGCGTGGACATGTGGCGAGAGGCATGATTGTGAAGGAGGATGCGAAGAGGCTCGTTGTCAATAATTCACAATCCGCTTACAGCTACTGGGCTGCCAGGTACACATATACTGTAGACGGAAAGGAGTACCGCAAGCGTTTTTCATGCGATAACAGACATAGCACACGTTCTAAGCTTAGGACTATCATAAATGTGTACTGGCTTGATGACCCGAACAAGCCTTTCTGGGATTATAGCAGCGATTCACTTGGCGCATGGTTTGGAATTTTTACGATGTTGTTTCCATGGATTGGGGCTATACTTATCATACTGCTGTTAGGCGGTGCCGATGCAATAGCGCAGTACAACAACAGTCGGATGTGATACTTTTTGGCAAAAAAATCCGCTATACCAAATACAATGGTTAGCGGATTTTTGCTATTTACATTTTGATAAATTATTCATGCCTGATGCTACACAGTCTCAGGCACCTTATAGCCTGCTTCACTCATTAATTTTTCAAACTCACTGACACTGACACCGGCTTCCTCTGCTGCAGTATCAATATCGAGCTTGCCCTTTGTTACCAGAGTAAACAGCATCTTATTTGCACCTTTTTCTATACCTATTTCCATCCCTTCCTCGATAGCATCAGCTCTTTCAAGCTCAAGCTGCCTGTCAAATTCATAATTTAACTGCATACTCTTCGTCACCTCACTTCTGTAAGTCTTTAGAAACTCCTTCAGAATATCATTGTCAATACAATAGTCTATAGCCTTCTCAATATCTATAGCAAGATCATCAAATGCCCCGTCTGCATGATACTCTCTGACCTTATTTACAAATGTCATATAATCATTCAGCCAGCCACAGGACTCCATAATAGCCTTGTTCTTTCCGTCGTTTATATTGTACACCTTACATTTAAGCTCAAGATTCGGCTCGTCGGTCGGCTTCTCAAACGCATCGGACAGCTTAAGCTCCTGAACCTCCGGCTGTTCCTCCTCACCATTGTAAAATACCACAAAATGTGGTGTCGGTATCTTTACCAGTCTTCTGCCATAGATGTTCTTGCCCTTTTTTGTTCCTTTTTTCTTGTCGCTGAGCATATCTGACAATATCACACTAAAATAAATAAGACTTCTCACCGGCATATTAGGACAAACTGTGGACTGATGCTCATATATGCTCAATCTCGCATCCACGATAAACGATGCATCATTTCTGACCGAAAGTGAAATGCCGCCATCGTGAATCACTATCTCAACATCCTCCGGATTGTCATAGCTAGACCCATTCATTGCGTTATACAGCTGTAAGGCTCTTTCCTTATCCTGCATCAGCATACTGAAAACATCACTTTTGTACTCTCTGTTACCACTCATATAAAATCCTCCTTCATTTGAAAACACTAAAGCAGGAAATATCTGTGTGGTAAAAGCCCTCTTATCCTGCTTTAAATAAAATAATGAAACATTTAAAAGCAAGAATTTCAGGGAATATGAAAAATAATTAAGGTATTGAAGACCCTGCACGCCCTTATCGCCGGACGACATCTTATTATGCCTCACATATTTACAGAGCATATAGTCATATCTGTAATTAATGTGCCAACGACCGCACAGGTTGCTATAGAAAAACTGCTTTGACTATATTCTAACATATATGGATAAAAAAACAACAAAAAAATACGCAACAGAAAAGCCTGTTACGTATTTTGACTTTTTTATTAAAAACATAATAATCTGATGAAAACAGTTACTATAAGTATTAATGCTATTGCTTTTTCTGCAATATATGACCTTGCATCCGGTACATAAGTTTTCTCCCAGATTGAGTATGCACATCCACACCCCACTACAAACATGCAATATAGCTTAACCGACTGTGAATTCATATAATCGGTGAAAAACATTATAATAATCCATACTGTTAAAAACAACATTAAAACTAAGTACTTTAAAAATAATTGAATTTTCTTCATGGCAAATCCCCCTTAAATATATAACTGCATCATTATGTTTCCATAAATAGCTTCCTTCACTTATATAAACGCAATCCACGCTTTTATGCTTACAAAAACCAGGAAATTTTTCAATTTCCTACTCTGTCACCACCGCAATTACATAATCCTCAAGCTCACGAAACACTACCCTTTTTTCATAAGCCTCCATCGTCTTATCATCCAGTTCCCCCGAAAAGCCTGTACCGACAAGCTTCATTATCGCCTCATACTGTGTCCAGTATTTTGTAAGCTCAATCTGAAATGCATCAGATTCATTCTCAAAGCCTTCGAGTCTGTCAAGCTGCTCATTTCGCATTATACGCTTTGCCACTTTGTAGCTCATGCGCTTTGTATGCTCTATGTCCACGCCAACAAGTCTGTCTGATATTGCAAGCACCACATATGGGCCGCTGTGTGCCAGATTAAAAAAAGCTGCGCTCTCATTCTTATATCCTGCTGCTATTTCCGGCTTGCCATGCTCATTTCTGACAAGCTGTTCATCCGATGATATCCCCAGATATTTGTAGAGCATGTATCCCGCCAAAAGCTCCTGATTTGCTGTGCCACACAGCCTGTTGCTGCCTGTTTTTACACCTTTTTCTGAAATAGTTGTGTATTTATCCACATAATAGGCAGACACATGTGGAATTATCTCCTTCTGCCGGCCTGCGATGGAATCCGTTTTTTCTATAAAAATCTGACAGTTATTGTTTATTTTCCATACCATCCCAAGTCACCTTTCTATAACTCCAACCTTCCCCTGCCTTCATCAAAATACAACCAGTATTATAAATTACCCATATAATATCTGCAGCTTATGCTAATTATACCTACGATATCTGCAGCTCATACAGCTTCCTGTATATGCCATCCTGCTCCAGAAGCTCCCTGTGCGTACCGCGCTCACATATACGTCCCTTGTGCATGACCATGATGCAGTCAGCATGCTGGATAGTGGACAGACGGTGCGCAACCATGATTGTTGTCCTGCCGACCATGAGCTTTTCAAGCGCCTCCTGTATGAGAATTTCTGTCTCTGTATCTATGTTGGCGGTTGCCTCGTCCATGACCAGTATGCTCGGATTATGGGCAAGTGTCCTTGCGAAGGACAATAGCTGACGCTCTCCTGCCGAGAAGGTTGCACCACGCTCCGTAACCGGCTCGTGATAGCCCTGTGGGAGCTTTTCGATAAAGTGTGAGGCATTTACATATTCTGCTGCCGCCTTCACCTGCGCATCCGTGATAGCGTCATCATTCAGGCGGATATTGTACGCCACATCCCCCTCGAATATAAACACATCCTGCTGCATCTGACCGATTGCACTGCGAAGCTGCTTTTTGCTAAGCTGTCTGATATCGATGCCATCAATGTAGATATGTCCCTTTTGTATATCATAATACCTGCCTATAAGATTTAAAATGGATGATTTTCCTGCTCCGGTTGCGCCGACAAAGGCCACCTTCTCGCCCGGATTAATGACAAATGAGACATCCTTAAGCACATAGTTTTCGCCGTCATAGGCAAACCAGACATGGTCAAATTCAATTTTTCCGGTGATTTTATCCGGCTGCTTTGGATTTTCGACCTCAGGAATAAATTCATCCTCATCCATAACCGTAAATATCTTCTCTGCTGATGCAATTGATGACTGCAGTGTTGAAAACTGCTCTGCAAGCTCCTGTATCGGGTCAAAAAATGACCTGATGTAATTCGAGAAAATATACAAAGTGCCAACCGAAATAATCTCATCAAACACATTTCTGCTTCCGAACCACAGCACTATCATCAGTGACAAAATGCTCAGAATATAGATAAGCGGACGGAATACCGCATACATGAGCATCTCCCCGTAAAAAGCCTTGTAGAGCTTTGAATTTTTATCATGAAATTCCTCAAACTTGCGCTCCTGCCTGCCAAATATCTGTATAATTTTCATCCCCGAAAGATGCTCGGACAAAAATGTATTGATGTCCGTCAGGCGCGTACGGTATAGCCTGTAAATATTTCTGGCAATTTTCTGGCACAGCACTGTAAGACCAATTACAAGCGGCATCAGCACAAATGATATCGCAGCAAGCCTCACATCAAGCACGAGCATAACGCCTGCAAGTCCCACTATTTTTACAATATTTCTGAAAAGCTGTACGAGAATGCCCGAATACATCTCATTGAGAGCCTCAACATCATTGGTCACACGGGTTACAAGCTTTCCGACCGGGGTGATGTCAAAATACCTGCTGCCGAGAGACTGGATATGTCTGTATAGGTCTTTTCTCATCTGAAGAATGATATTCTGGCCTGTTTTCTGCAGTATCCAGGTCTGAGCAATGTTGAATGCAAAGCTTAAGGCAAGTACAACCGCATATTTGATAGCTGTAGCAATTATTACATCATAATCCCCATTTGCTCCAAAAGTATCAATTGCATCTCCCACCAGCATCGGCCTGTAAAGGTCAAAGGCAGTCAGTCCCAGCACCAGCAGAAGGGCAAAAATCACCCAGTGGGCATACGGCTTCATGTAGGCTATGAGGCGCATTGTGGAGCTTTTTTTATTCATTTCTTTTTTACTTATATTTTTACTCGAATTCATACTATAATCTTCTCTGTTATTTCGTAACTATTCATCGTCAAATCTGCATAGCAACTCTTTTCAAGCACTTTAACTGCCAAGCTCACTCTCAAGTTGCTGCTTATGGCTGATATCAGCGTAAAAACCGCCAAGCTCAAGCAGCTCTTCAGGAGTGCCATACTCTGTCAGCTTTCCGTCAGAAAGCACTGCCACATGGTCAGCCTTCTGCAGTGTGGAAATCCTGTGGGCAATCACTATGGTTGTCTTGCCCTGTCTGGTTTCCATGAGGTTTTCAAGTATCTGCTCCTCTGTATCGGTATCGACAGCAGAAAGTGAATCATCCAGTATGAGGATTGCAGAATCCTTTAAAAGTGCTCTGGCTATCGAGCTTCGCTGCTTCTGGCCTCCCGAAAGTGTCACTCCGCGCTCTCCAACCATGGTCTTGTACTCATCCGGAAAGCCCATGATATTATCGTGTATACACGCATCCTTTGCAGCCTGTTTTACCGCATCAAGAATTGCCGGGTTGTCGGCAATCCTGTCCTCAAGACCAAATGCTATATTCTCCTCGAGTGTGTCGGAAAACAGGAAATTCTCCTGTGGCACATATGAGATATCACGGTGTAAAACCGCCAGCGGATAGTCCGTTATCGGGCGGCCATCCAAAAGTATCATGCCGTTTTCACAATCATAGACTCTAAGCAAAAGGTCGGCAAGTGATGATTTTCCGCTTCCGGTACGTCCTAAGATACCAAGCATCTCGCCCTGCTTCACATGTATACTCACGTCTGAAAGCACCGGCTTGGAGCCGTCAGGGTATGTGAAGCTGAGGTGGCTAAGCTGTATATCGCCATGTATTTGTATTTTATCATAAATACCATCAGCTAAATTATCTGTATTTCTGCCTGCCATGCCATCATTTTCTATTACATTTTCCGGTGGCACCATATCGACAATATCAGGCTTTTCCTCGAAAATAGTCTGGATTCTGCCCCATGCCGCAGCCGCCTGAGAAAATGTGTTGATACAGTCGCCTGCCGCAATCATAGGCCACACAAGCATATCGATGTATGAGTTGAATGCCACGAACTGGCCTATCGAAACCTGTCCGTCAAGCACCATCCTGCCACCTGCAAGGAGTGTCACTATCACGCTTATTCCGATTACGGCATCCAGCGTCGGGCCAAAGACAGCGCGAAGCTTTACCACAGCAAGATTTTTCTCCCTGCTGTTCTCGCAAGCCTTTTCAAACTGCTTAAAGTCCTCTTCTTCCTGCGCAAATGCCTTGACCACGCGGATACCGGCAATGCTCTCCTGCACCTTGTCAGACAGATAGGAGAAAGCATCCTGCCTTTTCACCTGACGTTTCTTTGACTCTATCCCATAAAAATAGCAGCCGATTGCAATGAAAATAAGTGGAATAAAAGCAAATAATGTCAGCTTAAAATCCACGTATACTACCATTTTGACAAGCACCATCACCGTCATGATTACCGCGTCAAACACGGTGATGACAGCCATTCCGGTTCCCATCCTGACAGCCTGTAAATCGTTAGTGAAATATGCCATAAGATCTCCTGTCTTGTGGCTGTTATAATAGCGCGCTGAGAGTGTCTCCATATGTGAAAACATATCATCGCGCAGTCTGTATTCTATTCCTCTTGATGCTCCTATGATGAAATATCTCCATCCAAAGCGCCCCGCCATGATTATCAGACCTGTTATCAGTATCTTAAATATAATGCCGCCCACGCCCGCCATATCAAGCTTTCCTGCAGTGATTCCGTCGATTATCTCCCCAATAAACTGCGGAATGTACAGATTTGCAAGGTCTACTGCAAGAAGCACAAAAATGCCTATCGCATAGTGCCATTTGTATGCAAGCAGATATGGGCGCAGCGAGTATTTTTTATCGTTCATGTTATTCCTCCGTATTTTAAATGCCACTGCGTGGTTAACCCGGCATGCGGCCATATGCTCTCTAGGAGCTAACGCTACGCTGTTAAGAGGCTGTACGAATTATGCTCATAGTTTTTCTATGCTCGACTAAACCGGCTTTTATGTGCCGTCCATGGCACATAACGCCTTGCCCCGGCGTCCATGCCGGTGCATTTCTGGTTACCAGGGCATAA